>Ga0164242_10000324_pt1 | contig 59538 bp, 60 predicted proteins | sample OricomgcompostMG_FD_108783 | JGI IMG/M metagenome (GOLD analysis project Ga0164242, IMG submission 108783) | Miracle-Growth compost microbial communities from Emeryville, California, USA - Original compost - Miracle growth compost (MG) ...
CGACCGCTCTTGGCAGGAGCTAGGCACCCGCCGTTGCAAAGCTGTTGACAGCACTGCCCTGGATACATCGATCCTTTCAACTAGCTCTCTGGCTTGAAAGGCGGTCGGCGGGTGACGTTCGATTCAGGCCCGGAGAACGGCTATGTTGAACGGAGATGTTCGACCCTCGACTCTCGAGGGCGTCAAGCGCCTCGCGACGCAAATCAGGAAGGAGCGAGGCATCAAGCATTCCAATGCGCTTGATCTCGCCGCCCAGGCGGCGAACTGCGAGAATTTTCGACACGCGCGAAGATTGCTTCCGGAATGCGGGAGGGCACGCGCGCATGACGTGTATTTGACCGTATACTGGCGCGAACCGGAGACTTGGGAAATTGGACGTCAAACGCTGAAGGTGACGCTCTCAAAGCCGATCCTCGAGCTGGCTACCAAGGCCGAGCTCAAGCTCGCGCGCGGAATTGGCGGCATGCGAATGGTGGCTGCAGATCACTTCGTGCACGATTTGTTGGCAGGCACTCGATCGGATGCTCGCGAGCGCATCTGCAAAGCCGAGCGGTCGCTGCGCTTCATGGAGTACACCGGGCTGAGACCATCATCTGATTATCACGCGGCGTATCCAGATCGCACCCAGGACAGCAAGCTTCCCAACTCTGATCACGGCACGGACTGGTATGACCCCGAGAGCGGACAGTTCGTCCTCGTCGATGAGCCATATCGTGGCGCGCCGGATGAGGAAGCGCGCTCGCTCTGGGCCCGCCGGCATGGTTGGGATCTCAGGAAGTCGTCGTGGGCGGGCATGTATTTTCCGTATCGCTGCGACCTCTACGTCGCGGCGAAGGTCGACGGAAATCTCGACTTCGACGAGCTGATGGCACGCATCGATGCGATTCCGTCGCCCCTCACACAGGAAGGCTGGAACGGGGAATCTGCGCACTCTCACCAGGTGTTCACCAGTCCCGCTGCGACAACCCCGCAGGATCGCCGCCGCGCAAAGTCGAAGGGCCTCGTCATGCCGCAGGCGAGCGACACGACAGTCCCGTTCAACGCGATGTTCGGCCAGTCGAGACGGCGTCCCAGAGCGTCGATGCCGATCGCCGATCACATGGAGGTCGGCCGCATGATCAAGGCCGTGCTCGGCTCTGCACATCGGCCGTACGGCGTCTATCGTCGGATGAATTCGCTGCGTTCGCGGCTTGAGGACTGGATGGCGCTCGAGATCGGCAATGATCAGCTCGACGGACCGGAGTTCTTCGACGTCTATTACCACGAGTCAGCCGAAGACGATCCTTACGTGGCGGTATCGGATTCGCGAGACGGTGTTCTGGATCTTCTGAGACGGCTGAAGCAGAAGCTGCAATCGGCATACCCGGACTGCCAGCCTCTTCGGCAGGAACTCAACCGGATCGACGCCTCGGTGAAATTGATTCTCAACATGGCTTCATCGGCAGTCCCGTAGCGGAATTACGCCGCCCGCTCCGGATTCTTCTCCGACATTCTTCCGGGACGGGCGGCGGTTTCATGATATCCGGTGAAGAGGCGATGAGGGGAGGGGGACAAGGAACGATGACTGAATCGGGTCCGAGGCCGGATGGACTTGATGATGACTGGCGGGACAGATTCGTCGCGATCGGCAAGAGTGCGGCGGGGCTTGTGCCAATATTCGGCGGTCCTCTCGCCGAGATCATCGGTGTAGTCGTTCCCGGGCAGCGGGCGGACCGGATCGCGGCCTATCTGCGCGCGCTCGCGTCGCGTGTGGACGCGCTGGCTGAGGAGGTGAGGCAAGGACTGCATTCGAACGCAGAGAAGATCGATCTCATCGAGGAGGGCGGCTATCAGGCGGCGCGCGCCACGTCCCCAGACCGCGTCGAGCAAATCGTCGAAGCGGTCAGTCGCGGTCTTGTCGAGGACGATGCGCATGTCGTTCGCCGCAAGCGTCTGTTGCTGATCTTCGGCGAGCTGGACGATGACGAGGTTAGCCTGCTCAATGCCTATGGGCGATCCTATGCCGGTGCAGACCGGGATGCGTTCGGCAAGGTCAACCGGCCGGCACCGACCCACATGCGATCGAGTCCGGACGAGATCGAGCGCAATCGCCTTTATGAGCTCGGCACGGAACACCTCTTGAGGTTAGGCCTGCTGAAGAAGAACTACGGCAATGTTAAAAAGGGCGAGCTGCCGGAGTTCGACGTCCGAAAGGGCGACTTCAAACACAATATCGGAATATCGCCGCTTGGCCGTATGATTCTGAAGGAAATTGGTCTGCCCACACCGTTCGATCTTCAGCAAGAGCAGTGCCGACCGAGCGACCCAGGCGCGGACGTCTGAGCGACGCTCTCGATTTGCGTTCACGGCTTGTGAAATGTTCGGCATCATGATCACGAGATGGCCAGCACGACCACCGTCCTATCCTTCGCCGCCGTCATTTCTCTGGGAGCCTTTATCGGCGCCACGATGCCGAAGGGCGTGCCTGGCCGCGCTGTCGCCCCTCCGGCGCAGGTCTATCCGATCTGCGGCTCCGGCCCGCGAACCAATTGCGTCGTCGATGGAGACACCGCCTGGATCGATGGCGTGAAGGTGCGCATTGCGGATATCGATGCGCCGGAGACGCATTCTTCGCGATGTCCCTATGAGGAGGACCTGGGTGGGAAGGCGACCCTGCGGTTGGCCGAGCTCATGAGCGCCGGTTCCTTTGAGATGAAGGCGGCCGATCGCGACGAGGACCGCTACGGGCGGAAGCTGCGCGTATTCGTTCGGGACGGGCATTCGCTCGGCGATCAGCTGGTGACGGAGGGACTTGCGCGGACTTGGGACGGTCGACGGCATCCGTGGTGTTGAGACCCGAGCCGACACTCCGATGATTAGGGGACATGCTTAGGAGCAGGTGATGCCGCACGGGACGGTTCACGACGAAACCGGTTGGTTGAATGGCGATGGGCGATCCTTCGCGCTTCGCCGCGATGAAGGAGGCACGTGGCGGCTCGAGCTTGGAATTCGGCGGACGCGTAGGGCTAAAAGCCTCTTAGGTTGCCGAGTGCGGGTCGTGGGCACGAGGGTCGATTTCGACGTCCTCGAAGTCGAGCGGCTTAATGCAATCGAGGAGCGCTGACCGGTCGGTTGTAATAATGTGATTCAGTCTGTTGCAAAGATCACCGACCACGATTGGCGACGTGGTTGAGCCATGCCGACTTGATCTCATCGCTGAGTCGACGGGCCTGGTCGTCATCCCGTCTTCAACCTTGCCTGAACACGGATGAGATCGGCTCCCAGCTCGGACTGGCGCAGTTCATGGCCGTTCGGTCCGGATCTCGACGCTGCTATGCTCCGCAGCATCGTAGAGCTCGCCGAGCGTATCGATCTGCGCGAGATCCATCGCGCTCTGATAGTCCATTCGACCATCCCGCCAAGCGATGAGGATGTCGTGTAGGGACAAGACTTCCATTTGCTCCTCCGTCAGGGTTGGATCGTGGCATCTCCTACTCGCCGCCGATACTTCTTCCATCGCCGGCGGCATGGCGCTTCTCCAGTTTCGGCGATGATATCATTCGTGGATGCGATCAATTTCCTTTACCGGCATTGCCCAAGCTCACCAGCGCTACCAACTGGAATTCGCGGCCTCGCTCACACTGCGGGTATCGAAAAAGCCGTGTGATTACGATCGCAGCGGCTTGAAAGTGCCAACGCACTCGTCGTAGCGTCTTTAGGTCCGCCAATCGGTGGACCGAGGCGTGACAACCTCGTCGGTAAGCAGCTGTATGCCCGGTCGAACCAGTTTCGGCCGGGGAGCGGGCGTGCATGTCCAGGGCTCCGGCCTAAAGACGTCCGCGCCTGTCTTACCGCAGGTTGTCAATCCCCGGCTCTTGGGCCGGCACCGCCTCGACAACGAGGCGGTGCCGCCGGCTGGGGAGCCGTGCGCCGCCTGAGTGGGGGTGCGCATGAAGAACCTGACCTTCGCCCGCGTTCGGCGATCATTGCTTCTGTCATCGACGATCGCGGGGGCGCTGCTGGTTTCCGCCTGCGGGGGCGGGGGCGTCAGTTCGCCCGGTTCGACTGCGCCGCCCTCGGGACCGACGCCAAGTCCGACGCCCACCCCGAGCCCGACGCCGACGCCGACGCCGACTTCGGTCGCGGACACTGCCGAATACAAGGCGTCGGGCGCTGCCGCTGGCGCGAACGCGGCGTTTTCCTTCGACAAGGGCATCACGGGCGAGGGGGTGGCCATCGCCATCCTCGACACTGGCATCGATCAGGATTCGGCCGAATTCGCGGGGCGCGTTTCATCCGACAGCACCGGCTTCGAGCAGAAGATCGCGCGCTGCGGGACATGCGATGCCGAGTCCGTTCCACCGTTCCCGATCGACGACAAGGTCGGGCACGGAACGGAGGTCGCGTCGGTTGCCGCAGCCGCGGCGGATGGCGCCGGCACGCTCGGCGTCGCGCCCGACGCTACGATCCTCGCCCTCAAGCTCGTCGGTCCGGATTTGACCGGCGTCACGCCGACTTCGGGCGCGGTGCCGGAAGGCGGGGACATCAATCCGGACCTGATCGCGCCGGCGATCGGCTACGCGGTCGATCATGGCGCGTTCGCGATCAATCTGAGCGCCAATGGCGGCGGGGGCGATGCGGCGTTCAAAGCCGACCTCGCCACCGCGATGGACAAGGTCCGCGCCGCCGATGACCTGGTCGTGGAATCCGTCTCGAACTTCACCGACGAGGACAGCTACGCCGGCCAGTGGGCGGAAGCCCTGCTCGGCGACGGCCAGACGAACAGGGACTGGTTCCTGTTCGCGGTCGGTGTCGATGCCAACGGCCAGGCGCGCGTCGAGAACGGCAACGCCGGTCCCCTTGCGGACCGGATGCTGGCTGCGGTCGCGAACAACGTGCAGGTGCTCGGGCTCGATGGAAAGCTGACCACCCAGACCGGAAACAGCTTCGCCGCGCCCGCGGTCGCCGGAGCCGCGGCATTGCTCAAGCAGTACTGGCCACAGCTGGGCGGCAAGGCTATCTCGCAGATTCTGCTCGACACTGCGACCGACGCCGGCGCGCCGGGCGTCGACCCTGTCTATGGAGCCGGCATCCTCGACGTCTCCGAGGCGATGCAGGCGCAGGCTCCCGAGGCCTCGTTCAAGGCGGCGGCTGCGGCGATGACGCGCTACACGAGCCTCTCGCTCTCGGGACCGTTCGGCGGAGCGGGCGGAGCGGCGGCGCTCAACGCCAAGCTCGGCCGGATGACGGTGTTCGATCGCTATGGCCGCGACTACCGGATGACCGGGACGGCGGGCGCGAGGGGCCGAGGGTCTGGCCTGCTCGCGAGCATGGCGGTGGCGCCGGCCCTGCCGAGCGCGCCGCCCTCGGCCGCCGACCGCGCCTTTGGGTTCACGGACACGGCCCGTTCGGGTTCGTCGCAGTCGGCGCCGGCCAACCGGCCGGCGACCATGTCCTTCTCGCCTGCGCGAGGGCAGATGGTGACGGTCAGCGCCAACGGCGCGCTGGATCAGGGAATGGGGCTGACCGGGTCGCTGCTGCGCAGCACCGGCGTCACGCCTGTCGGCACGGCAGCCAGCTGGTCGGTGTCGGGATGGCACTTTGCCTTCTCGCAGGGGCACGGGATCCGACGCCGCTCGGCTGTTGGTCGTGCCGACGTCACCAGCGCCAACGTTTCGACCCCTTGGGGAATTGGAATCGGGATCACCGATCTCAAGGAGGACGGCCAGGCGCTGGGTCTGCGGGGCGGGACCGATCTGGCGATCGACGGCGCGCGGACGACCCTCGCCGCGCTCAGCCTGGATCGCCGGCTTGGCGGTTTCGCCTTGTCGGCGCGCGCGATGATGGGGACGACGCGCGTCCGCGGTGGCTCGGCCATCATGCGGTTCGATGGCGAGGTGTTGAGCTCGGCCTTCTCTCTGCGCGCCGCGCATCCGCTGTTCGGCGGCAGCATGTCGCTGGGAGTCGCCTCTCCGCTGCGCGTCGAGCGCGCGAGGGCGACGATGCTGGCACCCGTCTCCTATGACCTGATGACGGCCGCCTATGTCACCGGGCTGCGCGAGGTCGATCTCGCGCCTGCGGCCCGCGAGAAAGACGTCGAGATCGGCTGGGCGATGTCGCTGGACGCAGGCTCGTCGCTTCGTCTCGGGTTCGCGCAGGCGTTCGACGCGGGCCACGTCGCCGGCGCGCGCGACACCGCCGCCTACCTGACCATCGTGATCAAGTGAGGAGATCGCCAATGTATCGCATTCTCATCGTCTCGACGGCTGTCGCGCTGTCACTCTCCACGTCGCACGCGCCGGCTCAAGCGCAGGCCGGGACCTCTTCCAGGAGCGGGCCGATGGCGTTCGACGTCGCGGGCGTGAAGCTCGGGGCGTCGCCGGCGGAAGTGAAGGCGGCGCTGCAGCGGGCAGGCTACGTCATCGACTATCTCGGCACGGCGAAGACGCTGGAACAGGAGACGCGGTTCGAGGCCGGCCAGCGTCTGGGGCGCAAGCCGCAATGGCCGAAGGACGCCGGGGTCAGCAACATTGAGTCTCACGGTCCGCATCAGGAATCGGCCAGCATCCATTTCATCCAGCAGCCGGGCGGTTCCGCCGTGAGTTCGATTACTGTCCACGTTCCTGGCTCCGCCATGAGCCAGGGTGCGTTTCGCAGTCAGGTGCTCGCGAAATACGGCAAGCCCGACGCCTCGCATTTCCAGGGAGCGGAGATGGTCTGGTGTGCGGCCGAGGCACATGCGGTCTGCGGACGATCTTTTGTCGCTTCGGGACATCTCGACACCGACTACCCGAAGCTGTCGGTCGGCTCGGGCGCCAACGGCGGCAACATTGATCTGCAGATCGGGCAGCTGGCCTTCGATCAGGCGGACCGCGACAAGGAGGCGGCGATTGAGCGGCTGGCGCCGAAGACATTGCATGGCGCGTTCTAGGGGGAGATTGCCACACTCCCGGGTTCCTCGTCGGTGACGCCTTTGCTCGCATCGGCATCGGACCGGGCGATGAGCGCAGTGCTGGTATTCTGGATCGGCTTGACAGCGGTGACGATCGGCTGGCGGCGTCGAACGCTTCATCGGCTGCCCCGGTCGTTGTGCCATTTGGTCTGTTCGCCCCTCAGCCGCGAGGCGGGGAGGAGTAATGAATTCCCTGTCCGCGAATCCGGACTGAAATCTCGTCCTGCTTGTCATAGGCTTATGTGTGGGGATCGGCCCTCCCGCTAAACCGGAGTGTCCTGCGGAGGAGTCCTGGCTTTTTAACATATTTTTAAGGCGCTTGACTCGCACATGGGTTAGGCGCCTTGTATTTGCGATGGCGTAACGATGTCCCACTTACGCCTTATGGCAATGGAGACCGTAATGGATGTCGATCAGAAACCCGCGGATCATTCGCTCGTAATCGAGCGTAAGCGCGCTTGGCAGGAACCGCGCGCCACGGTTACCGAACTCGACGAGACGAAAACGGAGGTTCTTGCTGGGGCCGAAATTATTATCTACGTTTCCTGATCAACTGCTTTCCAAGCTAGATCAGCTGTTGGCGCCGCTCGTTCGACGCAGGAAATGCCCGAGCGAGAGCGCGCGCATCAGCGCGAGTTGGTAGCCGTCCCGTGACATACGGTCGGCGGGGTTGATTTTCCACTCGCGCTCTAGGCGACGCAGGCGCGGGAGGTCGATCACCCTGGCCGCGAGTGGCAGTTCCTCTAGACTGTCCAACTCTGCGGTGATTTCGCCGCGCACGGCGGTCATACGCTCCGTCCAGTCCGCCCCCTGCAGACCGCGTCGGCGTTCGGCGAGCAGTTCGGGCGGGAAACGGCCGCCGAACGTGCGCCGTGCCAGCCCTCGTAGTCGCCCGTCGACGATGTGCGCCTCGCTAGGGATCGACAGGCAGAACTCGACGAGTTCGCGATCGGCGGTCGGATCGCGCCGATCGATGCCCCAGCCACCGAGCATCGATTTGACGAAGCTGCCGGGGTCGGTGCGCTGGAGGCCCCAGACGCGCGTTTCAAATCCGTCAAGGCGAGGACGGTAGCGCGTGTCGAGTCCGCGCTCGCTGGCGCGGTACTTGATCTCATCGGCTGACAGCCGTGCAGGATTCAGCGCGGAATACTCTTCGAACGCCATGTAGCGGCTACGACACAATCGATCGATAGCCGCTGCGACGCGCGGCCCGAGGCCTGCGCGGCCGGCCAGGGCCAAGGTCCAATACCATGGCCGATCACCCGATCGTGCCAGAGCGCTGCCGAGCCGGAACAGCGTTCCCCAGCGTCCCGCCGCGGCGAGTTCGGCCGGCGCGGTCACACCTGAAAAGCTGGTCGACAGATTACCCATTGTTGCGCCGAGCAGCAGCTTTACGCCACGGGAGCGCGCCGCGTCCAGTAGCGCGAGAAACCATCCCGCCGTCGGATTCAACACCGGTTCGTCGGCCCAGGCGTAGAAGCGTTCGATACAGTCGAACGGGGTATGCGAATCGTTTAGTCGGACATGATCGATATTGGCGTGCAGCGCTGCGGTCGCCGCCGCGATCGGTCCTTCATCGGCAAGGCGGTCGGTCGGCACCGTTCCGGCGAAGCCCGTGGGCGGGACGGCGGTGAACGCGGTCAGCCGCGCACCGCGCTCGGCAAGTATGAGCGCTGCCGCGGTCGTGACCGCGCTGCTGTCGAGCCCGGCACTGAGTTCGGAGCCGATCCCATCCGCCGTGCTGCGCAATTGTCGTCGCACAGCGCGATCGAGTTGCTCACGCAACGCTTCCGTATAATCGTCGGTATTGCGCAAGCCGAGGTCACGGCGTGTAGGACGCCAATAACGACGCATGGCGACATCGTTACGGTCGATCGTTGCGATGTGGCCGGATGGCAGAGATTCGACCTTCTCGAAAAAGCTGCGGGTAGTGCCGGCATTGGGCAGCAGCATCAGGAATTCAGCGGCTCGCTCCTCGTCGGGATGCCGTGGCACGGCGTCGAGCGCATGTAGCCCGCGCGGCATCGAGGAAAAGGCGAACAAGGCCTCGCTCCGATGGAAGTAGAGCGGGCGCTTTCCCAAAAAATCACGCGCGAGCACGAAACGATGGCATTCGGTATCCCAAAGCGCGAAGGCATAATCGCCGGTCAAGTGATCGACGCAATCCTCGCCCCAACGCTGCCAGGCACGAAGGATAAAGGCGGCATCGCAAAGGCGCGCGGCGTCGCCGCCAGACAGGGCGAGGCGATCAGCCAGCGCTTCCCGATTATCAATCCGAGCGTCAGCAACGAGCAGAAAGCGCCCGTCGGCACTGCGTTGCGGTGCCAAGTCGAAGCGGTCCTCGGGCAGCAGGCGATATAGCGCACGCCCGACTGCGACCGGGCCATCCTGCGCCGTTATAGATCCATGCGGCCCGTACGATGCGAGTGAGCCCAGCATGCGAGCGCAGTCAGCACGCGCCGCACCTTCATGTCCCTTATGCCAGACCCCGGCCAAAGCTGTCACATGTCACCCCTTGCATGTCGGTCATCGGCAATAGATCGCGCGCCGGACCTTGAAGAGAGTCCTGGCATATTTTGAGAGCACTCCGGTACCGAACGGGAGGACCACGATCTAAACGATCGGACGACCGCCCTGGCTTCTCACGGTTATCAGCACGGTGGATTCAACGCTGTGGGCCGGTTCGGAGCTCTTTGGAGACGGGGCCGTCGCCGGCCGTCTGTCTGAAGATTGCGAATTCTTCACCGAGGCGCTCCATGCTCAGCCGAACCAGCGTTCATCCCGAGCCTGGATCGAGGAGTGCCGCGGCCAATCTGTTCCACTGATTGGATCATCCGTCGGCTTAGGTTTTCGCGCTCGATACGCGCGTCTGCGATTTTCCACGCGGTTTGCGTTGTGGCTTTGCCTGGCCCAGCTGGACTGACACTTTCGCAGCGCGGCCTTTCTGACCAAGCCCGATCTTCTTTGCCATGTCACGCCGCTGTTTTGAATAATTCTCCGCGACCATGGGATAATCGGATTTGAGATTATAGCGCTCGCGATATTGTTCGGGTGTGAGGCCGTGTGTCGAAAGGTGGCGGCGTAGCGTCTTGTAGGGTTTGCCGTCGATCATTGAGAGGATGTGGTCCTTGGACCCCAGTGATTTGCGAACTGACACAGCCGCCGTGAATTCGGCTTCTTTGTCGGCAGCGGCGCTCGTCGGCGACCCCGACGCCAGTTCATTAATCGTGGCGTGCATTGCCCGCAAAAACGTCGGCACATCATCTGGTGTCGCGCGGTTGTTTTGATTTCCCAGCCACGCGATCGTCAGTTCGGTCGCGAGTTCGACCGCGTTCAACGGAGATTCTTCGGCCACATTGCCCTCCCGATATTTGCAAGCGAACCGTGACCTAACAACTGGTGGCGTTGAATGCTAATCCAGAATCCCGGTTGACCATCCAAATCGGAACTGAGCAACACGTGGAGCTGATTTTCGGCACAGTAGTATCACGGTATGAGGTCGCTACCCGTCTCACTAGAGAAGGATTCGGCTAGACGCCCAGCGGAGTTCTTCGGGTCGCAATTCGGACAACGCCGCCGATAGCTAGCAAGGGTGGGGGTGACCGAAAGAAGCACCCACCCTTGCTCCAACAAGCGCCGGCGATAGTTTTTTATGAGCGCGATCAGGTTCGGCGACGGCCATCGCTAACATTGGCAGATTGAAGTCGGAGCGATAATCGGCATCGACGCTGAACTCAAATGAGATAGTTGCACCGGAAGGAGATCTCGCAATTCGTGGATCAAGGTGGTCCAATGAATTCGCCTGAGGTGGTTCCTTCTTCGGAAAGCCATAATTTGCGGCCGGTCCCCCCGATTCCGGCCCGATCGGAAAGGCCGTCGCAGCGATGCGGCGGCCTTTCCTTTCCGTTTCTTCCCCTCGGGATCAAAGTGGGCAAAACAGCCGACGTGTTGCGATTATTCCTGCTGAATGTATGGAATTTAGAAGCGACTACGTCGGAGGCTGCGCCGGAAGTTCCATAATGGCTCGAATGCAGAGCTAGGTGAGATTTCGCGCCGGCATCTCGAGATGTTGCTGGAAGACGCACTGAGTCGATGTCCAATCGGGACAGGATGACGGTATGCTCGGCCGCCAATTGTCGGCGGCTCCCATGCCGATCGAGCCGGTTTGCGCCGGACTGTCCGCCGGCGTCGAAAGCCGGTATCCAGGCTTTGCGCCCTGCGTTGAATCGCCGAAATTTGGACAACTATGCAACGGAGCACGCGATCGTGTCTGTTGACTGCGGCCTGCAGGAATAGGGCAACGGCGTGATCGCCGCGTCAAGCTTGGAACGGTATCAATCGATCGATAGCGGAGCGAGCCTTATTCCGAGGAGCGTAGCTGACGGGATCAAATTCACGACCGGAGCTCCACCAAGCTCGCCCCATCCGCTGACCCGCCTGATATCTGGAGCTGCCTAATGTTCAAATCGACGTCGTGGCGTGTTCAGACTCCTGCCGATAGAACACTGATTGCCACTCTTTGGCGCCAGTTTACTCCGCGATGAGGTCTAAGGGTATGAAAAAAAACAAAAACGACAGTGACAGAATAACCAATAATGTCTCAAATCACAAGCAACGGTTTAATTAATAAATATAAATGTGTTTGTTCAATATGTTAGGCAGGTATAAGGTCTCTGCGAGACCCGCAGAAACTTAAATCAGGACGACGGATGGCCAAAAATGGCGGCTCTCGACGGTCTAGGTCGGGCCGAACGGCCCTCTCGGAAGGTCGTTGTTAATTTATCCGCCGGTTGATTGGCGAATTGCCACATCCGAGCCGCGATTGCCCGCTCCTCCGGACCCGTCGCACTTGCATAGATTGCGGTGGTCTTCAAGTCAGCGTGTCCCAGCCAGCGCTGAACCATGTTGAGAGGGACGCCCGCCTGGATCGCACGAACACCAAAGCCATGACGAAGTCCTTTTGGCGTAGCATGGTCCCCGGAAACGCCCGCCGCCGCCATCACTTCGCAGACTCTCCGGTAGCCCGTCATTCGGGACCAAGGCCATAGCCTTCCAGATTCAATGTTTGACGTTTTAATCCAATGCCGTAGCCGACGAATTAGGTCCGGCGGCAAAGGGATGGAGCGATAAACTCGCCGCCGCCGCTTTTTCAAGCTCTCAACCACTAAACTCTGCCCCTCGAAGTCGATGCTTTCGACTGTGAGGGCAAGAGCTTCCGAAATCCGGCAGCCGCTCATCGCGATCACCCAGCAGAAGCTTCCGACGATGGGTGATCCATTGCTCGCCGCTTTCAGAAAGCGATCGGTTTCCGATTGGGTGAGATACTTCCGCTGCCCCCTCTGATCATAGATTGTCCAACCGCCTTGAGGAGACGGTCTTTTCCCAAAATCCACGGGGTCATTCGGCCGCGGAGCAGCGCCCGCCCCGGCCCTAGTGACAGTATTGGTTATTCCGTCTCTGCGGCTGGACTTGGGTCCGGCTGCAAAGGGGGGATTTATGGGGCAGCTATCGGCGGCGGGAAAGCGTGGGGCGGAGTCGCTTCATCGTCAGGTTGCCGTTGCAGTTGCCCCGGCTCAACTCGCCCAACTGGCCGTGCGAGTTGAAAATCTTGGCCACATTCGCGCGGCCTATGGTGAAGGCGCGGTAGATGCGGCTCACGTCGAATGTGTTCGTTTGACCCGCACATTTCTCGCCGGCCGAGGAATCGTTTCGCCCCATGAAGTTGGCCGATTCGGGGCGCTGGCCTGGACGGTGGGCTCGAATGCCGATTCCGTGAACACGAAGCCGGCTGTGCAGGCGGGCGCATTGATGCGGACGTTGGCCAAAAGCCCCATCTGTTTTGCGGATCAGGTTTTCCACGTGGCGCCCTCCGCGGCCTGTGTGCCGACGGCCTTTGCCGATGCCGTGGATGGCACGGCCTCCCAAACCTCGAGTCTGCCCGACCGTCCATTCGATGGCGAGTCTGCCGGTCATGGCGACGACTGGGGTCTCGAATATCGCCGCGACATGCACGCGGCGGCCACATTGTTCGAAGCCATGAGCAATGATCGCATCGAAATTGCATGGCAGCCTGTGCAGTGCCCGACCGATCCGGATCAGATCCTCTACATCGAAGGACGACTGCGGCTCGTCGACCCAGACTGTGAAATATCCACGGTCGCCTCGCTTCTCGCAGCCGCCGAACGTCTGGGGCTTGTGCGTGCTTTGGACGATTATGCGGTAGCGCGGGTCATTTCCGAGCTCGAGACGGATCCTGATGTGAAGCTCGGGATCAATATCTCGTCGCAAAGCGCCAAATTTGACGAATGGTGGCTGGATACAATTGAGCGGCTGAAAAGGCGGCCGGATGTCGCATCGCGCCTCATCATCGAGATCACCGAAGCGGCGCAGCCGTCGATTCCTTCGCATGTGAGCCGCTTCGCGGACGAGGTTCGCAAGCTTGGCTGCCGGATTGCTCTCAACGACTTTGGCGCTGGCCACGCTTCAATTCGTCATTTGCTCGCGCTCCGGCCGGATATCGTCAAGGTGGGCGGGTTCTTTCTGACCAAGGCCGGCAATTCGGAACGCGACGAAACGGCGTTCCGGCATCTGGTGGGCTTGGTCAAATCTCTTGTTCCTATCGTGGTCGTCGAAGGAGTCGACACAGCCGCTCTCGGTCATTTGGCATCGGACGCTGGCGCGGACTGCGCTCAGGGCGTGCTGTCTGGAGCGTGGACGGTGATCAGGCCTTGGCGGATCGGGCGCCGGCGTCCGGTGTTCGCGGAATCCGCAACGTCGAGCATCGCAAATTGACCGGGATGGCTTGCGCAGCGAGGGACACGTCGAGGCCGGACCCGGAATGGCTGTTAGACGACGAGCGAGACCAGACCATCGGTCTGAACCAGAACAGGCTGGTCTATGTCGTGGACAGCGATTGGGATACCCAGCGGGCACTCGGCCTGACATTGAGGAAACTCGGATTCTATCCGCAAGGCTTTGTGGATTGCGACGAGTTTGTAAGGGATTTCTCCTCCCTGCGTCCCGGTTGCGTTTTGCTCGACATGCCTTTGACTGCGTCGAATGCGTTCGATGTCCTGCAACGGATGCGCAAGAAGTCGCAGACCCTCCCGGTGATAGCCATGTCGGATCAGGAGGACGTGCGGACCGCCGTGCGAGCCATGAAGATGGGAGCCATCGATTTTCTACAAAAGCCCTTGAAAGAGGTGCAACTGCTGGAGGCCCTCCAGGATACGTTCCGAAGCCTTTGCAGCCGACTGGCAGAAATGACCGGTCGCGTGGACGCGGAGCGAAGGGTGCTCACTTTATCTCCGCGCGAGATCGATATATTGCGTGGCCTGGCGTCGGGAATGCCCAATAAAACGATGGCGTCCTATTATGGCCTTAGCGTTCGAACGATTGAGATGCACCGCGCCAACATGATGGAAAAGCTCAACGTCCGCAATTTGACGGAAGCGTTGAACATGGCCGCCTTGGCCCAGGTCGAACGACTGCCGGCAAAGTCAAAAATTGTGCCTGCTATCCATTTCAATCTACGAAGCGTGGAGGGGTAGCGGTCGATCATACCGCCCGAATTCAGCCGATCGACCAGCGCTTTAGAGCGCGCCGAGCGAAGGGCCCCTTTTTAGAGGGTCCAGGATTGGTATAAATGCTTGGGGTGGTTGCGCCACATTCCCTTCAAATCCGCGGCAAGTCCGTCGCCCGTGATAAGATCTTTGATGCTCTCGCCATCCAGGCGAGCGTATTCATCATGCGGCACCGCGCCTATGACCAGATGGTATTTCCTGTCGAAAGGGTCCTGTTCGAGCTTCACGCCATATTCGCGCGCTGCCTCATCCGGGTCTGCGTGAGGGTCATGCACCGTGACCTCGTATCCGAGGTCGGATAGTCTGGAGATGAGATCGACGACTTTCGAGTTGCGAAGGTCGGGCACATTTTCCTTGAAGGTGAGACCCAGCACGAGTGCGGCGCCAGCGTGGCCATCGCGCCTGGAGTGAAGTTGGTCGGCTATCCATGTCCCCATGCCATCGTTGGTCGTTCGGCCTGCGAGGATAATTTCGGGGTGGTGCCCAAGTTCCGTCGCGCGGTGGCTGAGATAGTACGGGTCCACGCCGATGCAGTGTCCTCCGACCAGTCCGGGGCTGAAGGGGAGGAAGTTCCATTTGGTCTTGGCTGCGTCGAGGACGTCCCAGATGGATATATTCATCCTGGCGAAGATCTGGGTGATCTCGTTCATGAACGCGATGTTGATGTCGCGCTGTGCGTTTTCGATTACCTTAGCGGCCTCGGCGACCCGAATGGATGCTGCCCGGAAGACGCCGCCACTGGTGACGGAGCCATAGATCTTCTGAAGCTTGTCGAGGACTTCGGTCGTCTGCCCCGAGATGACTTTCGTGATTCGATCGACCGTATGTTCCTTGTCCCCCGGATTGATCCTTTCGGGCGAATATCCGAGAAAGAAGTCACTGCCACACTGCAATCCGGAATGGCGTTCCAGAAGCGGCCCACATATCTCTTCAGTCACGCCGGGATAAACGGTGCTTTCGTATACCACGATCGTTGAGCGGTTGGGCCGGAGCAAACTTCCCGCCGTCTCGGTCGCGCGGAGCACCGGTCGCAGATCGGGTCTGTTCTCGGCATCTACCGGCGTCGGGACCGTGACGATGATCACGTCTGCAGGAGGGCAGATCGCTACATTGTTCGAGAGGGTTAGAGTGGAAGCTGTGAGCGCTTCGTGAGTGACCTCGTTCGTTCGATCCTTTCCGCTTCGAAGCTCGTCAACGCGTTCGGAATCGATATCAATTCCCCATGTGGGAAAGTGGCGAGCAAGCTGGACAGCGAGCGGTAGCCCGACGTAGCCAAGGCCAATTACGATAATATTCATGCGGATTTTGTTCTGACTCTGCTCATCTAAAAGTTAGGCGAGCCAATAGACAGCGATAATGTTCTGCACATTGCTGTATCCTCGGCCGTGCTGTCGGCGCCTGGATATAGAGATGCCATAATCGACGGTCGATCAATGCGGTATTATTGCTGTATTCGCCCGTGGTTCGCTCAGCCTACTGCTTCAGGCGAGTTCCAACTTACACGTCCAATGCGTGGATGTTTGGATGCGGTGTCGAATGGCGCCGTAGCTGGGAGTGATCGGCGTTTTCGGATTGGATCGGGCATGAAGCTCCGAATTTTTCCGGTATCGCGGACGAGCTTTCGGCCGGTTCGATCGTGCGGGGGCGGCCGTGTTATATGTTCCGACGAGAGCGTTGGGCCGACGGCGGGGCCTTTCGAGAGCTAACCGCCGTCTCTCGATTTCGGGTTTTGTTGGTCTTCAGTTTCTTGGCGGCTGGCTGATCGCCATCATTCTGCCATCGATCACCCGCTTGGATGGACATTGGTATCCAGACGAGCCCAGCCACCTCAACGCGACGACCGGCGTCGCGATAGCAGCTTTGATCGGATCCTGGTTTGCTCGGCGGTTTACGGCGTATCCGGGTGCCAGGGCGTCGTCGTTCATACTGCCGACCTTTGTCGCATCGTTTGGCGCGGTGCTCTTGGGATTCTTTCTGTTTCACCTTCCCTACAGCCGATTTCAGTTCATCGCTGGCTTCGCGACATGTGTGGCGTGGCATTTTGCCGGTTATTTTGTCTTTCAACGAATTTTTCGCCAACGGATCGGCGTTCTTCCGGTGGGGCGGACAGCTGGATTGCTTTCCATTCCGGGTGTGGAGTGGCGTCCGATTGATCGCATTGCTGCCGACGTGACTTCCTGCGACAGCCTTGTCGCCGATTTCAGGGCTGAAATGGCGCCTGAATGGGAGCGGTTCATCGCGGATGCCGTGCTCTCGGATCTGCCCGTCCTTCACGTGAAGGAGGTTGAGGAGTCTCTTACCGGACGGGTGAACATCGAACACCTCTCAGAGAACAATCTTGGTTCGCTCATTCCGGGAGTGACGTATATTCGGATAAAACAGTGTCTGGATATCTGTGCTGCGGCGGTGGCCCTGGTTGTTCTTTTCCCACTATTGATCGCGATTGCTGTGGTGATTCGGCTCGATTCACCCGGTTCGGCGCTCTTTCGACAAACGAGGGTCGGATATCGGGGACGGCCCTTTACGGTATTCAAGTTTCGCACGATGCGTTGCTCCGACGGCTCGGAATCCGATGCGCGCGACGCGGCGATGACGCGCGACGAGGACTGCAGGGTGACGAGGGTGGGGCGCTTTTTGCGGAGATCGCGCATTGACGAGTTGCCTCAGCTGATCAACGTGCTGAGAGGCGAGATGAGTTGGATCGGGCCTCGGCCCGAGGCTGTTGCCTTGTCCGACTGGTATGAACGCGAGCTCCCGTTCTACCGCTATCGACATATTGTTCCCCCCGGCATTACCGGCTGGGCGCAAGTCAATCAGGGGCACGTAGTGGAAGCAGAGGATGTATTGTTCAAACTGCATTACGATTTCTACTACATCAAATATTTTTCGCCGTGGATCGATGTATTGATCGCATTGAAGACGGTTAGGACAATGGTGACCGGGTTCGGGGCAAAGTAGCGGCGGTCATCGGAAATGCCGGTCCACAACGGGATGCGGGCCGGTAGGCCGAAATCGTTACCTATTAGCGGAAGTAGGCGTACACCCGTCATCATTACCCAATTTGGATATGTGGCACTGATCGCGACCGGCTCGGCAATGGCCGATAGCCCAGCGCATTTAGCATCAGATGACAGTCGGCTCGATATAGACGTTGAGCGCCAAACCATGATCGGGTTGGCTGGGAAGAGACAGCTGCAATCGTTCGTGCCGCAGTTCGGCATTGTCGGCACCGCCTATGACTGTCTCTGCGGCGCCCGAGACTATTTCGGTTCGTTTGCCTCCGAGCACGACGAACGTGCCTTCAGGCAACTTCGAGTGGCTAAGGATGATGCGATAGCCGCCGGGACTATTGCAGAATACGTTCAATGTGCCGAGATCGTTGTCTCCAGCATGAAGCGGCAGGTTCGAAGCTCCCTTGAGATCGGCCGAACATTTCACCGGAACGCGGGCCACGATCGAAAACTCCGCGCTGTCCCCAGGTCGGGATTCGCCGCGGGCAGGGGAAAGGACGGTCGCGATCGACGCGACGACGATCATGCCAAGTTTCGGATTCACGGGACATCTCCCAATCGACAGCGCCTGCCGTCGGGAGCAGATTACTGCTCTGCTTGATCACTCACACCGTAGCGATACGAGGTGTCTTCGCTCGACGCGTGCCGAATCATTTCGTGGATGCGAGCCACGATTGAAACATCAGGACGCTCCACAGAGCAGGTGTCGCATCCTCCTGACCGCTCAGGTGTCTCGCCCACCGACGTCGAACCACTGATGGGACGAAGAAGCCATCATTGCGCAATCTGGTTTCGGACAGGAGATCTTCGACCCAGGGGCGGAGCTCCTTTCGAAGGATAGGACCAATGGGCACCGCGAATCCGGCCTTGCGCCTGTTCAGCATGGATTTCGGAACGTGGTGGCCCAGCAGTTCACGCAAGATGTGCTTTCCGACGCCGTTCTTGATCTTCATGTGCGTGGGAATGCGCGCCGCGAGTTCGGCGACACGGTGATCGAGCATGGGAACGCGCGTTTCGAGGCTTGCCGACATCGCGGATCTGTCGACCTTGCACAGGATGTCGTCGGGCAGATAGCCGACCGTGTCCGCATGCATCATCTGGGCCGCCGGATCCAACCATCGCAGGTTCGGCTCGATCCGCAAGTCCACGCAATCGGTCTCTGCGAGCGGAGCTTCGCCATGCCAGTCATCTAGAAAGGCCTGATAGACATCGTTCAGATCGTGCGCTTCCCCAGCGATCATGAAGCCCTTGCGAATGCGATCGCCGACGTGAGAACGGCGCCGGCCTCCGGGAAGTAGAGCCGAAGCGGAGGTCCACCAGTTCGCCGGGACGTGGGACAACGGCTTGCCGAGTCCCCGACGGACGGGGCGGGGAATCCGTTGTAGACGACGCCACATGGCGGGAAGGGCAAAGTGCCGGTTGTATCCGCCGAACAGTTCGTCACCGCCATCGCCGGAGAGCGCTACGGTCACATGCCGTCGGGCAAATCTGCTGACAAGAATGGTGGGAATTTGCGAGGAGTCGGCAAAGGGTTCGCAGAAGATCTGCGGGATGTCGGGGATGACGCGGAGGACATCCTCCTTCGTGACGACCATTTCATGATGCTGCGTTCCGAGATGGTCGGAGATCGCACGGGCATATCTTGATTCATCGTAGGCCTCGTCCTCGAAGCCGATCGAGAACGTCCGAATCGTTCCTGACGCATACCTGCTATAGAGCGACGCCACTGCCGAAGAATCGACCCCTCCGGAGAGAAACGCGCCAACGGGTACGTCAGCGACGGCTTGACCACGGATGGCTTGGGCCAGCGCGCTTTCAAGCCTTACGGTCGCTTCCGCCTCGGATGATATCTGATCGTCGAGGCCGTCCACTAGCACCTGTTCATGCGACCAGTATGATCGGCATGAAGGATTTCCCATGTCATCGGGCGCTGGCGCTTCGGACAGTGCCGCGATGGGGCTGTGCGCGTCGAAGGAGAGTATCTCGCCGGGACGAACCTTGTGGACGCCCTTGTAGATGCTGAACGGCGCGGGGACATAGGATCTGGCCGCAAGAAAGCGCAGGGAGCGACGGTCGACCGGCGCTTCGAAGGAGGGATGGGCTGCGAAGCATTTCAACTCGGAAGCAAACACGAGGTCGCCGCCGACGCGGCCATAATAGAGAGGCTTCTCTCCGAAACGGTCGCGGACGAGCGAGAGTGTGGCCGTTCGCCTGTCCCACAGCGCGAATGCGAACATTCCGACGCATTTCTTCAGAGTTCGCTCTAGCCCCCAGTGGGAGATGCATTCGACGAGCGTCTCGGTGTCGGAGTGTCCTTGCCAGCGCCGCAGTTCACGTCCCTTGCGGTGGGTGTCGAGTTCCCGCCTGAGGGCCAAGTGGTTGTAGATCTCCCCGTTATAGCAGAGAACGAAGCGGTCATCGCTGGAATGCATTGGTTGGTAACCGCCGTCCGACAGATCGACGATCGCGAGACGGCGGTGGCCCATTCCCAGGCGCCGGTCGTCACTCAGCCAAGTTCCGCTTCCGTCGGGGCCCCTGTGCCGGATTGTGTTCGTGATCCGTCGGAGCATGCCTTCGTCGACGCAATCTCTTCCGAGGATGCCCGCGATGCCGCACATATGGATAAACCTCTCGAGGGCACTCTTCCCGGCCCGCGGAAGGCGCTAACCAACAGGCCGATGACGACGGAGCACGGAGATGGCCTGCTCAACTAATTTCTTCGGCTGGCAAACCAAGTTACCGACGGCGCTTTCGGGCCGATCTCGACCAGGTCTCGCTAGCGAAGCACCCGAGTTCAGGCGAATAGTAGTTCTACGGTGGGATCAACCTCTCGGACCTAGGAGCATGCCGGAGGCGAAAATCTTGGGCGTGGTCGCTGCATCTCATAAGCGGCACGTGAGTTCGTCTGCTGCCGCGGCCGAGACTATTCCGTCCAGACATTCTGCAGCCTGCGAGCGTCGCGAGCACGCTGGAACGACAGCACGGGACTTGCACTCGCCAGGCGCGTCCTACTGACGAAATCTACAGAACGGGGAGCCGATGCGACTGAAAGCCCTTGCGAAACGAGTGACTGGTCGTGTCCTTTCGACTGATCTGCTTGAGAAGCTGACGGAATACAGCATCGCCGAGCGAAGCTTCCGACCCGCGCTAACAACGGCAACGCGCATCGTGACCGGTGGGGACACATGGGACACGATCGTTCTTCGCGGCCGAGAGGAATTATGGCGGCGGACGCTGCAACACACTGGAAGCGATGACATTCTTTTGCTTGAGTTCGGGGTTTTCGAAGGCGATTCCATGCGGTCGTTCGTTCAATTGAACCGCTCTCAAGGATCGCGCTTCTACGGCTTCGACTCCTTCGAGGGTCTTCCTGAAGACTGGCGGGGGTTGTCGGCCCATCACTTCGACGTTGCTGGATCGATTCCGGAAATTGACGATGGTCGGGTGACCTTTGTCAAAGGTTGGTTCCGAGACACACTTCCGGGAAAGATGGGCGAGCTGGTCGAGTTGTCGAAAAGCCGGGCTGTCGTCGTCCACATCGATGCGGATCTCTATTCGTCTACCCTCTACGTTCTTTTTACGCTCGCGACGAAAATTCGAAACTGCCACATCATATTCGACGAGTTCTCGGGGCATGAGAGCAGGGCGCTCTACAACTACTGCCAGGCCGCCGGCGCGGATTGTCAAATCCTCTATCGGCTAGACTGGAAGGATTGCCCGCAAGTCGTCTCCGGCGTCCTGTCTACACCTACATCGCGAAGATGCCTGTGAGGCCATTCCATTCTTGATGACGGACGGCGTCATTCCGTAGGACGGCTGTATCTCGCGAGATGATCGGCGGCCTCGAGTAGACGCGCGGCCACGATCATGGCGGGGGGGAGCGGCTTACCCTCCTGAAGGAGCCTCTGCACTGTTTCCGGAGAAGGAGAGGAATGCACCAACCGTGAAAGCGCCTTGAGGTCGATTACCCTGCGGACAGCGTCGTTCGTCCTATAGCCTTCTACGCGATCGAGGAATTCGTCCCGCCTTTGAGCCAAATCAAGCAACAAGGTAGGAAAAGGGGTGTCCTTTCGCCTTTGCAGGCGGACCGATTCGGGCAGCACGCCGATCATAGCGTCTCGAAAAGGGCGCCGTGGAATACCTTCGCGGATGAAGAACTCGGCCGGCAAGGACAGGGCGAACTCGACTACGCGACGATCCAGCAGCGGAAAGGCATAAGCCAGTCCATGACGGGCGCCGATCTGTGCCCAATGCTCCAGCCGCTCGGTGAGGTACGGGGCGGTCGCTAGCCGCCTGCGCTCCTCTATGCTGCCGGGGGCTGCGGCCGCCTTCGATGCGTTGGCGGAGGAAAGCGCGCGGCGTGCAGTTGGCGTCAGGGACTGGCGGAACAATTCCTTCACGTTGGTCCGTCCCCGCGCCGCATGAGCAAGTTTCCCGAGCGATGTCGGCACGAAGTGGGGAAGGATGCTCGCACGCCAGATTTTCGTGGCCGATCTCGAGCTTTCGCGCTTGAGCCCGGCGATCGCGCCGCCCAGTGTTCCCCAGCGTCCACGCAGCAGCAGCTCCGCAAGGACGCCGCGTCCGTTGAAGGTGACTGCCTCGTCGCCTCCCCAGCCCGACAGGATAATGTCCACGCCCTGGTCCGCGGCACGCGCGCAGACGGCGCTCTCCACTTCCTCGCCTGTCGAGAAATGGAGTCGACAAGGATCCGCCGTCTCGGATGAGAGCTCAGGCCTCAGCGTGCGCCGGATCGGCGTCCAATCGATATCGCCTTCCTGAGCGAGCACCTCCTGGACGTAATCGCCTCCGCTTTCGACGGATATGTCATTTCGCAGACGGTCGAGAAAGGAATAGGCGCGCAGCTGCCGTCCCTGATCTCGTAGCGCTCGGGCGGCCAGGACGCTGATCGCCGAGGAGTCCAGGCCCCCGCTCAGATGAGCGCCTGTCTCCCGGGTCTTCGACAGGCGGCAGCGTACGGCTTCATCGACCAGCCGCTGCATCTCGCGTGCTGCCTCGTCGGGAGAAAGCTGCATCGAGGCTGCGGGGGACGGAGTGAGTTGCCAATAGCGAGTCTCGACGAGGCCTTGTGCCGAAACCTCTAGAAAATGAGCCGGTGGCAGACGTCGGATATCGGCGACCAGCGTTTCATCGAGAGTACTCGCGAGGGCTAGGCGACGCGAAAGGGCTTTCTCGTCCAGGCGTCCGGAAGTGATCCCGCTCCCATGCAGGGCGTTCGGCATAGAAGCGAAAGCGAACAGTTTCCCGGGCCGGTGGGTATAGACGAAAGGGCGCACCCCAAAAATGTCACGTCCGCATAGCAGACGCCGCGTGGCCCGGTTCCACTGGGCGAAAGCGAAATCTCCCAGGACCTCATTCAGGCCAGTTCCGCCGGAGCTCTCGAGAACCGCGGCCAACAGCTCTGGTTCCGAGGCCTGGCAAGACGTGTTGGACCGGAGTCGTAGCGCGTCGGGCGCATCCAGGCGCACGTCAGCCGCCGTCACGGCACCCTTGATGTCAGGCAATGGATTGGCTTCCGACGCCGCGAAGTCGAGTACTGCGAGCGCGACAGGGCCATCGGCCCAATATGTGCATGTGGGGCGCTGGCGAGAACTCGCCATTTGGCTCGCCATCTTACGGACGAGCGCTTCGGCGTCGTTCTGGCCGTCCAGCCACAAAGCGCCGCAGATCAAGCGCATATGTCATCCAAGGTGTGCTGGGGCAACGTGATGGGCAAGCGAAGCGCCTCCCGCTGCAAACCAGCCCCGCCTCCCTCCGGCTACTCCGGCGGACCGATATTGTCCCGGTTTCCCACCGATCACGCTAGAGTTCGATCACGGTGTGGGCGATCGTCCCGAGGCATCGTTGAATTGGAGTTGCTCCACCCAGATCTAGCGAAACGGTCGGAAGCTTAGAGTATCCGATGACGCTTGCCCGGTGAGGGCGACGTCAAGACGCGCTGTTGGGACCAATGACGTGGGACATGGTTTCATACGTTCCGCCAACCTTTGATGCAAAGGTGTGATGCTCCATGCTTTGGGTGAGCACCTGAGGCGTCGACCATGGCTTCTTGTCTGTCCGGGAATCCTGGTGCCCCATATCGTTGACCTCGTTATTCATCTTGTTCCTCCAAGGACGTATGATGCGGCCTCTGACGCAGTCTGGCTAACCGGATGGTCAGCAGGCCGCAGTCCATCGCATGCCCAGATCTGGCCCTTCCGAGCCGGTCTCCATGAAACCGAGCTTCCGATAGAGTTGCCGGGCCGGATTATCCTTCCTCACGCTCAGGCTCACCGTATAGTTACGGTGAACGGCATGTTTCTGCAGGGCTCTCAGTAGTGCCGTCCCGAGCCCGCGCCCACGCCATTCCGGCAGCAGGGATATCTCGACCAGCCGCATCTCCTCGGATCCCGTCCAGATGCAGAGATTGCCCACTGGGGTCGAATCTTGCATCACCATCAGCTGGTCGGCGCCAGCGTAGGCCTGGTGCCGATGGCTGCGCTGGAAGAGGAACTGGCTGTCGAAGAACTGCCGTCTAACCGCGTCGGGCCACTCGATGTCGACAAAGTCGGTTTGCCGAACGATTTCAAAGAGGCGCCTGAGGAAGGCCGTATCATCGGCGGTTTGATGTCTGAGGACGTATCCGAGCTTTTGCCAGTCCTCGGACAGGAGCATCGTCGTGCCTTTCAATCCGCGACTGGATAGATGCCATCCATGCAGATGCAGTAGAGCATGGTCAGAAAGGGCTGTCGGTTTTCGTGCGCCTTGCCCGCGCCGGCAAGACCCACCGCATTCGAAGCCAACTCCGCGTTCACGATCTCGCCGGATGAGGCCCTTACATACATGGGAGAGGCATCGGACGCCGATGCGCCAGATATGATCTCAGGATGGGCCAGCCAGGAGCTTCCGTCAGGGTTCGGCGCGGCAGTCGTGTTCGCCTGGATGTTCTGCGAAACAGGGAGCTTGATGGTCAATTCGTGCGTATGTGGCGGCGACTGATCATAGGTCAGCGGGACGGTCTCGGAACCGTCAGTCTCCGCGAAATCCCAGGAACTCAGGCCTGGCCGAGCGCCTTGGCTCACGACTACCAAACCGCCGAGATTCGGAACAGAGAATGACTGCCCTGCACTACCTCCCCAAGTATTTCCGATGACCGTATATAGCGCTTGGAATTCGTGAATTCCGTAGGTTCCACCATCGCACCGCAGCCAGCCTCGAGGAACGTAATTATACGGGAAAGCCCTGATTTCACCGATATATGCGTCCATGTACGCCTCCTTATGGCTTTGCCGGGTACATGCCGATTAAGGCAATGATGTAATTGAGGGCCATGGTCGGCATCACGTTGGCGTGCGGACGCCCCTGTCCGCCACCAGTGGAGATTGTGTCGGGATTTGGATTCTGGACTATTGGAACTGGGGTTGCGCCATCGTTGATGTAGAGAACGGTGGGCGGGGTGGCGTTGGCGAAGACGACGTTCGGGCCAAAAGTGGGGGTTGTCGCATCCGTGCCGGCCGTCTGAAGGATGTGTGTATGAGCCGGGGTATTCGCCTCGCTGAGGCCGACTTGCTCCTCACCCCCATTGGCGCCGAGGGTCCGTGCCGTAAGACCGGGTCCTTGTCCTTGCGAAATCGGCACCCGGCCGCGCAGGTCCGGTAGCCCGAAAGTCGTCCGCCCGTCGCCACCATAGGTGATGCCGATCAGGGAATATAGCGCCTCGTTTGAAGTTATGTTCAACAGGCGGCCATCGCAGAGCGCCCAATTCGCGGGAATGCTTTTCCCCGAGAAAAGGCGAATCTCGCCGAGATAACTATCAACCACGAAGCATTTCTCCCCGATTTCCTGTCACTGATGTGAAGGATAGATTCCCGATGAGGATATGCAGAAGTTCAGCACCAGAAATGGTTGCATGTTATTGTGTTCCTCCCCCGCTCCACTGTTCGATATGACTCCGGCGTTCAGTCCGACCGGACTGCGCGGGACTGCGAACAGATTTTGTGCCGGCGCGGCCGAACTTGGACCCGAGGATCCAAGATAGTTATTTGCGATGCCTTGCACGACATCCGAGGGACTGTTCGCAGGCGATGCGCCTCGGATGGTGTGATTGTGCGGAGCGACTTGCGCTATGGTAAGCGCGACCTCTTCGGAGCCGCCCTGCTGAGCGTAGTCGTAGCTGCTTCCTGAGGCCTGCCGGCCCCAGCCGATGATCGCGCGTCCTCGGAGATCCGGAAGTGCAAAATTCGTGGATCCGTCACCTCCGAAGCGATTGCCCAGGAGAGAAAAGAGAGCTTGATACTGGCGAATCGAAACGATTTGTCCGTTGCATTGGAGCCAGTTCACAGGTGCCCACGAAACGGGAAACAAGCGGATTTCGCCTAGAAAATAATCCATTAGATCCTCGCCCGCCTGCCGGAGTGTCCGCGTCGATGTCAGCTTTCCCGGTGGTGGATCGGCCGGATACGGTAAAAATGCGGGGGAGTTGAGAAAACGCGAGGGCCATGGTGCCCCAGCGGAAGCGGCAGTCCAGCTTCGCCCGATTTGGTCGCTGTGTGAACGGTCTGTTGGAAGGCGAGACAGCCGCGGTCCGTTCGAGATCCCGGAAGCGAGGCCGTATGCTCATTACGCTGAACCTGCGGCGCTCGGCTGCTCAAGGAATACAGGCAATTCTGGTCGCTTGCGCCTAATGGACCGGCGGGCGGGTTGTGTTGGCTGTGTTCCATCCCGCAACCGCTGTCGCGCGTGGGGTCGATCGCTAGCGCTCGTATTCCTGACGCTAACTGGCCAGTTAGCCGGCGCTCGTGAGATTCGGCCTCGCGACGCGCTGGAAGAAATTCGGAAGGCCGACTTTCGTGTGAACGCCGTGGGGTTTCGCTTGCTGACGGCGAATGCGGATCTGTGCTCGCGGAAGTCGAGCGCCTCAGGAATGCTTATACATGCCTTGGGCGATTATCCCTCTCGCAGCCGAGCCGGCATCGGAGAGGGCCTGGGGCTTTCTCGGGCGCCCGGCGTTTTGGCGGTTGCGCCCGGCAGTCCGGCCGCTGTCGCCGGAATTCATGCCGGTGATCTCGTTGTGTCTCTCAACGGGAGAGAGCTTCGCTCATCGATCGGCAGTGAGACCGTGCGGTCGCAGTTGGCCGAGGCGGGACGCGCTGGCTTCGTCCGCTTGGGGATCATGCACGGAACCTCGACCGCGACGAAGACGATCAAGTCCATTCCCGCTTGTGCCTTTCCTGTGCGGCTCGTTCGGTCGCGAGTGGTGAACGCATTCGCGAATGGCCGGGATGTCCGCATCTCGACGGCCTTGGTTCGTCGCATTACGGATGATGACGAACTTGCGATCCTGGTCGCGCACGAACTGGCGCACGATCTCCTGCGCGAAGGGTTTGTCGCGCTTTCGCCACGAAAGTCGACATGCTTTGAGCATGGCAGCGCGAAAGACCGCGAAGAGGAGGCGGACAGTCTTGGCCTCTATCTCGCGGCGCGAGCGGGTTTCGACGTGACCGCGGCTCGACAGCTGTGGTCCAACTTGTCGCCACATGGCATCGGGGCGCTGTGGAGCAATCACCCTGGACGCAAGGCGCGGGTAGCCCTTGCCGGCAAGGTTATCGCGGCAATCGAAGAAACTGGGGCGGCAACTCCTCCTTGCCCGTGATCCGGCAGTGTTTCGTCCTCCGTGCTTCCGCAAAGCTTCGCACACCGTAGCACTACCGTATTCCATCGTCGGGTTGTGGGGCCAAATGACGGACACTTAACAATACTCCATCGAGGAGACAGAACGTGTCGATACGGTTCATTGCAACGGCGCTATCCGCATTCGCTTTCGCCACCAGTGCGGTCGCCGGCACGCCGGTCAGTCAGTCAGTCGGGCTGGTTAAATCCGGGCATGCGCTGATCGCTCGAGAGGGGCGGTTGATCCAGGCGAGCGCCGGCACGAAGGTTCTTGCGGGAGATCGCGTGCTCACGCGTCAGAATCTGGGCGCCAAGCTCCAGATGACCGATGGCTGCTCGATGACCGTGCCGCAGGCGTCGATCGTATCGGTATCGAACGGAAGCTGCGATGCCGCCGTGAGCGGCTTTGCCCCGTCATCAGGCAAGCTCGGCGGTGCGGGCAGTCAGGCTGCTCTTTCGGGTGGCACGTTGCTGGTCGCGATCGCGGCGCTTGGAGCAGCCGGAGCCGGCATTTGGGCGGCATCCGACAGCGGCAGCAACGGCGCGCCTGTCAGCCCGTGAACTGTATGAGACCTGCCGCCCTTGGAAAAGAGTGGGGCTCGACCAAGGGTGGCTAAGGTCGGCGATGGGGTCGAGGCCCGGGGGGATCCGGCCAGCGGATGAATATGCGCCACGTATCGTTTGATCCTGGGCGTGAGCATCTCGGCGGTCGCGAGGCTACGAGTGGAGCCGTAATCGGTGGCGCGTGCGCTCTACATTACGCAAGATGGTATTACGGATCATATAGGCCAAGCGCAGATCGCACCCTATCTGACCGAATTGGCGCGTCTCGGGCATGACATTCATGTCGTGAGCGCGGAAAAGCCGGGGCGGGATCGGCTGCGCTCAGACTATCGCGAGACTTTCCGGGGCCTTGGCATTGGCTGGAGCGAGATCCGGTATGCCAATTGGCCGCCACTGGTGTCGAGCTATCTGGTGATGGAACGGCTGCTGCGCGCAGCATCGGAAGCGGCGAGAGAGTTCCAGCCGGACTTCGTCCACTGCCGATCATATCTCCCGCTGTCGCTCGGCGTGAAGCTGAAGCGCCGGTTCGGGATTCGCTATTTGGCTGATTTCCGAGATTTTTGGGCAGACGTTGGGGTCGAGACCAAACGATTCAAATTCGTCTATCGCTATTACAGAAGGATCGAACCCCGACTGCTGGGATGTGCGGATCACATTGTGACCCTCACAAATCGGGCCGTCGAGGTGCTCATGGACAGGCATCCGCAGGCGGTGTCGGGGCGGCGGGAAGGCTACAGCGTCATTCCCTGCTGTGCCGATTTTCGGGTGTTCGACCCGGCTCGCGCATCGCCGGCCAAGCTCGCGGCGCGCCGCCGGCAATTGGAGATCGGCGAGGTTCCCGTGCTGCTGTACCTTGGCAGCATCGGTCCGGATTATCTCCTGGAAGAAATGTTCAATCTGTTTCGCGAGATGCAGGCCGAACAACCCGACGCGATATTTCTGCTGGTCGCGAACAATGGACTCGACGTGATCGAGGCTGCGGCGCGCAGGCATCGGATCCCTCCGTCGGCGATCCGAATGGTTTCGGCCGAGCGAACGGAAATCATAGAATATTTGGCGCTGGCGACGTGCTCCGTCGTCTTTATTCGGCCCACTCTTTCCAAGGCCGCGTGTTCGCCGACCAAGGTTGGGGAGCTACTGGCTGCCGGCGTTCCCGTGATCGCGAACGAGGGTGTGGGAGACCTGGGTAGCCTGCTGTCTCCGGAGAAGAACTCCTCCATCGCGATCGCAGATTTCACGCCGGAAACTTTGCGAAGGGCAGTTCGATTCATGCTGTCTCTCCCGAGTGGTCGGCGAGAGGCAATCCGTTCAGGCAGCAGCGCGTTCAGCTTGGCGGAGGGCGTCCGTCTCTATGATGAAGTCTATCGGCAACTGGCGTCCGCGGAAGGCGGCGAATGGCGCGGCCAGACTCTCACGCAGGGTGCACCTTCATTTGGACATCAGCGCACGTCGGTTCTGCCGGTCGATGCGCACCAACAACCGGCGGGGTGAGGCAAGCGGATGCTCAATGTGGTTATCTTGAACGGGGGCCGGGGTGCAGCTTCCCTGATCCCGGCTCTTCTTGAGCGTCAGGGGGTCAACGTCACGTCCATCGTCAACGCCTATGACGACGGGAAATCCACCGGAGAGATTCGACGCTTCTTCGACATGTTGGGTCCCTCCGACATCCGAAAGGTGCAAGAATTGATGCTGCCGGCGGATGATCCTCACCATGAGATGAACCTGGCCCTGTTTGGCTATCGATATCCGGCAGGCTTCGATCGGGAGGCCATCATCCGCGACATGGTCAATTTCTCTGACGGCGCCAGGACGATCGCTGGAATAGAGGTTCCGACGGAAAGCGTACGCGGCGCTCTTCAATGCTTCGTCGGAGAATTCATTGCCGGGCTACAGGTCATTGAGCGCCTGACCGGGGCATATTTTCCGTTTGAAGACTGTTCGCTGATGAACTGTCTCTACGCTGGAGCATATCTGGCTTCACGGCGTGATCTGGACGTTGCGACCAGAGCAATGGACCGACTGTTCCGGCTTCGCGGAACGGTGCTGCCGAATAGCTTGGAGAACAAATGGTTGGCAGCCCTTCGCCGGAACGGCGAGGTGCTTTATTCCGAAGCCGAGATAGTCGAGCTGCGGTCAAATGTCCTGATAGATGGAATCTATCTATTGGATCGCCCGCTCGATCGCCGAAACTTCTCAACGCTGCCCGCCGATGATCAACGATATTACCTGGGTCGGCATCACGCCTCGGCGATCGCTTCGAGCAGCGTGAGGCTCGCCCTCGAAAAGGCCGACGTCGTGATATATTCCGCGGGCACGCAGCACAGTTCGCTTTATCCGACCTACATGTCGCGAGGAATCGCCGAGACGATCGCGAGCAATCGGAATGCGATAAAGATATTCGTCACGAACATCGGCGCCGACTACGAGACGCCGACCTACAAAGCCTCCGACTATGTTAAGGGCGCATACAGGCATTTGTGTTTCGCCGACGGACGGCAATACGCCGAGCAGGATCTCTTCTCCGCGATTCTGATCAATAGCGGCCGACGCAAGGCAGATGAGACCTATGTCGACTACGACGAGGAGAATTTCGATGAAATCCCGGCATTGCGTGTCGTCAGGGATTTTGAGTCAGCGGCGTCTCCGGGGCGACACGACGGCGAGAGCGTCACGGCGTCGATTCTGGCGCTACATGATGAACTGCGCGCCAACGTATGAGTGTGGTGGAACTGACGAAAGTGCTGGCGCGTAAGCGCCTGCTCATTTTCGATCTGGACGGAACGCTGGTTGACAGCTCTTCGCTTCACGCCCGTGCTTTTTCAGATGCTTTCGCGCGCTATGGACTGTCCGTGGATTATGCCGACATTGCCGGCATGACCACCGAAATGGCCGTCGAACGGCTCACGGTGAATGCGGCAGTCTCGTTCGACATGAGGACGCGAGAGGCGCTCGTCGCCGACAAGCGCCGTCGTGCTTTGAATCTGGTCAAATCCGAACTCACCGCAATGAAGGGGGCTCTCGAGTTCTGCAGACTAGCGGCCGGCCATTTCCGTCTCGCACTATGCACGTCCGGTTCGCGCCGATCGGCCGGCGTCGCGCTTGCTTGCGTGGGCCTCGAAGGGCGATTCGATCCCCTCGTGACCGGAGATGACGTAACGCGCGGCAAGCCCGATCCAGAGGGCTATGAATTGATTCTCGCGAGAACAGGTGTCACCCGGTCGGACGCACTTGTCTTCGAAGACGCCTTCCACGGCCTCGCCGCGGCGAGGGCGGCTGGGATCGACGCTATCCACATAGTGCCGGAAGGTGCCGCGCAAGGGGCGGGCAAGGCGGATTGGCACACTATGACCCGGGCGCTGCGAGCCGCGAACGGATGAAGATTCTCGCCGCCATCGTGACCCATAATCGAGCGGCACTGCTTGCGCGCTGCATCGATGCCATCGGTGACCAGTCGCGCCCTCCCGATCGTCTCATCGTCATCGACAACGATAGTTCCGATGGAACGGTCGACATGCTCCGGGACCGAGGCGTCGACTATGTCACGCAGCCTAATCTCGGCTCGGCGGGTGGGTGGCGGCGCGCGATCAAGCAGGCCATGGACGGTGATTGGGATGCCGTCTGGTTGATGGACGACGACGGATATCCCGCCAGTGGAGCGCTGGCGCGACTGGAGGCCGGCTTGAGGCCGGATGTCTCTTGCATCTCGTCAGTCGTGCTTCGCGAAGATGACCCCGCCAGCTTTGTATTTCCGTTTCCAGTCCTCGACCGCGATGGCCTGCCTGTTCTCTTGGGAATGCGGCGGAAGATCCATACGCTTGAGGAGCTGAAATCAATGACGGGCAATAGCGGGACATATCCCTTTGCCCATCTGTTCAATGGCGCGTTGGTGCGAACGGACGTCGCCCGCCGGATCGGGAACGTGAACAGCGACTTCTTCCTCATGGGCGACGAGGTAGACTATTTCATGCGGATGCGCTGCGAAGGGGCGGTCCTGTCGGATGTCGGCGCGCATCATCTTCATCCGGATGTCTCAAAGCGCCCGTTGAATCCGACGAAGTTCTATTATTACATCAAGAATACGATCATACTGAATCGGCGATATTTTTCCAACCGGTCGATACGGCACTTGGCGACCGTCACCACGGCACTTGCTCGAACCGCTAGACGGAACTCGTGGATGGAAGCGCTGAGCTATGTGGCGGGTCGCCGAGCCCCCATTCTGTGGAAAGCGGTGCGCCGAGGGCTCGCGGAGCAGGTCGGGCAAGATTTCGATGCCTAATATCCGGGTGCTGATCGCCGCCGCCGGCAAGGGGAGTCGCGCGGGCTTGCCGTATCCGAAGACGCTCCATCCAGTTGAGCGGTTGCCAATCCTCATACGTCTTCTTGATCGTCTTAGGATTGTCGATGAGCGGCCGACGGTGGTCGTCAGTCCCGCTGGACGCAGGGAAATTGAGCGGTGCATCTCTGAACACGACCGGACAGCCGAGCTCGTCGTGCAGCCCGCACCCACCGGCATGGGCGATGCGGTCCTTCAATTTCGTCGGGCTGAGGCGTTCGAGGAAGCGGAGCACGTCCTTCTCGTGTGGGGAGACATCCCCTTCATTGCGCAGCAGACCGTCGAAGCGGTATGCGCGAGGCATTTGGCTGAGGGCAGCGATTTTACGTTTCCGACCCGCCATGTGAACGAGGCCTATACCATTGTGCAGCGCGATGCCGCAGGTAGAGTTGCCGACCTGATCGAAACCCGCGAGGCTGGACTCACGCCTGAGGCTGGTGAACGCGACATCGGACTCTTCTTGTTCCGACCGGATCCTGTCTTCGACGTTCTTGGGCAGAGGCTAGACGGTGGTCGAGGAGGAGATACGGGAGAGCATGGATTTCTATACGTCGTGCGTCACCTTGTCGAACGAGGCTTTCGCGTCGAAGCATTGCCTGTCGCTACGGAACAGGAGTTGATTTCCCTCAACAGATTGGAGGATCTGAGTCCCATGCCGCGGCCCAAAAATGTTCCTGGGTCTCACGGGCACCAAGATTGAGAAGAGAGAGATAGCGTCCGGCGATCTCGCCGACATCGAATTCGCGCGCGCGGTCGAGACCTGGGTTGGGGGTGTGAGGATTTCGGAGCGCTTCGAGCATTGCGCGCCCCAATGCGATGGGATCTTCAATAGGAACAAGACGACCCAAGGTTTCTCCACACAGGATTTCCCGCGGTCCGCTCCGACAGTCGGTGCTGACTATCCGCAATCCCGAAGCGAGAGCTTCGACGAGGACCAGCGCAAACCCTTCCCGAGATGAGGAAAGGGCGAAAAGATCGGCGGTCTGCAGGTAGGGTCGTGGATCGGGGACATAGCCGGGCATGCTCAATCGGTCCGCAATGCCCAATTCCCGGCCCAAGCTCTCGAGTTCGGCGCGTTCTGGCCCATCGCCAAGGATGCGAAGTGTCGCATTTTCACGCTCAAGCACCGCTTTGAATCCGCGCAGGAGCGTCGGGAAATCCTTTGCGGGTTTCAGGTTGCCTATCGCGAGGATTCGCTTGCCGGGCTCGGAGCCCCAAAGCGCTGCTGATTCGTAGGCACGCGTCTGTTGGAGGTAGGCCAAATCGACCGGATTATAGACAACCTTGAACTTGGAGCCCGGCAGAAGCGAAATTCGGGACAAGTCGTCGGCGACGCCGCGAGATACCGCGACACGGATGTCTGCAAGCGGATAGGCGAGCGAGATAGTAAGCCATTCGACTAGAGCTTGGGTTCGGCTACGAGGTGTGACCGCGCTCAGCGTCGTGTGATCTACCAGCATGAGCTTCAGCTTGACGCCGGCCAGCACGCGACTTGCTACGGCGATGCACGTCAGTGGCCACATCATCGCCAAGAGGGCGGCGGGGCGATTTTCTCTCAGATATTTCGTGAGCGGTTTGGTTACTTCGCGAAGTTTCGAGGCGTTAAGGTCGACGATGGCGATATCGTTCGGACAAGCGTCCAACAGTTCGCCGCGCGCCTCGGCGAGCACGAATTCGACCTGATATCCCCGGTCGCGGAATGCGGTCGCTAGCGTGACCGAGACCCTCTCTGCCCCGCCACCTGCCAAGTTTGGGAGCAGGATTGCGATTTTGGGTCGTGCGTTCGACGAAGGGGAGGGGGGGCGAGATCTTCGAAAGGGATTCATACACCTCGATCCCTCTGAGGACCGCTGTGAATTGGGCCATGTTCGTCGACACGTTTGCGGGGCGGCAGACCCAGGGCGGACGTGTCGATGCCCATTCGCCGCCGGACGATGAAGCACATCAGGATATTCGAAGCGGAAACGCTGCAACTCGTTGATATCGCAGAGCCCAGGACGCCAAAAGAGGGGGCCAGCAGACAAGTAAGCACGATATTCAGGACGAGGGTTCCGAAGAGGATGAGGAGAGCCGCGACCTGGTTTCCTGTAAGCGTGAGCAGGTAGCCGCACATGCCGGTCCCCGCATTAACGATCCCTCCGAAGAGCAATACGCACAAAGCCGGATATGCATCTGGAAACCCGGGTCCAAACCAACCCAGGATCAACGACCCCATAGCCACCAGCAAGCACGTCATGACCAGACCGAGCGTCAGCGACGCTCTGGCGCAGAGGTGTGCCAGCGTGGAGAGGCCTTTCATATCTTTGTTGCTGAAGCGCACCGCAACGAGGGGGCCTCCGATCGTCGAGATCGCTGCCAATGCAAAGGGAACCAAGCTGGCGATCCGCCACGCCGCAGCAAAAAGCCCCGCCGCTTCGGGAGAGGATAGTCGGCCCAGGAGCAACACATCGATTTGATTCGCCAATTCCTGCAAACCGCTGATGAGAAGCATCGACCAACCCAGCTTGACCCATAGCTTCCTATCATGAAATTTCGGTGCGGCTCTGAAGAGATCGCGATGGACCAACGCGTAGTGAACCCAAATGGCGATGCAGCAGAATGTAGCGATCGCGGCCGTTGCCAGGAGTGCATGATCGCTTGAATTTACGACGAATTCCCGGCCGAACCAAAGGGCGCCCATAAAGATTAGAGGGCGCAACACCTGGTCATAGAATTGAGACGCGAATATCCGATTGCTGACGCGCATGAGTGAGGAGCAGATGCCCAGGAGAGCAACGGTGACGAGGAAAACGCTCACACCGGCCCACGCTGTTAGGGTCAGGTCTTCTCGGCCCGATTTCCAGAATAGGAGAAGTCCCAGTGATATCGCTATTGATATGGCGGTAGTGATTGCCACGGATGCGATCACGAAACCGTGCCAGGAGCGATGGTCCTCCCGGTCCTTGTAAACGGAGGCGAACTTGAGCGCCGCCTGATCCAGGCCAAAGCGTGCCGGAATGACTGCGACGAGCGCGAAGCTCAAGGCAATCGCATACAAACCGTATTGGAAGGTGCCGAGCGCTCTTGAGAGCAGAATATTAGCGCCGAAGCCGAGCAGCAGGCCGGTGCTCCTAACGCTCATGCTGACGGCAGCACTGCCCAGCACCATTCGGCGCAATGATGGATCGCCCGAGGGCACTTGGCGGGCCATTCCCATCAGGATGCGTCCATTCCACGCTCATGCGACCGGGCTGGAACGCCAATCGCGAGTGATCGGGAGGGAACGTCCTTCACCACCACCGCTCCTGCCCCGACGATCGTGGAATTTCCGATCCGAACCCCCTTCAGAACCGTGGCCTTGGCAGCAAGCCATACGTTGTCACCAATGTGAACGGGGGCCGTTCGAAGCGGTTGCCGCGCGAAAGCCTCGCTCGATAGGCGAGTGCCGTGGTTCTGATCCCGGACGGTCACATACTCCGCGATGAGCGTGAATTTTCCGATCGTAACCTGATCGATTGCAGTGATGATCGCGCCGTAACCTACGTGAGAATCCGCCCCGATCGAGATTCGGCCTCCTCGCGCGACGATGACGGCGCCGGGCATAACCTTCACTCGGTCTCCAATTGCGATCGAGCCCCCGTCGGTCGCCCTCAGCGTTGCCGAAGGCGCAATATATACAGAGGAGCCGAAGCTGATTTCCGGAAATCTCAGTCTGCAAGAAGCGAGTTTCGCAAGGGAACCGAGAGCCTGAACGCCTTTCCCTGCGCGCCGAGCCGCCGCTGCGCTTAACCGGCGGATCATGGCAATCTCGTCATGCGTGGGCGAGTTTCTGAACGCGTCACATGCAGGTCCGACAGCTGAGGATACTGGGACGCCCTTCTGACGAAGCGAAAGGCGTGCGCATGAGCAGGGAGTTCATGGTGGGGGCCTCCTAAACGGCCCATTGCAGGCATGGGAGCTTGCTCGCCGCCCGGATGATCACTCGTCCTCGTCATCTGCCAATTCGTTGACGAAGCCATGTGCTGCGCGACGGACGACATCCCTATTCCTGGTTTGGCCAGGACGCGCACCGCACAACTACGGTGGCTGGACGTCGTCCCTGGCGGGCATTCGCGAGGTGAGACCGGCGCATAGCTCGTCCGGCCGGCGGACGCTCGCTCCGGAGAGCTCTGGAGCCTCGATACGGACACCGAAAGGCCGGATGTTGGAATGAAGTCCTGCGACAGACGTCTCATGCAGGTGGCACCCGTCGTCCCGGGGCAATTCGGATGATCGTTTACTGGACGATGTTCATTCTGCCGACGTTGGCGGCTCTGTTCGGTCTCGGTCGAAAAGGCGAAGAGAGCCAGCGGGAACTACCGCTGATAATCGCACTCTTTCTGTTCTTCGTCTTCGTCATGGGTTTTCGCTACGAAGTCGGAGGCGACTGGGACAACTACGTCCTGATCGTGAGGAATATCAGCCTTGAACGGCTCTCAACCGCCCTTTCCTATGGGGATCCGGGTTTCACGCTCATCGCTTGGCTTTCCAATCAACTGGGCCTCGGCGTCTATGGCGCCAACCTGGGCTGCGCGCTCTTTCTTCTCTACGGGCTGTTTCGGCTCGCCCGCACGCTGCCCGATCCGTGGCTCGCGATCGCGACGGCGGTGCCCTACATGCTCATCGTCATCGGAATGGGATATGTTCGCCAAGGGGCGGCGATCGGTTTCATCATGTTGGCGATGCGCGACCTGGAGCGACGTCAGATGGCTTGGGGCGTACTCCATCTTGCACTGGCTATCGTCTGCCACATTGCCGCAATCTGCATACTGCCGCTCATAGCGATAGGCATCGCGGGGAAACGGCCATTCTACCTTGTGCCGATATTTATCGTCGGCCTTTGCTGCTACGCGTTTATTCTATCGGACCGGACTGATCACTTTTATTCGGCATACGTAGAGCAGGATTACGAATCGTCGGGGGCGGTTGTGCGCCTTGCGATGAACGTCTTGCCTGCTGGCGTCTATCTTCGTTTTCGCGATCGATTCCCCATCGCGGAACCTGTTCAGACGGTATGGCGTCTGTTTGCGATAATCTCCCTGGCGCTTCCGGTATTCCTGCTCGTTCTGCCCTCGACAGCTCTTGATCGCATCGGACTCTTCTTTTCCCCGATCCAGGTCATCGTGTTCGGCTATGCCACGACCATCTTTTCGAACAATAGACGAGAGCAGCGCTTTGCGACGTTTGCGGCGGCAGGATACTACGGCGTCGTTCAGTTCGTTTGGCTGAATTTCGCGACGTTCTCAGCCTATTGGCTGCCTTATCGATCCGTGCTGTTTCAAAGCTAAGTCGATGTCGAGCACAATCATCGTCTCGGCGAACGCGGCTTGGAATCTCGTCAATTTCCGAGAGGGGCTCATTCGGCGGTTGGTCGCTTCCGGTTGGCGGGTTGTTGCGGTCGCGCCTCCGGATGAGGCCATGGAGGCGCATCTGCGGGCGATCGGTTGCGTATGCGAGCCCATCGCCATTGACCGGAAGGGGCTGTCGCCGTTGCGGGATCTTTCGACGGCCTGGCGCTATTGGCGCTTGTTCCGGCGCTACCGTCCCAGCCATTACCTCGGTTGGACTATCAAGCCGAACATATACGGCGCTCTCGCGGCGCGCCTCTGCGGCGTCACCGCGTTGTGCAATATCTCCGGACTGGGCACGGTATTCATTCGGCAGTCGGTTCTGACGACCATCGCTCGAATGCTCTACCGGGCCTGCTTGTCCGGGGCACAGACGGTCTTCTTCCAGAATGATGCCGACAGGTCTCTCTTTCTGGAACACGGGCTGGTCAAGAAAGACCAAGCATATTTGCTACCAGGTTCCGGCGTCGACACCGATCGGTTCCGGCCCGGTCCCGGAGTGTCGAGCGGTCGACAAGGGCCTACTTTTCTTCTTATCGCCCGACTGATCCGCGATAAGGGGATTGTCGAGTATGTAAGTGCCGCGAGGCAGCTTCTCGAACTGGGGCTGAAGGCCAGGTTTCAGTTGCTCGGGCCGCTTGACGAAGGGAATCGCACCGGTATCGGCGCGGCCGAACTGGATGGCTGGGTGGCGTCCGGCTCCGTCGAATATCTAGGCGACGCCGACGATGTCAGGCCTCTGATTGCAAATGCCGATTGCATCGTCCTACCTTCCTACCGGGAAGGTGCGTCGCGTGTCCTGCTTGAGGCGGCCGCCATGGGGAAGCCCACCGTGGCCAGCGACGTTCCCGGCTGTCGCGAGCTCGTCGAGCATGGGGCCACTGGGTTTCTCTGCGCATCGCGCGATGCCAAGGCGCTCGCAAGCGCCATGATGGCGATGGCAGAGCTTACGCCGCGCGAACGCTTTGCAATGGGGCGGGCGGCCCGCCGACGAATCGTGGAGCGGTTCGACGAGCGGATCGTCATCGAGCGCTACTTGCAGCGCATCGAAGGGCAGCCGCCGCAAATCATGGCGAACCACCGCCCAGCGGTCTCATCCGAGATCCGCGTGACCGGGCTCTGAAGGTATCGTCTCGCAGGACCGCGCCGCTTCCGTGGCAGTGGGGCAGGGCAGGCACGCGAAAGCTATGGCCATGCCCGCGACAGCGAGAATTGCCGCGGTCCGCGCCGGATAGTCGACAAGGCTATGTGTGAGTACCAGGACCAGCGCTGCGACGGCCGCTTTTGCGAAAACGTCGTCGGTGCCGTTCGTGAAGATCTTTCTGGCCTGGGCGAGAACCCATCCGGAGAACGCGACAAGAAGAAGCAGACCAGGCAGACCTGTCTCCAAAATGACTTCAAGCCAATCGTTGTGCGCATGATTCACGAATTCGATGCCGACCGACGACGGATCTTCATATCCTGCATAGATGCGCGCGAAGGAGCTGATGCCTGATCCCCAAGGAAAGAAGTCTCGGGCGGCTCGCAGCGTGGAGGCCATCGAGGTGCGGCGCGTGACCGGGTATTGGGTGCTTAGCGCCTTGTCGAGAAACCTGCCGTGAAAGGGTCCGAACAGCAGAAACAACGACAATCCGATGAAAAAGCAGAGGCTCAGGGGGAAAAAGGCGCGAGGCAGTGGCTTGTCGAGCGCCTTCCAGTAGACGATGAACGAGAGCCACAGCGCCGGTCCCAATAGCGCCAGCCCGGCTGAAGAACGGACCAGAAACAATCCGGCGATGAGGAGAAGGGCAATGCCGGCGAACAGCCGCCGCAGATCAGCTATTCGTTTGCTGTCGCTGGAGCCGACTTCCAAACGTGCTGCCAGAGCCGCCGTGAAGGGAAACGCCACTAGCAACAATGTCGCGAGATGATTCCGGTTGGCAAACAGACCGACGGCTCCGCCATGGTTTGTGATCGTGTAAGGATACCACTCAGCTGATGATGCGCCGCCGAACCGTTGTATCGTTCCGAGGCCGATTGAAAAAAGGCTGAAGGCGATCAGCACAAATACGGAATTCTCTCGTCCCTTGCTGCTCGTGCGGAGACCGAGCAGCAACGCAGCCAAAAAGGGAAGTAGGGCGAGCGCGCTGCCCATTAAGCGCTCTGTTCCGAGCGAGACGGGAAGCCACGGCAGTGGCTGACCGATCAGACGGTAGTTTTGCTCCACGAACGCGCGGCCTGGAAGCCTGGTCCATATCTCGGGCGGCAGGGGTGCGAACTGGACCAATATGAGAATGACGAGGCCTGCCAGCAAAATGCGTGCTGTCAGCGGAATCGACGCGGCCCCCGCGAACGATGGTTGGGCCATTGACCAACAAAGGATGGCGACTCCGGTGAGCTGCAATATGGCGTTGGAGAGCGCACCGGCGGCGGACGCGCCACCGAGAACCAGGGCAGCGCCTAGATAAAGGGGGAGCACCACATCCGAAATGGCGACCATTCGGCGTCGGAAGAATGATCTCTGCATCGAGCGGTCCGGTTTGTGGAGAGTCATTGCGAAGATTGGAGGGAGAGATTGGTGAATTCGGCCGAAATGGCGGCGGTGATTGCCCCCCTGACGGCACGAAGCACAAGCTTCTGGGCCGAGCAGTTCCGTGAGGGCAGAAACACGGCTTTGCGGGTCCGGATCATGCCGGTCGGAAATGCAGAATAACTGGCGAGTTCGATCACGGGACCGGCCGGCATGCATCGAAGCTGCCAGATCAGGGTTCCGGCCGGAACGCTTTCCGCGTTGGCGCTGCCGGTCGCCGAGAACGTGTAACGGCCCGACGAGACCATCAGGATCTCGCTGGCGATCAGGGTGTCGTTCTGACCTGAATAGCTCAAGCGCAGCGCCGTTCCACCCGGCAGCGTGGAGTCCGTCACAAGCTCGGCCGTCGCGTCGGCGTTGCGCTCCAATGTCCAGTTGAACGGCCTCGGCCCTGGTTCTCCTTTGAAGCTTCCGTCGTAGACGGCTGCCATTCGATTGAGCTGCTGCCGAGGCAGGAAACTGATCCAGGCCAAATAGGCCCGCTGATAGTCTTGGGCCTCGATCATGGCGTCGAGCAGTGTCGACCGCTCTTTGCTCCTTTGCTCATCCGGCTGGCTGGCCGAGGGAGAGGTTAGAACGTGGAATGCGAGATCGAACATCTCGGGAGAGTGGCTCGCCGCGGCTAGGAACGGGGGTCGCCAAGACGGGTTCATTCGCAGTGCGTGAACTATCGCCGGCGCGAACTGCGAATCCTGCGCCAGAAGAAGGAATATCTGCGCGACGTTTTCCCGCTGCCCCTGGTCGAGTGCACTGAGGGGGCGTGCAACCCGTATGGCTTCGTCTAGACGCCCAGTCCGAATATACTCGGCAAACAACAGGCGGAGAACATCGATAGATCGGGGCTGCAATCGTCGCGCGTGTTGCGCCAGTTCCACGGCCCGGAAATCTCGGCCCTGCTGGGCGTCCCATCGTGCATGAGCCAGAAGGGGCTGGTAGAGAAGGGGGGCCTGGCGCGCTACGCGATCCAAGGCCTCGAGCTGAATAGGTGGCGGCTTTCCGGATGCCCAAGCCGCGAGAGCGACGGGGTTATCGGGTAGGATCCGCAAAACCGACGTCGGCGAATCCGAAGCGTAAATCCGAATGAAGGCGTTTTCGACGACGAGAAGGCTCATACCGAACCCGATCGACGCGGCCAGAACAAGCCGAGTGCCGCGGCGCCGCGCGCCGTGTTTGGGCACCCGCCTCATTAGACCCGATTAAGGTCGATAAGCCTCTGGCCTGCTTTGCGCAGGTTCGTCGAACCCGACCGCTTTTTATAGCCGTAGCTATATCGATAGCCATACGCGGCGTCGTCGCTACCTTCGAACTTGGTCAGGATCCCGCCGATGATGCTCCCATGGGTCGCGCGGAGTCGCGCCAAGGCCGCGGATGCGGCGCCGCGGCCGATCGAACCGGATTCGAAGACGACGATGATCCCTTCGACATTGGTCGCGAGAAGAGGTGCGTCGGCGAGTCCGAGCACGGGAGGGCCATCGACGATCACGAGATCGAATTCGTCCGAGAGTTCCTGAATGATCGTCTCGAGTTGAGTGCCGGCGAGGATTTCGGCCGGGTTTGGCGGAATGGCGCCCGTCGGCAGCAGAAAGAGGTTGTCGTGGGCGGTCGACTGGACTGCGTCCGACGCTCTGCTCTCGCCGACCAGCACATGCGACAAGCCCGGTGCCTCTGCCTTTCCTGAAATGAAGGTTGGCTGCCTCATGTCGGCGTCGACGAGAAGCACTCGCAGGCCGCGCTTGGCGAAGATCTGGGCGAGAACGTAGGATGTGCTCGATTTGCCTTCGGCCGGCCGAGAACTCGAGATCAGCAGCGAACGGGGCGTTCCGTTTGCGGTGGCGAAGCGAAGTGACGTCGCCACCGAGTGATACGCTTCCGAAATCGGGGATCGCGGATCGGCGGCCTCAGCAACGAAGTTATCCTTGCTGTGGACGCTGGGCACCATCCCGAGCGGCCGAATTCCGAGCTTCCGCTCGAGGTCCTCGGCGGTTTCGATCTTGTCGTTTCTGAGATCCTTCATGAAGGCGACGCCGACACCAACGAGGAGCCCGGCAATGATGCCGAGAAAGACGTTGAGATAGGTGCGTGGACTGAAGGCGCCGTGCGGAATCCGCGCTCTATCCACCACATAGGCTTGGCTATTGCCGATTTCGGCGGCGACGCCGACCTCCTTGTAGCGTTGCAGAAGGCCGTCGTAGAGCGATCGGTTGGTTCCGACCTCGCGCTGAAGGATGGTATATTTGATGCTGCGATCGCGCATGTCGAGAGCATCCGATTTCAGATGGTCGACCTTGGCGAGAAGCTCCTCCTCTCGTGTTTTTGCGGTTTGATAGTCGGCCTGAGCCGACTGGTTCGCCGCGTTTTCGATGGTCGCCATCTCGTGCTCTATGGCGGTCTTCTGTTGATCGATCTGCTGTTGCAGGCGCACCATGGTCGGATAGCTCGGCTTGAAGACGCCGAGATTCTGCCGATACTGACCTTCCAGTTTATCGAGATCGGCACGCATTTGCTGGACGACGCCGTTGTTTGTCGCAGCCGCCGCGCCGGCGATCTTCGCCTCGCGGAGTCGTGCCTCGGCGTCGATTCGCTGGGTCTGTGCCTGGTTCAAGGCTTCATTGAGGGCGACGAGCGAATTCGTCGTCAGGGACGCGTCGTTTCCGTTTGGTTTATCGCTTCCGCTAGCGAGGTCGATGATACCTTGCGCGCGCGCATAGGCGACCAGGTCGCGCTCCGATTTCTCCAGGCGAGCCTTCGTCGCGGCGAGCTGTCGTTCAAGATAGTTGCGTGCGTAGGCGCTTGTCTCAAGGTGGCGATCGAGGCCAAGCCCGATATAGCCATCGGCGTAAGCGTTGGCGATCCGTGCGGCGCGTGCAGGATCGGTGTCTGTCACGGTCAACGACACGAGACGGCTGTTCCTGATCGGTTCGGCATCGAATCGTGAGGCGACGAATGCCGCGGCTCGATCGTTCCTTGCCTTCAGCGGCAGTGATTGCGAAACTACATGCTTATCGTTCGGGAAGTTGAGCTTGGCTGCCACGCGTTCGGCAAGCGACCAGCTCTTCATTACGCCGATCTGGGTCGCGAGGTAATCGATGTCGCGCAATGCGACTGGTTGGACACTGCCGACCTGAATGATCCGGTCGGTGTTCTGGTCGAGTTCGAGCGTGACGTGGGCTCGATATTTCGGTGTGCTGAGAAGGCTGATCGTCAAGGCGATGACTGCGCCTCCCAGCATCGCGGCGCCGATGAGGCGTCGCGATTTGACGAGCGTATCCGCGAGGCTAGCGACGGATATATCGTGGCCGGAGAACGGCAGAAGGTCCCGAAGAGCCGCTGGGAGGAGAACGGCGTGAGCGGGCAGCGCCGTTCCCTGCTCCGTCGCTAGCTTTGGAAGTTCGTTCATAGCTTAGTGCCGATCATGTCCGCGCTCGTGCTCAGAACGGTCTGAAGAGGGCGAGAAGGGGAACCGTCAAGATGACGTCGTGGAAAGTTTCGCGCAGCGCAGAGCCGTCGACGACGATGATGTCGTTCGCATAGACCTTTGGGTCACTCATTCTTCCGTCGCGGATCTGGCGCAGGCTGAAGGCGGCCGCCTCCTTCTCCCCGTCGATTTTCCGAAAGATGACGACGCGGCCTGTGTTGGCGTCGCTAGTCACGCCCTTGGCGGCGGCCACGGCCTGCATCAGCGTCATTTCGGACGTGACCGGATAGATGCCGGGAGCTCCGACGGATCCGTCGACGGTCAGACGCTGACTGAGCGAGCTCTTCAATTCCACGCTGAGGTCTGGATTCTGAAGATATCGAGTCCCGTAGAGGCGCTTCAGATCGCGCTGAAGTTCAAACAGCCCCTTGCCGTTGGCATATACCCGGCCGATCAACGGGAGGGAGAGGTAACCCATGGGGTCGACTTGAAAGTCGCCTGACAGATCGGGAACCTGAAAGACGTTCAGCGTGATCGTATCGAGCGGACCGATCTTATCGGCGCCCGTCTCCTGAAGCTTCGGGGCGTCAGGGGCCCCGAAGTGGGCTGGATTCCGAGGAATGTCGCTGTTCACTCCGCAGGCGGCAAGGAGTGCGCAAGCCATGAGACCGGCCGCTGCTTTCCTATTGGACCGACGAGAACGTTTTCCATCGATGGTCAGGCGCGCCGCTAGGAACGTTAGAAGCCGTTGAACCAGCGTAGGCATGTCGAAGGCTTTCCCGGGAATCGGAGCAAGGATCATTTCGGCCGAACCGCCGCAGGCGCCACCCGGGCTGCGATGAAGACGATTGTCGGAGCTTCAATAGCCATGGTAGCTTTTGAACCATTCGACGAAGCGAGGAATGCCATCCTTGATCATCGTCTCGGGTTGAAAACCTAATTCGTCGCGAATGGCGCCAATGTCCGCGATCGTGTCGGGCACGTCGCCCTGTTGTAGCGGAAGCATTTCCATAGTGGGCTGGCGTCCGCAGCACTCCCCGACGATGCGGATCATATCCAGCAAATCTTCGGATCGGTCGTTACCGATGTTGTAGAGGCAGTGCGGCGCCACGCTGCCGCCGGCTTTCACCTCTCCATCGTCGGTGGGAGGATTGTCGAGACAGGCTATCACGCCGCGGACGATGTCATCGATGTATGTGAAGCTTCGCTTCATGCGGCCATGGTTGAAGACCTGGATGGGACGGCCTTCCAATATGGCGCTGGCAAACAGCCACATCGCCATGTCCGGACGGCCCCAAGGCCCATAGACGGTGAAGAAACGAAGGCCTGTCATCGGCAGCCGAAACAGATGAGCGTAGGTGTCGCTCATGAGTTCATCCGATTTTTTCGTTGCGGCGTAGAGCGAGAGCGGATGGTCGACGCGATCTTCGACGCGGAACGGCATAGTCGTGTTGCCGCCATAGACCGACGATGACGAGGCATATACCATGTGGAGCACGCGCCTTTGGCGCGCGACTTCCATCATGTTGACGTGACCGACCAGATTCGATTGCACGTAGGCTCGGGGATTCTCGATCGAATAGCGGACACCCGCTTGCGCGCCGAGATGGACGATATGGTCGAATGCGCTTCGGCTCAGCGCTTGGTCGAGAGCATCCGCGTCTGAAAAATCCGTTTCGACGAACTCGAAGCTCCCCTCCAAAGCATCGAGTGCAGCGATCCTCGCGCGTTTGAGCGTCACGCTGTAATAGGGATTGAGGTTGTCAATTCCGATCACGTGTTCGCCGCGCGCGAGCAAGTGACGTGCAACGTGAAAGCCGATGAAACCTGCGACGCCGGTGACGAGAACGGTCATCGGTCGGTCGCCGCGCGAAGATGCGCTGGGCGACAGTCAGTCAGAGCCGACCGAATGTCGCCTATGACAAGATTCTCGATCCGTGGAGCGTGCATAATATCCTGACGAGGCTGGTCGCCAATTCGCCGGCAGACAAACGCACCGTCTGACACGCATCAGAGCAGGGAATGTCCTTAAGGCGCATTGGGGCGCGTTGTCCGACGATGGATAGAATTTGGCTGCTCGCCGAACACCGTAGCGTTACGGTCGGCCGCAAATGCGGATTGCCAAGATCGTCCTCGGACTCAGAGGCGTGGCGGGAATGACCGCAGGCTTCTCCGAGGCAGGTCCGAACGTCACGAATCCTTGACGATGATTGCTCCCTGTTGGCGCAATTCTGCCAGAAAGCCGTCCACTTCCGAGCGGCAGATCTCCGGGGTCACGTCGAATTCGTCCGTGAGTTGGGTGTGGAGCGATTCTCGATCACGGGGTTGGTGCAGGAGTTCCCAGATGCGTGCTCCAATCGGGTTGAGGGCGATGTAGCGTCCTTGCTGCACGCTCATCATGACGATCTCTTCACCGACCTTTTCGCTCAACCAGTCATTTGACCGCTCGATCACTTTGCGCACTCCTGTTGTGGGGCATGGATTAGTGGATAGCCCAGCGACGTCATCATCGGACCGTGATTGCATTCTATCGTTGCGAGTTGCGTCGGTGTGAGTTCGTCCTTCCAGGCACCGGAAACTCCCCGCCGAAAAAAGCGAGTGTCCGTGCCGCGGCGCGGAGCCTCCCGAAAACCAGTGGAAGCCTCCTGACGCTGCAGCTCATCGAAATCGGCGGAGCGGACGGCCCGCTGAATCGCATCGTCGGACGACGGAACTTCAGTAAATTCGAGCACGGCTCGAAGGGCCCCGACGGTATCCTCCTTGAGACTTTCGTAGCGAACCACATGGACTGGAATGTCGCGCTGGTCGAGCCAGCTTTGTATAAAGCCATTCCAGCCGAGCAGCCTTTGGCGCAATTGGTTGGGTTGCGTGCGCCGAGAGGCGCAAAGACTGATTTCAGCCTTCGCCATGTACTCGATGGCGGCGTCGATATCAGTGCCGTTGTGGTTTGCGAGTGACGGAGCAACGTCGCGCGGATCTCTTACGATAAGAACGGCGCCATCGGCTCCGCCCGATCCTGCCAGAAGCGGTTCACCGCTCTTAGTGAAGGTATATCCGTCGTGTGTCTTGACGAACCGCAGCTTCGCGTCCGGCGTCTCGTTCTCATCGAGATATCGCATCGAATGGATTGCCGAATGCACCGCTGGACGAAGTTGCTCGCACTCGTCGTGAGTAAGCAGACCCGACGGAAAGAGCGTGACATTATCGAACCAGGCTCGCGAACTCGCAATGCCCTGGCCGGGTATGTCGTTGATGTCGACTGGACCTTCCTGGTCGAGATTGGCCAGCAGCAGACGCAGCCACGTGTTGCCGGACTTCGGATAGGAGGCGAGCCATATGGTCCGCTTCAATCAATCGCCTCCAGCAGCCCGAGGTTCGACCAATGTTCACGCAGAGATGCCAAAACCTTCTCCATGTTTCCGAAGCCGAGCTCTCGAGAAAGCCTGAAAACGCCTGCTTGGCGGGAAATGCTAGCCGACATCCGAAAGTAGAGCTCCTGCTGGCGCAGCTTGGCGACGAGGCCCGGGCGGTAGGCGTTTCGCCGAATGGCGACTGCCCCTTCTACGATGTTGAGAGAGTCGATGCTGTCTGCACCCCTCAGCCGCCGTTCGACCAGCTGGTATACCCCACCGAGAGGCAGTGAAGTGGACGTCGCGGAGCGGGGGGTCACGTAGAATTTCTCTAAGTCGGGTCGCACGGAATCGAGGCGCCGCTCCTTCAGCGAGAGCTTGTCGATGGCGAGTTCCCAGAGCTTCAGCTGACGGCCGTCCGGCTCCGCCATGATATGGCCGCCCTCGGTAGTCGAAAGGGCGCAGAAGTCATCGGTCATGAGATCGAAGCCAGCTTCGACCAAGGCTGCCGCAATTGTCGATTTGCCGGCGCCGGAAGGACCGCAGAACAGCATCGCCCGATTTCCAACACGCACGGCGCTGGCATGCAGCACAAAGTGTCCACGTTGGTGGAGAAGAATTCCGAGGCCAGTTCCATTGAGAAACGGCAACGCGTCGTCGATCGTCGCCAACGGGGAGAGCTCGAAGGTGATTGCGCGGCCAGCAATCAGCAGCATATCCACGATGCCGGGGACACGAAGCAGAAATTGCTCATCCGCGAACTGCCAATTGGGTCCATTTTCGATTGGATTGTCGAGTTCCGGCGGCACGGAGCCTTGCCTGATCGTCACATCGGGTTCGTCGGGAGGGACAGGGCCTGCAATGAGTCCGGGAAGCGCAATTTCGCTAGCGAGCGATAGGCCGGAGACGATATAGAAGAACACGTTAGTCCCTTGTGACGGTTTCCAGCAAGCCAACTGTCGTCGTCATCCTGCAAGGAGGAGGCGATGCGATGCCGGCCTGCAACTCTGAAATCGGCTCCACGGCGGCGGGATCCCGCAACCGATGTCTATGGGTTGCATCTCGGGAAATACGACAGAATGGGGCACCGCAACATTACCGTATGCGTCTGCCATCGTCTCCGCGCCATGATGGTGTGATGGGCGTTCATGAAACAATAGATCTACGATTGTCACGACGGGGCATTGGCCCGCGGAAGATCAGCGCTGAACTCGACCTTCTGTCGATCTGCCTGCGGTGGCCACCGACCGAAGAACGTTGCAACACTCTTCGAGGGAAGGACCTTGGCACGCTCGACTGGTCCCGGTTCATGCGCCTGCTCCATCACCACCAGGGGCACGCCTTCGCATCGGAAGCCTTTCGAGAGGCCGGCGTTCAGCCCCCCGATGCGGTCGCCGAGATCCTGGTCCATAGATCCAGACAGACGGCCCTCAGAGGGCTTCGTCTCGCAGCTGAGACTTGTCGACTTGCCACCCGCCTAAAAGGCGAGGGCATTTCACCGTTGTTCGTGAAGGGAACGCCTCTCGCCGTTCTCGCCTACGGCTCAATAATCTTGAAACATTCGCTCGACATCGATCTGCTTGTCGAACCGCAGCAGGTGGGGCCGGTCTATGACCTTCTGGTCGCGGAAGGATACTTGCTCTGCGAACCGCGGGGCATGCGTCGCTCGCAGCTCGATCGCTTTGTCACTATCGGCAAGGAATGCGCGCTTTACGACCGGAGGCGAGGCGTACTGGTCGAACTTCATTGGCGCCTCACTGACAATCCCCGGCTTCTTGGCGGCGTGTCCGCCTGTTCGCCTCGTCGGACGGTGTTTGTAGAGGGCGCCGGTAGACTGCCGACGCTGACCGACCCGGATCTCTTCGCTTATCTCTGCGTCCATGGCACTGCACATGGGTGGTGGCGCTTGAAGTGGCTTGCTGACGTCAACGCGCTGCTTGCTGGGCGCCCGGCGCTCGAAATCGAGAATCTGCACCGCTCGGCTGTCGAGCGGGGGGCGGGTAGGGCATCGTCGGTAGCGCTTCTCCTGTGCCACGATCTGTTCGAGCTGGAGTTGGACCACGATTTCGAGCGACGACTGCGTTCCAGCCGGGCCACTCGTCTGCTGATCGCGATTGCACTACGGGCCGTGGCCGGCCGAGATGGGGATCGACCGGTGAGCCGGCCGGTGATGCGAGCGCTCGTCGAGTGCTCCCATCTGCTGATCGGCGAAGGTTGGTCATTCCTGGCTCGAGAACTGAGCCGCCGTTGGACGGGGGCTGCAGAGCAGTTGGCGGTGCCTTTGCCTGGCTTCCTGCATGTTCTCTATGTGATCATTCGTCCACCTCTCTGGCTTCTGCGGAGAATGCGGGAGTTGAGAAGTCCATCCCGGTGACGGATTCGCGGCGATCGTAGTTGGAAGTTACAAGTGACTGGGGGACGTTGGCCGCAACCTCTCGGTCGGTCGCATTCAGGGCCACGTGGTCGACCGTCGCATCCGTCGGGGTGGCCAAGTCCGCACGCTTTTGCTCGATTTGGATGATACGCCCGGCATCGAGCGATATGATCTGATCGGCCAAGGCGATGCTCGACGGGCGATGCGCAATGACGAGCACCGTCATTTGTCCATGAAGCGCCTTGAGTGCGGCCAGGATGCGGCCTTCGGTACCTTCGTCGAGGGCGCTCGTCGCTTCGTCCAGCACCAGCAGATCTGGTTGCTGGAGCAACGCTCGCGCTAATACGATGCGCTGCCGTTCACCTCCCGACAACCGGGTTCCCCTATCGCCGACGATTGCTTCGAGCCCTCCGGGAAGTCTGTGCACGAAATTTGCTGCCGCGAGATCGAGGACGGTTCGCAACTGTTCTTCTGACGCATCGGGACGAGCCAGCAGGAGATTGGCGCGCACGGAATCATGAAACAGGAAAGGATCCTGGGGGACGTAACCGATCCGTGAGCGCCATGCGATCCGGTTCGTCTCGTCCAACGGCTGGTCGTCGACGAGAATCCCTCCATTTGTCGGCGTCAGCAGACCCATGATGAGATCGGCGATAGTTGATTTTCCTGCCCCCGACGGGCCGACGAGCGCGGTCGTGGTCAAGGCGGGGATGACAAAGTTGAGGTCGCGAAGGGTGGGAGGGCCGCTCTTCTCGTGGCGATAGTCCACCGACGTGAATGAGATATGATGCCTTAGCGGAGGAGGGGGGGAAGCCGTTCCCGGTTCGGTGTTTGACTGACAGTCCGCCAGCAGGTCCTGTATCGATTGATGGACCGGAAGGATCCGGAGCACGCTCCGCCAGTTGTCCTGTATGGCGGAAGCGGAAGAGGCGATTCGTCCGAATATGACCAAAAGAACGAGAAGTCGGGGCAGGGGCAGGTGCATGACCTGAAGTCCGATCCACAACCCCATCGTCGCGACGAACGCGGTGAGTAGAGCCTGGGCGCGACTGGTCACCGCATAGGCTCTGCTTTGCGCAAGCTGGGCGTCACGCAGAAGTTCGGATCTGAAATGGGCGTCCTCTATGTGAGCCCGTTCTGCGGAAAGCATTTTGAGGACTCTCAGACCCGCGAGTCCATCGGTGATCGTCGAATTCATCTGCTGATGGGAGACCCGCAACCGCCCCGCGAGCTCGTATGCCTTGCGATTAAGCGGGCGCACCACGGCCGCAAATAGGACGGTGACGAACAGTGCGACGGCTGTGAACGGCGCTGAAAGGCTCACGGCGGCCACGAGAAGAGCCGGTAGTTGGGTGGCGTGAGCAAGGGATCGGAGGAGTTGATCGACGCCGAAGCCGCATTGATTGACCTCCGTCGTCAAGGCGTGAACCAAGTCTGCTCGATTTTGGCGGGTGAAGGCCCTCCACTCCATTGACATGACGGCTTCGTGCAGTTGCCGGCGCAATCGTTGCGCGTAATCGTAGTTGAGTGCCGCCGAAAGCACCGTTCGGCCGTAGATCGCAATGCTGATTGCGATCATCAGCCCCATGTAGAGGAAGAGCGCCCCCTCCACGCCGAGCGCGTGGCCGACCTCCCTGGCTATGCGAGGCGCGTCATTCGGTTTTCCGTCCAGACCGAGAAGCTCGAGGAGGGGAACAAGGAGAAGGACACCGCCTCCCTCTCCGGCTGCGGCGATCGTTGAAAGCAGGAGAAGAATGGCGATGCGGCGCGTGCGACCACGAGCGATTTCGCGGATCAGTCGCGCTGCCTGTGCGGTGGCGCCGTCCCTTTCGGCAATCATTGGAGCAGCCCGGTATTAGACATGGCCGAAAATCATTTGCGATCCGACGCGTGGTAGAACGATTTGCGCGCGTGAAGCACGACGAAGGCGGGTAACGGACCTTTGATGGTCGCGCCGCATGTCGTGGAACATACCAAATGAAAAATAGGCTCGTGCCGTATTGATACGGTCAAAATCGTTGAGGGTGCTCGAACGGCCGGCGGCCGATCCTGCTCGAGTTGAGATGATTTCTCGCCCATGTCCGCAAGATTTGAATCGCACATCCGGCTGGGCCCCCGGTGTCAGGCAATGCCTCGTATAAATACGGTTAGTTTAGATTCTTCGACCGCTATTAGCCGTGTGTCTCGCATTGGTCGGCGTCGTGCTCGCAGCAAATCTGCGGGTCTTGGCTGTCGCCGGGCCTTTGATGCCCGCCCGGGAAGAGGCGGGCTGCCGCGTTGAAGGATATCGGGTCGATGCCAGGATTCTCACAGCGCTCGCGTTGCACCGCGTTCGGACATATGCTGTCGCGCCCCCTCGTGCCGCAGGAAGAGTGCCGGCGGGGCCACCCGGAGAAGGCTGTCCCGTGAGCGACGCCACCCCGAAATTCATGCTCTCGACGTCGTCTTCTGTCTGGAGAGCGCGGCGATGATGCGGGCCGCGGCGGCAATCGAACGAGATCTGCGTTGAGCGAGGCCTTGGTCCCGGAAGCGACGTTGAGGAATATCAGGTCGCAATTAGGTGTGCTGGCCTTGCGCCTCCGAGGCATCGTCACCGTGACCGATGATCCGACGAGAGCTTCGATTGCCAGCGACGTCGCGGACGAGCTGATCGAACTCGCCGGGCGCGAATCGCGCGAGCAGGCACAACGGATTTGGATATCCACGGTCCAACGCAAATTGGAATTGCATTCCCGCGGGAGCGCGGCGGTCCTGGTTCATCTTCTTGCGCATCCGGGTCTTCCGCAAGCTCGTGAGGAAATTGGCCGCGTGCTCAGGACGCGATCGACGTCCCTGCGGGTGCTCGCGGTATATGTTCATTGGCTACGTGCTTCGTTGCGGAAACATGATCTGGCAGAGGCCGTTCAAACGCTCCATGGCGAGGGCTATTTCATCTCACGCGAAGACGCGCGGGCCGTCTTGGAACTGCTGGTTTGAACTCGGGCAGCTGCTAGGGCGCTTGCCGAAATTTCCAGCCTGCCTTTTGCGTGATGAGATTTGCCGAGGCCATCTCCTCGCTTCGACGTTGCAAAATGCTTCCACACGCGTTCAGCGATTGCGCGTTCTTCCGGGCCGCTTGCGGACGCATAGATTGAGGTCGTGCGGATATCGGCGTGGCCAAGCCACCGTTGGAGTAGGTTGAGAGGAACGCCGGCCCCCAATGAAGCGACGGCGAATCCGTGACGCAAACCTTTCGGGGTCGCTTGGGGACCTCTGACCTGCGCGATCGTAAGGAGTTCGCAGACACGACGGTAGCCGGTCATGCGGCACCAACTCCAGAGCGGAGCATCGGGATCTTCTGAGGACAGACTTAGCAGGAGATCTGCCAAAGAGGTTGAAATCGGCACTACGCGAAAAATGCCCTTGCGGCGCTTTTTGAGGCATTCGAAGGCAATTTGCCCGGTGCTCGCATCGACCCGACTTTCGGTCGTCGCCAAGGCTTCTGATATCCGGCAACCGGTTTCGGCCAGAAGGCGACAAAACGCATGAATGTTATCGGGTTGATTTTGGGCCACCTGCAATAGGGATTGGACTTCGCCAGTATTAAGATATTTTCGGCGCCCATAGTTGTCAAAAAGCGACCACGTCATGTTTTAGTTTTCCTTACTCAACCGCTCCGGCCTTTTACCATCAGCGTATTTTTCAGACGATGCCGAGCGAGACAGCTCCTCAAAAGGAAATTTGGGAGATCTGCTATGTGGCGCGCGCCTCCTCACGCCGTTTCGCGGCATGCAACCTACAGCATTTTAAAAGCTATCTTCGGCGCCGCGATCTCCTTTCCGAATGACCGGACTCTGTTCGTTTTAATTCGTGACATCGCTCCGGCAGGGAAAAGCTTGCGTCAAGAATCGATGCATGTCGGCTAAGGGGATAATTCGATTTTGCAATATTCCATATGTAACGTTACGTAACGAAATGGAACTAAATTTTAGCAAATCGGTTATTATTTGAAGTTTGTCGTAAATAAATACGGTTAAATGTATTTAGGTGATCGTAAAATTAGCGATAGCAGTGAACTTACATGCTAATGTTATTTGATGTTACATTAACTATACATTGGTTTGTGAGAAGGGAAGCGACTTGTGTTGAAGGGGAATACATGACGCGGGCAAGGCTCCGGTTCTCTACCGGTTAGCCGATATCTCTATCCCACCGTATTGTGGACGGGACCTCGCGTGCCCGGCTATTCGATTTCTGAAGGCCTTGCGAAAGGACAGGCCAAAGGAAGGGCTATTGTCACGGTCGTGCCATCCTCAGGGAAGCTGTCGATGGTGAGACGGCCTCCGTGCGCCTTTATGATGCTATCAACCAAGCATAAGCCCATTCCCGAACCCTTGGTGTTTCCAGCATTGGACGCGCGCGCAGAATGGGTGAGCACCAGCGGGATTTCATCAACCGGAATGCCAATGCCCTGATCCTTGATTAGGATCAGACCGAATTCGCCCTTGCTTCCGACATCCACAGTGCATGACACGACCACTTCGGCGTTCCCCGCGGGTGAAGAGAATTTCACCGCATTGTCGAGAACGTTCAACAGGGCGATGCCGAGCATGTCGCAGTCGGCCTCGACGCATGCGCCACCCACCCGCTCGTCCAGTTTGAATGCGATCCGACTTGCAGGAATCAAATCGCGGGCTCTTACTATGGCGGCCTCGGCGATGTGTTTTAACGAGGTTGGAGTCAGGCAGGGTTCGAACGACGCGCCTTCAAGGCGGCTGCGGGAAAGGTTGACCTCGATGACCTCCACGAGGCGGGTAATCGCACGCTGCACCCTGTGGAGCCGGTGGTGATGGGAACTGTTGGCCGGCAGACTGAGTCTAATGCTGTCGACATTCGAACGGATGATGGCGAGCGGTGTCCGGTATTGGTGGGAGATTACCTCCATGAATCGGACTTGCCGCTCTTTGGATGTTAACTCGGCGCGGAGTGCCTCCTCAGCGAGCTGCTTCGCGGCAGCTAGCTCCCCGGTCCTTTCCGCAACCAGCATTCTGGCCTTTTGCTCGGCTTCGAGCGCCGCCGACAACGATCTTTGTTGAAAAACTCGGGATTCGGCTTCCACCGATCGCAAACGCAGGGCGAGGGCTCCGGTCAGGAGCAAAGTCTGCAGAAGGCTGCCGACCGCGTATCCGTCCGACGCCCAATAAGGTAGCGGCAGATAATCGTCGCGCTGGGCGATCGAAAGCACCAGCCCTCCCCACAGGACGGTATAGGCTATCGCGTGGAGGCGAGCGGTGGCGTTTCCCCGCCGAGCGTCCCGTATGCTTTGCGCTGCGGCCAACGTCGCGAGCAGTAGAATCAGCGGAGAGCCATAGGGAGCGAGGCCGTCATCTCGAAGAAAGATAATGGGAAGCAACCCTGCACCGCCAGCCCAAGCTCCAAGAGCGAACAATTTCGCGGTCCGCGGCGCACGATGCCGGAGATCGAGGATGCTGGACGTGGCGAGCGCGTTCGTGAGCAGTGCGAGCCAAACGGCAGATGAGATGAACAGATCGTTTCCGGCTCCTCCTTCGCGGAACACGAGCAATCGCAGCACGCCGAAATTCCCGAGATACACCAACATTACGGCTAGGGTGCTGAACGACAGAAGGAGGTGCGAGAGTTCTCTATTGTAGATGAAAAATAGAATCTGAACGATCAGGAGCACTGCCAGTCCACCGATCAACACCCCGATGGTCAAGCCGATTAGCGATATCGATTCCGCGTGCTTGACGGGGCTTTCCAATACCGCGGAAAGGGCGAGCGAGGTGCCCTCTCCGGCCGCGCGGATGTATACCAGCGTATCGTTGCCTCGGAGAATCGGAATCGGCACGGCATAATCCAGGCCGGCGAACTCTTCGGGCGAAAGCGGACGGTGGTCACCGAGGGTATAGTGGTCGAAGTCGCCGGGTTTCAGTCCGGGGCGCTCGGTCGTCACGTAGACGTCTATCAGGTCGACATAGGTGGGTTTCAGGGACAGCATTGCTATTTGGCGCGCCGCCGATCCTCTGAACCTCAGACGGATCCATACGGCCTGCTGATCATATCCGAGATTGACCCCGGCGCTGCTGCCTGATCGGAATCGAGGCGTTCGAGATAGAACCTCGCCGAAAGTTATTTTTCTCGAGCGGTCGAGAAGCACCTGCGATCGACCGTTGATCGGGAGGATTCCGGTGAGATGCGTCGGAACCTTAATGACGTTGGACGAATCGGCGGTGTGAGCCATGGACGGGGTGACTAGCGTCAGGGCGATGCCGACAACTAAGACGTACACCAATCCGGCGCCGCGTCCCGCCCGGCTCCATGTTGCCAGAAAGCGCCCGCTCGTCTGCACGAAGTCTTGCAGAGCCCGTTTTCCGGCCGTTAGGAGGAGCTTCGCCCTTTCGTGCATGGATGGTCGCCCTATGTCGCATTTAAGCGATCAGCTGCAAACCGGCAGCCAGACAAGCGTCCTTCTCGTGGAGGACGACGAGGACCTACGCTGCAGTCTGGCCGACTATCTCCGACTCGGCGACCTAGCTGTTACGGAAGCCGGATCGGGCGTCGAGTGCTACCAGGCGATGCGCAAGGGACGCTTCGACGTCGCCATTCTCGATATCAATCTGCCTGACACCGATGGGTTGATATTGGCGAGAGACATTGCGGAAGACAAGCGCACGGGCATCATCGTCCTGACGGCCCGTGCCAGTCCAGACGACCGTGTGCGCAGCTTTTCGGAGGGCGCGGACGTGTTCTTGACGAAACCGGTCGGCGGTGACGAACTGATGCTCGCGGTCGACAATCTTGCGCGTCGCGTCGGACCGGCCGCTGCTGCGGGAGAAGTTTGCTCCTGGCGCCTGAATTTGGCGCTTCAGTGTCTTACGGCGCCTGATGGGCGAGAGGTGCAATTGAGCGGTCGGGAGACCCTCCTCATGAAGGGCCTGGCGGACGCCCGAGGGGAAGTCGTCCCGAGATCCTCATTGATTCGGTTGCTGGGCTACGAAGGACTCGCCCCTGAGAGTCGAAGCCTCGATGCCGTTCTTAGACGCCTGCGTCGGAAGGTGGGGGGCCTGCCTTTGCTCTCAGTTCATTCTTTGGGCATCGTCTTCTCGGCGCCAATCGATATGGTTTGACTGGCCTTGCCGACCGAACTGACGGCGGGCTCAAGGAGCCGGTTCGAGCGATTGAAGCGCCCTTTCGTGCCGCGACCGGGAACTGGAGGAGATGGAGGATCTCGATACGCCTGCCTAGGAGCCTTCATTAGAGCTTTTCCCAAGCCAGGTAGCCGCGGGCGTAAGGCATGCACCCCATATTCGGATTGTCAGCGCCCACCTCGTCCGCGATGGCGTCGCAGACCTCCGACAGCTTTCGGTCATCGGCACCGCCGTTGTATAACGCGACAACGGTATATTGCGCCCGCGCCGCCCGCGGGGTCATGGGATTGGCCTTCGTTGCGCTGAACAGAAATTCATACTGGTAGGCGGTCGACGCCGTCCAGGGATGTACCGGTTTGTGGGATAAGAACCGCGGAATGAGGTTGGAGCCATCGCCTTCCATCAGAGGCCGGCCTGTCCGCGTCTGATAAAGAGCGGCCGCTTCAGTCATCTGGTGTAGGCTGTCTATGATCTGAGCCGCGCTTCCCGTGGCTGATGCCTGCAAGAAATTCGTGCCGAGCAGCAAAGTGCTGGCCATAGCCAGGATGATGAAGAGGATACAGGCCAACACGCCCATGATCACGTTAGACATATGATTTTCCTTATCAGCTCATTTATCTGCTCGATTCTTAATATGCTGGAGAGGCTGGAGCCGGCCTCGGAGGATGTAAAAACTATTTACCGAAATGGAATGGTCATCATTCGGATGCAGTAATTCTACTGTATGCAGCAACTTGTCGACCGATAGTCACATATTGATCATCGTGGCTGGCGCGACCGTCAGCGATATTGAGGTTGATGGGCAGCGAAGTGCGCAGATCGGTTCGGATGCCCGCGTCGGACATTGCTAGACGCGCCAGAATTTTCTCCCTTGGCGACACAATAAGCCGATCGATCGTGGCTTGTTCCGCTGTTGCGTTGCTCGGCTTGCCTAGTCCGTCCGCTGCCCAAGCGGCTTCATTGCTCGACTATGTCGGGCAATGTGTGCCGTTCGCGCGCGCCGCCTCGGGCATTCACATCTACGGTGACGCCTGGACGTGGTGGGCCCAGGCCAAGGGCAGGTATCGGCGCGGTAGCGTGCCCGAGGTCGGGGCGGTGATCGTCTTCGCGAAGACGTCCCGGCTACCGCTCGGGCATGTCGGTGTGATCAGCCGGATCGTCGACCGCCGCGTCGCGTTGATCACCCAAGCCAACTGGTCGAAGATCGACGGCGAGCGCGGCCACGCCGAGCAGGATGTCACGCTGTTCGACGTCTCCAAGGACAACGACTGGAGTGAAGTGCGCGTCTGGTATCGCGACATGGATGGCCTCGGCAGCTCGACCTATCCGATCTACGGGTTCATCTACAGTACCCCGGCAGCCGACGCGCCCGACGGGTTGGCCAAGGCGCACCCCGCGCCTGAGCTCACCGGCCGCCATCCCGACTATGTCGGCGCGCTGATCGACGCCTATGCACCTACCTGGACACCGCCCAGTAGTTGAGTGGTGTGGGTGCGCGAAGCAGATGCGGGCTTTCCACTGCATGTCAGGCCGAACAGAGTGGAGACATGCTTGGCAATGATCAGGCTCAACCGGGGAGTTAACATGGCGGACAATCTGACGACCGAACCTAAGACGGTATCTGAGAAGAAACTATGGTCGGCACCACAGGTTATTGAGGCGAAGATCGCCACGGATTCTCGGAACACAGTGCCGTTCGCGGGCGTCGATCAGTATGAGGCTTATTTTCCGAGCGCGGGTCTGCCGGGCGCGGGCTCCTGAGCCGATCGCCTTCATATCGTATTCGACATGGGCGAACTGGCCGGTATCTTTCGTCGCGACGGTGTTCATGTCGCGCCCGACCGTATCGATCGACTGATGCGCGCTATCCCTGGCCGAGGGCGCGCGACGTCGCGGCGCGGTGAGGCATGTGTGGTTGCGCACCGGCCGCTGCACGCGGGCGATGCGGCGTCGACCACCAGCCAGCCCCTCGACCTTCGGGGTGGCATCGTCGTCGTGGATGCGCGGCTGCAGGACCAGGCGGCGCTGGCCGAGAGATTAAACCTGCGGCCGCCGCCATCAGATTCCCGCTTGGTTGCCGAGGCGTGCGACCGCTGGGGGGCGGGAGCCGCGAGCCGTCTTCGAGGCAATTTCGCCTTCGCGATGTGGGACGGCCGCATGCGGCGGTTGATACTGGCGCGAGACATCCTCGGTATGCATGGGCTCTATTATGTCGATCTTGGTCGCGAAGTGCTTTTTGCCTCGTCGCTGCAAACCCTACTCGCGTTGCCTGAGACGCCGCGCGAAATCGATGAGTCCGTGGTTGCGCAGACGATGACGCTCGCGCCAGGCGATGACGAGCGCACGATCTACAGCTCCATCCGGCGCGTGCCGCCAGCTGGCCTTGCGGTATTCGATACCAATGGCGCCCGGATCGAGCGCTATTGGACGCTCGAATCAGTCGCGTCGGTGCGCTTCGCCAGAGACGACGATTACGTGCAGCGCGGGCGCGAGTTGTTCGACACCGCCGTCGCATCGGTCATTCCCGCATGTGGGGTTCTGGCGACCAAGGTATCGGGCGGACTTGATTCGTCAGCTATCACCGCAACGGTGGCGCGGCTGAAAGGCGCCGAGCGCTTCTCCGCCTATCACCGCGCGCCCGGTGCCGCGCACCCCTACGACACGCCTGATGAGCGGCGCTCGGTCGAGGAACTTGCCCGGCTTTACCCGAATATCGATCTCACCGTGATCGATGACCTTCGCGACAACGAGCGTGTGACAGAACCCGAGATGCACGCTGCCAAGCTGCGCGTGCCTAGCGCAGCCGGCGTCAATGCCTCTTGGGCCGAATCGCTTGACAACGCGATTCGCGCTGCGGGCACCGACGTTGTGCTGGTCGGCCCGAGCGGGAATTTGACGCTCTCTTGGGCCGGCATGCCGTGCCTGCGTGACGGAGTGGCAGCGGGCGACGCCCGCGGCGCGGCACGGGCGCTGCTGCCTAATCGCCTGCTTCGCAGGCTTCGCCGCGCGCGCCAAAGCGAGCCCAATCCCTGGGCTTGGTATAGCCTGATTTCCAACGATTTCCTCGAATCGCTCGATTATCGTGAGCGAAGCCGTGAGAGCGGACACGATGTGCCGTTCTTCGTTGCAACCGGCGATACGCGCGCGTTGCGTCTCCGGTCGCTCCAATCCCAGGTGAACCGCGATCGCGGAAGTTATCACCGCCACCGTGATCGGGTGGAAGCG
>Ga0164242_10000325_pt1 | contig 59460 bp, 55 predicted proteins | sample OricomgcompostMG_FD_108783 | JGI IMG/M metagenome (GOLD analysis project Ga0164242, IMG submission 108783) | Miracle-Growth compost microbial communities from Emeryville, California, USA - Original compost - Miracle growth compost (MG) ...
GGACGGCAGACCGATCCTGCTGCTCGACCAGAACCGAGCGCTCTGGGACCGGTTGTCGATCACCCGCGGCCTGCGCAGCCTGCAGCGGGTCCGCGAGTTGGGCGGGTCCCGGACCAGCTATGCCCTGCAGGCGGCGATAGCCGCCCAACATGCCCGGGCCGCGACCGCCGAGGACACCGACTGGGTGGCGATCGCCTCGCTGTACGAGGTGCTCGCCGAGGTCGCGCCGTCACCGATCGTCGAACTCAACCGTGCCGTCGCGCTCGGGATGGCGTACGGGCCGCAGGCGGGTCTCGATCTCGTCGACCAGTTGCGGGACGTTCCCGCGTTGCAGCGCTACCACCTGTTGCCCAGTGTGCGCGGCGATCTGCTCGCCCGCCTGGGCCGGAACGCCGAAGCGGCCGAGGAGTTCCGCCTGGCGGCCGAACTCGCCGGTAACGATCAGGAACGGGAGCTGTCGATCAGCCGGGCCCGATCACTGGAAGGCTGAGCATGCGCCGTGGCGGTGGTGATCACCGGCCTGGTTGATCACCGACCTGGTTGACGACCCGGCTGATCGACGCGGCTGCGGGTGCGCCACAACCAGAACAGCCCGATGAAGGGCAGCACCAGCGGCACGAAGCCGTACCCGATGCCGTACACCGACCAGACCGTTGCCCGCGGAAAGTCCTTCGGGGCAAGCACACTCGCCGTACCGACGGCCAGCACGCCGACCAACTCGGTGCCGATGGTCGCCCAGGCCAGCCCCCGCCCGGTTCGGTTGCCCAGCGCCAGCGAGATCGTCGCCAGGATGTAGACCAGACCGGAGAACGCCGACAGCAGGTAGGCCAACGGAGCCTCGTGGAAGTCGGTGATCAATTGGACCACCGCCCGGGACGTTGCGGCCAGTGCGAACAGCCCGTACACAGCGATCAGGACACGCCCCGGACCGGACCGCGTCGGCTGCGGATCAACCACCGCTCACCCGTTCCACAGTTCCAACAGTCTCAGCGACATCACGGCGACCGCCACTCCGGCGATGGTCATCACCAGTCCCGAGTACCGGCTGCGGTCGCTGATCCCCCACCAGATCGCCGCCGGCATCAGCACCACGATCCCGGCCAGATAACCGATCGAGGTGGCGGTCTCGGCGGGGCCGTGCCCGCGTCCGATCGACACGAAGCCGACCACCGACTGGACGATCACCGCCAGCTCGGTCAGGAAGCTCCAATAGAACTGGGCGTTACCCGGCGGCCGGCCGCGGACCGCCGACACGACACCCCAGATCGCCGCCACGACCGCGATACCGATCACCGGACAGCTCAGCCACGCGATCATGCCGGGTACCTCACAACTACACACGGTAGTGGACGAGGCGGCCGATCCGTGAGCCAGCCTCGGGCATGATGGGCGGGTGGTCATCGTTGGACAGTCAGGTGACGGGCGGCGACTGACCGAGTTCGATCTCGGTCACGGTGACGATCCGGGCGCGCAGCTGGCACTGCGCGGCCTGCGGACCGTCCGGCCGCTGCGGGCCGCCGGCTCCGACGGCGATCTCACGGTGACGATGCTGGTCGAACCCGGGACGGATCGCGGCAACGGGGCGAGCAGTGACCCGGCCCGGGATGCCGAGCGGCGATCCCCCACCCCGAACGCGTCCGGGAACGGATCGGGCGACGGCCGGGCGGTACGCCGGCAGCGGGTCGCCGCGTACGCCTGGGTGGAGTCAACCCGCGGCATCCTGGCCGCAGAGTTCTACCGTCCGGTCCCCGGCGGCCGCTGGGGTCTGCCCGGCGGCGGACTTGACGAGAACGAGGAACCGGTGGACGCGGTCCACCGGGAGGTCATGGAGGAAACCTCGCAGCGCATCGAACTGGGCGAGCTGGTCGGTGTTGACTCCCGGCACTGGGTCGGTCGCAGCCCGGCGGGAGTGCTCGAGGACTTCCACGCAGTACGCCTCATCTATCGAGCCCGCTGCCCCGTACCCACAGATCCTGTGGTGATCGACGTTGGCGGTACGACCACTGCCGCGACCTGGTTCCCGTACGAGTCCTGGCAGGACCAGCCCTGGAACACCGGCTGGCGCGACCTGCTGGTCAGCCTGTTCGGCTGACCCGGCCGCTTCAAGGTCATCGATGGATGATCCGTGGCAGGGACGTGCCTGTCACAGATCATGCACCGGCCAGGGTCAGATGTCGGTCAGCAGGTCCTGCCGGGTGACGATGCCCACCGGCCGGCCGCCCTCGAGGACAAGAAGTGCGTCGTTGTCCACCAGCGCGGCGACCGCATCGGCGACCGGTTCGCTGGCACCCAGCATCGGCAACGCCGGTTCCATCGCCGTCTCCACCGCGGCCGCCGGCTGCACACGGTGGTTGAACAGGGCGCCGAGCAGCCCGCGTTCGCTGACCGAACCGACCACCTCGGCCGCCATCACCGGCGGCTCGGCACGCACCACCGGCATCTGCGAAACGCCGTACTCGCGCAGGATCTGCACCGCCTCGGCAACGGTCTCGTTGGGGTGGGTGTGCACCAGGGACGGGATCGCGCCGGACTTCTCCCGCAGGACGTCGCCGACGGTGCGCACAGCCGCGTCGGGACGGGGTGCGAACCCGTAGCGGGCCAGCCACTCGTCGGAGAAGATCTTGGTCAGATAGCCGCGTCCGGAATCGGGCAGCAGGACGACGATCACGGCGTCCGGATCGTCGATCTGTTCGGCCAACCGAACGGCCGCGGCGGCCGCCATGCCCGACGAGCCACCGACCAGCAGCGCCTCCTCGCGGGCCAGCCGCCTGGTCATCGCGAAGGAATCGGCGTCGGAGATCTCGATCACCTGATCGCAGATCCCGCGGTCGTAGTTGTCCGGCCAGAAGTCCTCACCGACACCCTCGACCAGATACGGCCGTCCGGTTCCTCCGGAGTACACCGATCCCGCCGGGTCGGCGCCGATGATCTTGACCGCGCCGCCGGACACCTCTTTGAGATAGCGACCCGTGCCGGAGACGGTGCCGCCGGTTCCGATACCGGCCACGAAGTGGGTGATCTTGCCGTCGGTCTGTTTCCAGATCTCCGGGCCGGTGCTCTCGTAGTGGCTGGCAGGGTTGTTCGGATTGCTGTACTGGTCGGGTTTCCAGGCGCCGGGTGTCTCACGCATCAGCCGGTCGGACACCGAGTAGTAGGAGTTCGGATGTTCCGGCTCCACGGCCGTCGGGCAGACCACGACCTCGGCGCCGTACGCCCTCAGCACGTTGCGCTTGTCCTCGCTGACCTTGTCCGGGCAGACGAAGATGCAGCGGTACCCCTTGGCCTGCGCGACCATCGCCAGCCCGACTCCGGTGTTGCCGCTGGTCGGTTCGACGATCACCCCGCCGGGCTCGAGTCTGCCCTCCCGCTCGGCGGCCTCGATCATCTTCACCGCGATCCGGTCCTTCACCGAGCCACCGGGATTCAGGTATTCCACCTTGGCCAACACCAGCGGCTTCACGTCGCCGGTGACCCTGGACAGCCTGAGCAGCGGGGTGTTGCCGACCAGTTCGATCAGCGAGTTCACATACTCCACGGACGCGAGCCTAGTGCCGGAGTGGTCCGGATGCCGCAGCACGAACAACGGGCCGCGACCCGATCGGTCGCGGCCCGTTGCCTGGAGTGTCGAAGGAGGGAAAGCCGGTCAGCGTCTGAAGTAGGACAGGATCCGCAGGATCTCCACGTACAGCCAGACCATCGTGACGGTCAGTCCGAACGCGCCGAGCCAGGACTGGCTGGCCGGTGCCCCCATCTGTACGCCGCGCTCGATGTAGTCGAAATCAAGCACCAGGTTGAGCACCGCCAGGGTGACACCGATGGCGGAGAACAACACCGACAGCCCGCTGAACGTGCCAACGCCGCGCAGTCCGAGATTGACGCCGAAGATCGCGAACACCAGGTTGATGAGCATGGTGATCGCGAACGCCGCGGTGCCGATCATCACCACCTTGCGGAAGGTGGAGGTGACTCGGATGTTGAAGATCTTGTACACCGCCAACGTCACGCCCGCTGCGACGAAGGTGCCGATCACCGCCTGGGCGACGATTCCGTCGTAGAGGAACTCGAAGAGCCGGCTCAGCATGCCGATGAAGATGCCCTGGATCGCGGCATAGACCAGCACCAGCGGCGGGCTGACCCGATGCCGGAGTGTCACCACGAACGCGGTGATGAAGCCGACCACGGCCGACAACAGCAGCGCCGGCATCATGGCGCCGACCGGGATCACTCCGGAGGAGATGGCCCACCAACTGACCACCGCCGCGGCGACCAGGACCGCCATGGTGACCGCGGTCTTGGTGATGACATCGTCGAAGGTCATCCGGCCCTCGGCCGGGGTCTGCACCACCGGCCCCTGACCATAGCCGTACTGCTGGTCGAAGGTCGCCTGGTTGTTGAACGGGGACTGACCGTACGGACCGTACGCCTGGCCGCCTGCCGGCGCCGCCGGTGTGAACGCGTCCCGCCGGGAAAGTACCGGGTTCGAACTACGCAACATTGACTGTCCTCACGTCGAATCGACGGATCTGGCGATCCGTCCCCTCCAGTGTAGGTGGCACGACCCGGCCCGAGGCTGTGCGTATCGTGTGATTGTTCGCAGCGGTGGGTACCCGAGATCCGGACGCCGGAAGGGATGAGGGCGATGAGCGGACCACAGCGCACAGACAAGCCGCTGGCCTGGGTGGCCGGTGGTTCCCGCGGCCTCGGATTCGCGTTGGCCCGGGAACTGGGCCGTCGTGGCCATCGGGTGCTGATCACGGCGCGGACCCAGAGCGATCTGGACCGAGCACAATCCGACCTTGTGGCGGACGGCATCGAGGTGGTCACCTGCGTCCACGACGTGCGCGACGCCGAAGGTGCCCGCCGTCTGGTTTCCGATGTCGAAGCCGAGCACGGGCCGATCGAGACCGTGTTCGCCGTCGCCGGAGTGCTCAAGGTGGGGCCGTTGCCCGAGCGCGCCGAGGACTATGAGGAATCGATCGACATCATGCTGCGCGGGCCGATCAACGTTGTGCACGCGGTGCTCCCCGGCATGCGCGAGCGGGGGCGTGGCCGGATCGGCATCGTGACCTCGATCGCCGGGCTCTTCCCGGTACCGCATCTGGTCCCCTACTCCGCGGCCAAACACGGAGCGGTCGGCTTCGCCAACGGACTCGCCGAGGAGTTGCAGGGCACGCCGATCAGCGTCAGCACGATCATTCCCGGTCTGATGCGTACCGGCGGGCACTGGCACGCCGACTATCGCGGTCAACCCGGTCGGGAGTACATCTGGTTCGCCGGGCTGTCCGCCGCCCCGTTGGTCTCGATGAACGCCGATCGGGCGACCAAGATCATCGTGGGCGGTGTGCTCCGCGGCCGTCGGAAGATCATCTACACAATCCCGGCGCGGGTCGGCGATGTGCTCTACCGGCTGTCACCGGTCGCCGTCGGCGCGGCCATCGGATGGGCCGGTCGCCTCCTTCCCGATCCGGAGAAGGATACGCAGGATCAGGATCATTCCATTGATCACCCCAACCAGTCGGGCTACCGGGAAGCACCTGGCTATCGGGCCGTCCGACGCACGCCCAAGATCTTCGACCGGCTGACGGTCCTGGCAGATCGCGCCGTACGCCGCCTCAACCAGAGCGACGCCCACCAGTCCTGATGTCCTGATCAGGTTCGCTTCGGACCCGACGCGCCGGACCCGAACTCATCCGGCAAGCCAACGGCCCACCGGTCATGATCGATACCGGCGGGCCGTTGGCTTGCGGGGTTGGGGTTGTGCGGGGTTTATGTGGTGCTGCGTCAGGATCTGCGGGACCGCTCGTTGGCCTTCTGGATCGCCGAGACCAGCTCACTCTTCTTCATCGTGGAGCGCCCGCGAATGTCGAGTCGGCGAGCAATGTCCATCAGGTGTTCCTTGCTGGCATTGGCATCCACGCCGCCGGCGGTCTTCTTCCGGGTGCCGCGCCCGCCGGCAGCCTGCGCATCGGAGGGTCCGCGAGAACCCTTGCTCTTGCGCTCCCAATGATCTCCGACCTTCTCATAACTGTGCTTGAGCGCGGAGTACGCGGTCTGGTGGGCTCGCCGCCCCTCACCGTACTCGTCGGCCGCAGCATCGTGGGCCTTGGCAAAGGTTCGCTGGGCGTGCTTGTCGGAACGGGCAATGGTGCTGGGCAGCTCGCTCTTCCGCGGCTCACCGCCCTTCTTCAGCTTCGGCATGACATCCTCCTTCCCTTCCTGCCGATCACTACCCAGCGGGCCGACGGTCAAGCGGCGGTCGCCGTACGGCTCCGGGCGATCTCTTCCCGCAGGGTCTTGGTGATCTTGCGGAGCCGGCGGGACACCGACATCTGACTGATGCCGAGTTGTTCGGCGATCACCGACTGGGAACAGGAGTCGACGAACCGCATCCGCAACAGCCGGAGATCATCTTCGGTCAGCTTCTCGCACGCGGCACGGACCTGGCGCATCAAGTCCTCGTGCTCCAGCGCGTCGTCGACCGCATCGAATCCGGAATCGCTCACCTTGATCGCCGCCGCCGCCCAGGCCGGTGCCTCGGCGTTGTCCAACGAGCTGGAGGTGAAGGCGTTGCTGTGCAGCACCTCGCTGACGTCGGCACGGTCGGCGCCGATCCAGTCGGCGATCTGCTGCGCGGTCGGGGTTGCGGCCTGTTCCTGGGCCAGATCTGACCATCCGGCCATGACTTCGCTGTGCAGTTCCTGCAGCCGGCGCGGCGGGCGCACCGTCCAGCAGTGATCACGGAAGTGTCTCTTGATCTCGCCGGTGATCGTCGGCACGGCGAACGAGAGGAAGGCGCCGTTGTCCGGGTCGAATCGGTTCACTGCATGGACCAGACCCAGCCGGGCGACCTGGACGAGATCATCCAGGTCCTCACCGCGGGACCGGTACCGGCGAGCCAGTCCGTCCGCGACGGACAGGTTCAATTGGACTGCGAGGTCACGACATTGCTGCCGTTCGGCCTCTGAGGTGTTGACATCCCTCGCCCTGGTAAGCAACTCGATGGTTTGCTGCTCGCGACGAGCCGAGTCGTTGCGGGGATCGGATGTGACGGCACTTGCTTGCATGGTTCTCCGCCTTTGCAGGTCTGAGAACGTCTGTGGCAGGTTGCTCGACCACTTCGCCTAATCAGACCATGCCGAGGGCCTTCTCCACAAGGGCCCAGTTAAGCGATGCGCTAAAGGCGCTGAGCCGGGGTGCCGTCACTGGCTTCCGGGCCTTCGACTGTGGGACTGCTGAGGCCCTCGAGTCGACGGGTATGTACCAACTCCGCCGCGATCTCCCGGAGCTTGGTGTTGCGGTTCTGAGAGACCCGGCGGAGAGCGTTGAAGGCGGCGTCGCCTTCGAGGCCGTAGCGCTCCATCAGGATGCCCTCGGCCTGGCCGATCAACGTGCGCGACGCGATGGCCGACCTCAACGAGTTCCGTTCCTTGAGCTGGGAGACCGCCACGCCGACGTGCGCGGCGAACAGGTAGCCGGTGTCGACGACGTCCAGTTCGAAGGCATGCGGTTTTGCGCTGTAGATGCTGAGTGCGCCGAGCACGTCGCCCTCGGTGAACAGCTGGTAGCTGAGCATCGAGCGAAGCCCTAGTGCGGACACCATCCGGCCGACCCAGGTCGGCCACCGCAGTTCGTCGGCAAGGTCGGCAAGGTAGACGACCACCTGACGGCCGATCGCGTCGTACAGCGGTCCCTCGCCGAGTTCGGCGTGCAGTCGGTCGGCCCGGGCGGCAAGCTCATCGGTGGCGGCGGCGGTGTCCACCCGTTCCCGGCCGGCTACCAGGCTCACCCCGACCAACTCTGCGCCGGGCAGTTCCGCGGCCAGCTCGGCGGCCTGCTGGAGCATTTCCGGCAGGGTGGTGATCTGCTCCAGCGTCCGAAGACTGTCGGCGTGCCAGTCCTTTCCGAACGCGGTAGCCATGACGAACCTCTCGAGAACGAACTGACGGGCCGCGGCACCACCCTGAAGGCGGTCGCGTTACTTTGTTACGCGCATCCTGCCACAGCCGCCCGGGATTTCTCCGGTCGCCGGCTCACTCCTGCGAGCTCATCCCTCGAGGCCGGAAACCAGATGGGCGACCAGGCCCGCAAATCGATCGTCGTCACCGATCGGCCAGGAATGCGGGGCATCGGGGACGATCATCAGTCGGGCACCGGCTCGTTCGGCAATGTCGAGGGCGAACGGCAACGGGCTCAGCAGATCGGTGTCGGCGTGGATCACCGTGACCGGGCAGTTCCTGGCGGCGCGCGGCAACTCCGTCTCCAACCCAACCGTGATTGCCGATCGCAGCCCCCGATAGATGCCGTCCGGCCCGGCGTTGACCCAGTCATGGGCCTGTAGCGACACCCGTGGCGAATCCGGATGGTCCTCACCGCCCGCCCAGGCTCGCAGCGCCGCCACCGTCGAACGCCGCGCCGGATCCAGCGTCGGGCTGACCAGAAGCAGACTGCGTACGGCACGGGTCTCGATCGCCGCGAGGGTGGCGGCCTGGGTGCCGATGGACAGTCCGATGAGCAGGTCGGCCGGCCCATGGGCCGAGGCATGATCGGCGATCCGCCGGGCGTAATCGTGGAGATCGGTGCCCGTACTGCGCCAGCCGATCGGCGGCAACAGGTCGACGTCGTGCCCGTGGGATCGCAGGCATTCTGCAGAGGGTTGCAGGTAGTTGCGTACCGCCAGCCCGGGGACCATGATCACGTACGCCATCAGTGCTGCCCCAGACCTGTCAGCCGGAGGCGTACCTCGTCGGCGGTCAACGGCGTCCATGGCCGGCCGGCGGCGGGAAGTTGATCAAGGGCCTGCCCGTAGCGGGCCAGGCTGCCGATGTCGTGCGGCCAGTCCTGGGGTCTCGTGCCGAGCAGCACCGGCTCCGCGCCGTGTCGGGTGATCACGGCACGGAAGTCCTCGGGGCCGGCGACACCCGGCGATTCGGCACCATGCTGGAAGCCCAGCACGAACACCTTCCGGTACGGGTCGGCCTCGGTCAGGTAGGCGTCAAGTGCCGAAACAGCTTCCTGCACGGGGAAGTAGGTCCAGAACGGGACGAGTGCACGGTTGATCGTCCGCCATGGGTCCCCGAGGATGAAGGACGGAATGATCAGATCATCGGACCGCTCGTCGCGGGCCCGGAACCATGATCGGAACATGTCGGCGACAGCGGCCGCCGGCTGTTGCGGGCCGCGGTAGCTGATCGGGACGAATGGATGATCATGGGCCTCACACCAGTCCTTGATCGCCGCGACGAAGCCGGGTTCGACGCCCCATTCGGCCTCCGGGGCCGGGCCGTCGGGTTCGGGCGCGTACGGTGCGGAAAGATGATCCTGCGGCGATAATCCACCCAGCCCGCCGGTCTGGAACCAGTGCCGCTGGTCGACCCTGGTGCACGGCCAGGTCAATCGGTCCTCGGCCACGAACACCGGAGCTCCCGGTCGGAGTCGTTCGGTGAGCAGCCGGGCGTACGCCTCGGGCAGGCGCTGCCATTTGACCCGGAAGTACGCCATGCGCGCGATCATCAGCTCGTCCTGGGCGGCGTCATGCATCTGATGCAGGGCGACGTCGGGATTGGCTGCGAGCAGGTCCGCTCCCCAGCGCCGGCCGAACTCCAGTGCCTGATCAGCCCGGTGCGGATCGCCGGTGCGGCCCACCGGGATGAGGACGGTCTGCGGAAGCCACGGGATCTGCATGGCTGCCGCGAGATGGACCAGTGCGCCGTTGCTGGCGCCGATCAGGACGGCCGGATACCGCCGTCCGGGGAAGGCACCGGCGAATGCCGCGGCAACCGCTGCCATGTCGACGCGGCGCAGTTGGTCGGGTGGTATCCCTTCCGAGCCACCGATCCTGCGATAGATCTCCCGCAGTATCGGCCAGGGCATCCGAGTCGCGATCCGGATCAGCCGGCCGAGGGGTTCGGGGTTGCCGAGGTTGGAGAACGGGCGGCCTTCGAGCGCGGCGACCAACCCGGCGTGCAGCACGCTCGCCGAGTCGAAGGACGCGATCACCTTCTCCGGTTCGGGACTCATCGGGTGATCGGGTACCCGGATCCGCTGCCGGGCAATCGACCGTGGCCTCGGGTTCTGCGCCGCTTCACCGGTCGCGGTCGGGCGGCGGGTCGGGCCGGGTTCCGTCGTACGGTTCCCAGAAGTTGTCGTCGGGTTCCGCGGTGACGGTGAGCTGTTCTCCGGTTGTCGGGTGGCTGAAGGTGAGGCCGCGGGCATGCAGGCAGGTCCGTCCGGTCGGCGACTTCTCGAAGAGCGGATCGCCTTCGATCGGGTGCCCGATCCAGGCGAGTTGGACCCGCAGTTGATGCCGTCTGCCGGTGTACGGGCGGAGCGCGAGCACGGTGTGGGCGGGGCTCTCCGCCAGTCGGCGATAGCCGGTCCGGGCCGGGTAGCTGCGGACATGATCGAAGACCCGGTCGACCCGGACCGTCCAGTGACCCGGCGGATCCTCCACGATCGCCTCCCGGTCCGCGGCGATCCGGACCCGGGACTTGCGGCCGATGCTCAGCGGCAGGTCGATCTCGCCCTCGGCGGCCAGCCCTGTTCCGCGGACGATCGCCAGATAGTCCTTGATCACGGTCCGGTCGCTGAACTGCCGGGTGAGGATGCCGTGGGTCGGTTGATCGCGCGCCAGCAGCACCACACCGCTGGTGACCTTGTCGATCCGATGGGCGGGCATCACGAAGTCGCCGGCCTCCCGGGCCTGCTGCATCAGGTCCGTACCGTGCCGCTCCCCGGTCAGGCCGATTCCCGCGGGCTTGTCGATCACCAGGAGGTGATCATCGGCGTAGAGCGTCCGGTGATCACGTACTGTCGTCCAGTCCATGATCATCGTGGCTGCCGGGACCCGCGGTCAGTGGTGGAAGTAGCGCCGCGGGGTGCCGACGAAAGTGATGCCGAGTTCCTTGCAGCGGTGGAAGACCGCGTCGTCGCGGACCGATCCGGTGGGTGCGGCGATGGCGGAGACGCCGTACTTGTGGGCCTCCTCGACGTTGTCGGAGAACGGCAGGAAACCGTCGGAGGTGAAGCTGACGCCGGTGGTTCCGGACAGGATGGCCGCCCGTTCCTGATCGGTCAGCGCCTGCGAGATCAGCTCGCCGGCGCCGGCCGGGTCACCGAGCGCCAGCGCGTACAGCAGGTTGAGCCGGTCCTGGCCCTTCTGGCCGGCCGCAACGTCCCTGATCCGCTGGTGCTGGATCCACAACCAGGTCGCCAGCTTCTCACCTGCCAGCGCGGTACAGGCGATCCGGGACTGCTGCCCGGCGCCGATCGCGATCACCTGGCCGGCGCGGGAGTAGGCAACCGAGTTGGATTGGGTGTACTTCAGGGCGATCAGGCCGAGGACGAGATCGGCGCGGGTGGCATCGTCGATCTCCCCGGTGATCACGTCGGAGAGTTCCGATTCGACCGTCAGAGGCTGGATGTCGGCGTCCTGGACCATCCGAACCCCGAAGATCTCCCGACTCTCGGTCGCCGGGGGTTCGAAGCCCGCGTCGGCCCGCAGCACCAGGTACTTGCCGTCGCGCTTGGCGGACAGGATCTGCCGGGCCTCGGCCGTGTAGCCGGGGGCGATGATGCCGTCGGAGACCACCTTCTTGATCATCAGGGCGCACGATTCGTCGACCACGTCGCTGATCGCGATGAAGTCGCCGTAGGAGGCCCGCGGGTCGGAACTGCGGGCGCGCAGATACGCCGCGGCCACCGGGCTCAACTTGTCGTCACTGGTGCGCAGTACGTCGAGCAGGAAGCCGGGAACCGGGCCGTCGACCGCGACGCCCGCCGGCGACACGTGCTTGAAGGAGGTGGCGGCCACGCGTCCGGTGGCGGCGGCGGCCTCACGCACCAACTGCCACGCGTTGAGCGCATCCAGCAGATTGATGAAGCCGGGTGATCCGGACACCACCTCGAAGGGCAGCCGGTCGCCGACCGGCTCCACCCGGGCGTGCGACTGGTTGGGATTCATTCCGTAGCGCAGGTCCACGGCGCAAGTCTGGCAGGCCCGGTATCCGAAGGCCCAACGGATCGCCCGCCGCGGTCGTCGGATGGGATCCGACGGCCGTACGTTCCCTCTGTTCACGAATCATTTCCGGACCGACTCCGCCTTGAGTACGCTGAACTCGTCAGATTTTCCTTCTCTTCCAGAACTGTTCGGTGACCGTTCCCCTGCCCAGAATGCAGCGCACGTCGGCCGTCGGCCTCGAGCGACCACGGCCCGGCGTCATCCGGCGCCATCGGCTGGCCGGTTGGTTCGCGGTGGCCACGGTCTGCTTCGGCGCATTCATGGGTCAGCTCGACGCCAGCATCACCACGCTCGCCTTTCCCGCCATGCAGCGGGAGTTCGAGCAGCCGCTGGCGGGTGTGCAATGGGTGTCGCTGGCCTATCTCATCGCCCTCGTCGGCCTGCTGCCGGCTGCCGGACGGATCGCCGACTCGACCGGGCGCAAGCTGATGTATCTGGCCGGCTTCGCCGTGTTCACTGTGGCCTCGGTCGCCTGCGGCTTCGCGCCCGGACTCGGCTGGCTGATCCCGCTCCGGGTGCTTCAGGCCGTGGGCGCGGCGATGCTCCAGGCGAACAGCGTCGCCCTGGTGGTCACCAGCGTGTCCCGGGAGCAGATGCGGGCGGCCCTCGGCATCCAGTCGGCGGCCCAGGCCCTCGGTCTTGCCGCCGGACCGGTGGTCGGCGGCGCCCTGGTTGCCGCCGTGGGTTGGCGGTGGATCTTCTGGATCGTCCTGCCGTTCGGCGTCATCGGGTTGGTCTCGGGTTGGTTCCTGCTGCCCCGCACCCGCGATCGCACCGCGTTGCGGCGGTTCGACCTCACCGGGCTGATCACCCTGCTGCTCGCGTCGGCCGCCCTGCTGCTCGGACTCTCCGGCTTGTCCGGGCTGCCGATGCCGGTCGGACTCGCGTCGCTGCTGTTGGTCGGCGGCATGCTGCTCGGCGTCTGTTTCCTGCGATGGGAGGGTGCCGCGGGTGATCCGTTGATCAGACCGGCACTGCTCCGGCCGCGGCCGGTGTGGCTCGGTTTGATCGGTGCGCTGTGTGGCTACCTGCTGCTCTTCGGTCCGCTGACGCTGCTGCCACAGATCTCCGGCACGCACCGGAACCTGGGGCTGACCCTGTCGTGCCTGCCGCTGGGATTCGGCCTCGCTGCGGTGCTCGTGCAGCGGGTGCTGCCCTCCCGGCTGACGGCCGCCGGCCGCGCCGTGATCGGCGCCGCGGTGGCCACTGCAGCGGTGGCCGGGGTGGTTCTGGTGGTGTCAGACAGGTTCGGCCCGGCCTCGATGCTGTTCGCCACGGGCATCGGCTTGGGCGTGTTCATCCCGGCCAACAACGCAACGATCATGTCGGCGATCCCCTCACGATCGGCGGCCACCGGCGGCGGACTGGTCAATCTGGCACGCGGTCTCGGCACCGCCTTCGGCGTCGCAGCCATCACGCTGTGCCTCCACTCCGGCGGGGGCGACGGTGTGCGGACGGCCCTGGTCTGTCTGGCCGTCGTCGGGCTGGTCGGCACGGCTTCGGCGGTGGTCGCCGGTCGGGATCGTTCGGGTTCAGACGGATCTCGACTATGATCCATTGCCTTCAGGTAGGAAATACAGGAATAAGGTGGGTCCCGTGACGGAACTTGTTCATCGCGCACCGACGGCAACGATTTCGGAGACTGTGCCATCGGCGAACGCCGATCTGCCCGGGGCCGGGCCGGAGCGTGAACTCGCCGACACCGTGGCCCGGCTACGACGGGCGATGCGACGCGCGGCGAGGTCTGCCGACCCGGGCAACGTGCTGTCGGTCGCGCAACTGGAGCTGTTGTCGGCGGTCTCGGAGAATCCCGGAGCCAGACCGAGCCAGATCGCCCGGCATCTGCACCTGGCCCCGAACTCGGTGACGACGCTGGTCAACGGGCTGGCCGCGCTCGACCTGATCACCCGGAGCAGCAACCCCGACGACCGGCGGACGGTCCAATTGACGCTGACTCCCACCGGGGACGAAGCCGTACGCCGCTGGCAGCTGACCAACGCCGGAATCCTGCGCAGCGCGTACGACGACCTGCATCCGGCCTGGCAGCATCTGATCAGCGCCGCATTGCCTGCTGTCCAGGAACTGATCGGGACCATCGATCAACTGGTCGACCGGGAAGGCAAGTAGCACCACCGCGGTCGCGATCGTCGCTGGTCGCGCACTGTGCCGTGTCCTCCGATGAGATCACGTCCGCTTCACTCGGGAAATCACTCGTGCCGACTGGTTCGGCGAGAGGACACTGTGGGTGTGGTGTCTCCTTCCGCCTCAGATTTCGCCGCGCTCGCCCGCTCGTCGCCGTGGCGCTGGTCGACGCTGCAGTTCACCGCACGCTGGACCGGCGACGACTGGCGTACCGACCAACTGCGGGCGTGGCTGAGACGACCGGACCGGCTCCGGGTGGAGACCGTTGACGGAGCCCTGGTCCAGGTGATCCACGAGGCGCCCCGGCAGGTCGGCATCCTGGCCTCCGACGGGCGATCATCGCTGGGCACCGTGCCGTGGTGGACCTCGGACGACGCTGCCCGGCCGCGGCTGCGTGCCGACGGACTGGTCGCCGAGCGGCCCGACCGCCTCGGCATGGAAGCCCACTTCGATGCGCCGATGTACCGGGACTACTTCTGGGTGGCGATGCTGGATCCGGTGGAGCTTGCCGACGGGTTCAGCGACGACGCCGACGCCGTCGTCCCCGGCACTGAGATCGAGTCGGTGGTGGACGTCGATCATGGCGGACGCCCGGCCTGGGAAGCAGTCCTCCGGCCGACGCCGACGTACCAGCCACGCTGCACCTGCTGTTCGCTGCTGCGGTCTCGGGACGTTGACCTTGCCGAGGCCGGCGCGGGCGCCGGCGACAAGATCATCCTGGCGGAATATCCGACCGCCTATCGGGTCCGCCTCGACGTCGGCACCGGGGTGTGCGTACGCACCGAGCCGATCGGCGGCAGCACGACGGCCGGTCACGAGGTGCACATCGAGGCGGTCGACGAACCGATGGACGACTCGCTCTTCGTCGCCCCGCCAGGACCGGATCCGGCACCGGGGTGGGCACCCGCGCCCGGACTCGCGCCCCCGGGCGGGTCAGCGTGATCATCGACGGGCCGGGCGACTGGCGCTGGTAGTTTGCCTGCCGTGATCACCCAGGGTTCGCGACGCCTGCTGCTGTGGGACATCGACCACACGCTGCTGAGCATGCCGGGAGTCGGTAGGTCCTGGTACGTCACCGCCCTGTCCCGTCTGGGCGTTGAGTTGCGCAGGTATCCGGATTTCCGCGGGTTCACCGAGCGGGCGATCACCACCGAAGTGCTGGTCAGTCACGGCATCGAGGCCACCGAGGAGAACATCCGGCGGATGTGGCGGGAATTGATCATCGCCTCGGGCGATTCCCGCGGGTCGTTCACCGAGGTCGGCTACGCCCGCGCCGGTGCCGCTGCAGTGCTGGCTGCGGCCGCCGTCGCGGGAGCGGTGCAGACGGCGGTGACCGGCAATCTCCCCGAGATCTCGCGGGACAAGCTCGCCGCGTTCGGTCTGGACGCACATCTGGATCTGGAGATCGGTGGCTACGGGTCGCTGTCGGTGCACCGGCCGGAGTTGGTCGCCCGGGCGATCACGGCGGCCTCCGCGAAGTACGGCGCGTTCGCCGCCGACCAGGTGGCGGTCATCGGCGATACGCCCCGCGACGTCGAGGCCGCCCGGCAGAACGGCGTCCGCTCTGTCGCGGTGGCCACCGGCGATTACAGCACCGATGAGTTGGCCGCGGTCGGCGCCGACATCGTCCTTCCCGATCTGGCCGACACGGAGACGGTGGTCCGGGCGCTGCTGCGCTGACCCGGATCAGTGTCGATCAAGCTCGCCGACCATCACACGCCGACCGTTGCTCGCAGCTCGGCCAGCCATTCGACGCCCAGCCGGCGGCCGTCGGGGAACTGATCGCCGCGGTCCCACCGCCAGGCTGTGATCATCGCCAGCATCAGGATGCGGCAGTTCCGGAGCAGGTCCTGGTCGACCCCGGGATAGTGCTCGGCGACGTCTTCCGGAGCGTGGGCAAGATCGAATTCCACCGGCCCACGACAACAGGTCTCCAGGTCGACGAAGCGCGGACCCCGGTCCGTGCTGATCAGGTTGCCCGGATGCGGTTCGCCGTGCAGCAGCTGGTCGGTGCTCCGGTCAGCCACCGTGCGGCCCAGTGTCTGCAGGGTGTCGGCGAGCAGGGTGCGGCCGGCTTCGGGGAGTTGTGGTGTCAGCTCCCGGTCGTGAACCAGACGCAGCGCCGACACGACCCGGTCGGTGAAATGCGGCGCAGGCAGATCGATCTCCCGCAGGCCGAGGTGCAGCCGTCGCAGCGCGTCGGCATACTCCTGGGGCCCGAGCCGGTCCTCGCTCGGCGGGTAGTAGGTCCAGAAGGTGATCACGAAGCCGTCCACCGCTCGGATCGGTGGGTGCACCCGGGGCTCGAGCGCGGCAACCGGCGCTCCGGACCTGGTCAGCCGTTCGGCCAGGTCGACCTCGAATTCGGCGACCTGCTCGTCGGCGGGGGCGATCCGGGCCAGCACGTCGGCCGGCAGCAGCCGGGCGGTCAGCTTGTTGGAGTTGTTGAGCACGACTGCATCCTCGACCCGCAGTCCGGCTGATCCGGCCGATCTCGTGGCCGCGGCGAGAGCCCGGGCGACCTCCCCGTCCTGCATCAGTCGTGCCGACCGGTCAGCGCGACGCCGACTCCGACGCCCATCATGGTCAGGCCGCCGACCCCGCCGATGGCCTCCATGCGACGCGGCGACCGGGCGAACCAGTCCCGGGCGTGGCTGGCACTGAGTGCCCAGACGCTGTCACAGACCACCGCGATCAGCGGGAACATCGCACCCAGCAGCAGCATCTGCGCGGTCGGTGCCGGACCGGTCGGATCGGTGAACTGCGGCAGGGCCGCGGCGAGGAACACGATGGTCTTGGGATTGGTCGCGCCCACCAGCAGCCCGTCGTAGATCACCCGTACCGTCGACCGGGATCGGCTTGTCGCCCGGGTGACCGCGTCCAGCAGTGACCGGCGGTGCCGCACGGCCTGCACTCCGAGGAAGACGATGTACGCCGCCCCGAGGTATTTCATGATCGTGAACGCGACCACCGAGACGCTGACCAGAGCGCCGACACCGAAGGCGACGGCAGTGACCTGGAAGTAGCAGCCCATCGCGTTGCCGATGACCGTCAACAGCGCCGCCCGCCGGCCGACCGTCATCGCGCGGCTGATCGTGAACAACACGCTCGGCCCCGGAACGACGATCAGAATCAACGACGTCAGCCCGAAGGCAATCAGATGGGTGGTGGACGGCACGCTCGGAATGCTAGGCAGCGCCGACTCCCCCCGGCAACGAGGTTTCGGTGCGATCGACCCGACCTCAAGTGGGAAGCTGGTGCTGGTCAGTCCCAGCACGACCTTCCCAATTGTCGGGAGAAGTGCGAATCCGGTGCCCCCGATGGGATTCGAACCCATACTGCAGCGGGTTTAAGCCGCCTGCCTCTGCCGGTTGGGCTACGGGAGCCGTACGGGGATCCTAACCAGCCGACGCCGTCCGGCCGGTCACCCGCGGGAAGTCGCGCTGGGTTGTCCGGCGGTTGCCCCGCCCGACGGGGTCGCCGTCGGCTCGGGCGAGGCATCGCCGCCCAGCCGGTTGCGGGTCTCCGGCGGCAGTTGGGACAGATCGCCCGTCCGGATCCGGTCGTCGATGATCACCGAAGCATCGGGCAGGCAATGCACCGGCTGGACGCCGGTGATCAGGCCGGTGGCCCGGTCCCGATAGAAGAAGTAGCCGTCGGCCGAGGTCCGCGGCGGGCTGAACGGCGTACTGAACGAGGTGATCGTCGGCGCCGCCACCCCACCCGCGGTGCCCATCTGGATGGCCACGGTCCAGGACCCGTCGGAGTGTTCGATGACCTGGGGTCCGTACTGGACGTGCAGGTGTCCCCAGGTGATCAACTTGGCGGGCGGATCGGCGGCCTGGACGATCGGCAGGGCGGCGCTTGGTTGATGCACCATGATCACGTCGACGTTGCGGCCGATGGCCTGTTTGATCATCCGCTCACCGAGTTGTTGTTCCGTCTCGTCGCGCTCGGCGACCCGGGTCGTACTGAACGGTGGGTTGTATTCGGGATCGTCGTCCCCGAGGTAGCGGATCTGATCGACCTCGTTCACCTTGCCGTTGAGGACGGTGGCACCGGCTGCCTTCATCTGGCGCTCGGTGATCGGCGAGTCGTGGTTGCCGCCGACATCGATGAACGGGTGATCCTGGGCGATGTCCCGCTCTCCGGTGACGCAGGACCGCTCGGTTGCCGTGCCGTTCATGGTGTCGTCGCCGCTGCTGAACACGGCGACCGGTTCGGTCATGGTGACCACCTGGTGCCAGAACCGGATCATCGCCAGATTGCAGTGCAGGTCGCTGATCCCGAACAGCAGGTCCTCACCGGGTCGTGGTTGCGGCAGGCGTTCGGACTCCTTGATCAGATTCGCGGTGGTCTGGTCGACGTAGTCGTCCATCGCCGACTGCTGACGGTCGGCCATCTTCCGCAACCCGACGACGCCGCGATCGAGCAGGTCGGCCAGCACTGCCGAATCGACGGTGAGCCCATTGAACCGGGTGCCGTCGGCGACCGTCACGTCGTAGCGCTGGGCCGGTTGTTCGGCGGGCGGCGCGATCACCACGGCGGCGACGGTGATCAACACCATCAGATAGCCGAGGACCCCTTGTTGGGCACGGCTCATCCGGACCAGCCGGGCGCTGAGGAAGTGATGCCGCTGGGTCCATCCGATCATGACCAGCACCAGGACGATCTCGGCCAGCACGATGTGTCGTACTGCGTTGTCGGCCAGTCCCTGGGCGATGCCGGCGATCGCCTGTTGCGGATCGTAGTAGAGGTTCAGATAGGACCGCAGGGTGTCTTGGGACAGCAGCGAACTGCCGGCGTCCGGATCGCCGAACCCGTGGACGGTGATCGTCAGGCCGACCGGGCCGTACGACATCGGCAGGTACGCGTTGCCGAGCGGTCCAAGATCGATCCGCGTCTCGCCGGTGTAGTCGACGGCGATCGTCACCCGGTTCGCCCCGAGGTAGTCGGTGATCTCGGTACGCCCGATTCCCCAGGCCACCGCCAGCGGCGCCGCGAGCACCACGCTGACGCACAGCGCCAGCAGGGCGCGCAGCACTGTCGTCACGACCGTGCGATTCACAGACCCCATCGGTCCCAGGGTAGGCCCCGCTGCTGGGCGTCGGTCGACGACGGCGGTTTCCGGCGTCCGTTCCGCCCGCTACTCCGGGCGCTCCCCCGGCCCGGGATCGGGCGCCTGCAGGTAGACCTTCCGGGTGTGCAGCGCGTGGGCGCCGGCGACCTTGTCGAGGAACAGGTAGCCCGCGCAGTGGTCGATCTCGTGCTGCAGCGCCCTGGCCTCGAACTCGTCGGTGGTGATCTCGACCGGCTCGGCGGTGCCCGGCAGTAGCCCGGCCACGGTCAGCCGTGCGGCCCGTTTCACGTCACCGGTCAGGTCGGGAACCGACATGCATCCCTCGCGGGCCTTGACGTTGCGGCTGGCGCCGACCACCCGGGCGTTGACCAGGACGATCAGCCCGTGGCCGGTTCGGGTCTTGGGATGCCCGGTGACATCGACACAGAACGCCTGTCCGGCGACGCCGATCTGGGGCGCGGCGAGGCCGACGCACCCCGGTGAGACCTGCATCGTCGCGACCAGGTCTGCGCAGAGCCGGACCACGTCCGGATCTGTCGGATCGAGTTCGGGCCCGGCGGCGGACAGCACCGGGTCGGGCGCCCGGATCACCGGCCGGACCCGCCCGTCGGCCAGCTGTTGCCGGACCGGGGCAGGCAGAGACTCCGCCAACCAGGAGGACGGTGACATCAGAGTTCGTCCCGCTCCAGCGGCTGCAGTTCGGCGTCGACTCCCAACTCCTCTGCGGTGGCCGCGATCCGCGCCCGCAACGCCTCGGCGTCGGCATCGGCGGGCAGGTCGATCTCGGCGGCCAGGACGTACAGCCCGCCCGCCAGCCGGGTGGTCAGATCGGTGATGTTGCCGCCTGCCTCGGCAACCACGGCGGTCAGCCCGGCCACGATGCCGAGTCGGTCGGCGCCGTGCACGGTGAGCAGATAGCTGTCGACCGGCGCTGTCGGTGCGGCGCCCTCCGTCACCGGGTGGACGTGGATGATCAGGTCGTCCCCCGCGGCCTCGCGCATCGCCGCGCGGACCTCATCGATCGGTGTTTCACCGGTGCAGATCAACGTCATCGCCAGATGTCCGCTGAGCACGGTCATCGAGGAATCGGTGAGGTTCATCCGGTGTCCGGAGAGCGCCGAGGCGACGCGGGTGATGATCCCGGGTCGGTCGTCGGCGATCACCGTGATCGCGAGGCTGGTCATGGCAGCATTCTGCCCGCTGACGGCGAAGTCAGGAGCCTGACCTGCCGATCAGCTCCAGAGCTGCGCCGTCGAGGATGTCGGACTCGCTGACGATCAGCTCGGACACCGTCAACCGGTCGGCGATCCGGGTGGCGATCAGCGCCCCGGCGGTGATCACGTCGGCACGCTGGGGGTGCACTGTGCCCAAGGCGCGGATCTGGTCGGCCGACAGGCCAGCCAGCCGCCGGGTGATCGAAGCAAGATCATCCAGACCGATCCGATGGCCGTGCACCTTCGACCGGTCGTACTCGGTCAGCTCCAGATCGACTGCGGCCAGCGTGGTCAGGGTTCCGGCGACACCGATCCAGGTACGGACCGCCGGCCAGTCGATCGGTTCGTCGTCGAGTAGCCGGTCGACGTACGCCGTCGCCCGACCAAGATCATCAGTACTGGGTGGATCGCTGGTCAGGAAGCGTTCGGTGAGGCGTACCGACCCGATATCGAGGGAGACGGCATGGTCGGGGTGGCCGGAGGCGTCGCCGATGATCAGTTCGGTCGACCCGCCGCCGATGTCGGTGACCAGCGTCGGACTCCGCGGATCGTCGGCTCCTGACAGCGCGCCGGCGAACGACAGCACCGCCTCCTGGTCGCCGGTGATCACTTCCGGTGTGACGCCGAGCCGCTGCCGGATGCCCGCCAGGAATTCGTCGCGATTACGTACGTCCCGGGTCGCCGAGGTTGCCACGAATCGGATCCGGTCGACCGGTATCCGGTGCTCGGTGATCACTGCCGCGTACTCCTCGGCAACGGCGAAGGTTCGGGCCAGCGCCTCGGGATGGAATTCGCCGGTGGCATCGACGCCCTGCCCGAGCCGTACGATCCGGGTACGCCGGTCGATCTCGGACAGTCCGCCGCGGCCGTCGGAGTGGGTGATCAGCAACCGGATGGTGTTGGTGCCGCAGTCGATGACCGCGACCGGCCGGTTCACGCTGTCTCCTGGTGATCATGCTCGAACTCGGGCAGGCAGGGCGGCTGCCAGAATCCTTTGATCTCGGCGACCGCCTCGTCGCCGAGCGGGTTGACGCCGGGGCCCTTGGCCAGGGAGTGGGCGACCAGGGCGTGCAGGCATTTCACCCGGTCCGGCATGCCGCCGGCGCTCACCGCAGCGATCTCGGCAGCGTCGGACCCGCCACCGTGCGCTGCCCGGTCGGCCAGATAGGAGCGGTGAGCGGCCCGGTAGCCGGCGGCGAGTTCGGCGTCCGAGCCCAGCCGCTCGGTCATCTCGGCCATCCGCCCGGCAGATTCCAGCCGGGACACCGCGGCCACCGCCCGCGGGCAGGTCAGGTAGTAGGTGGTCGGAAACGGCGTTCCGTCGGGCAGTCGGGGCTCGGTCGCCAGCACCGCCGGCTTGCCGCAGGGACAGCGATGCGCGACGCCGACGACGCCGCGCGGCACCCGACCGAGTTGGGCAGCGACGATCTCCTCGTCGGCCGCGGTGAACTGCTCAAGCACCAGGACAGTCTGTCAGGCCGGTCGCACATCAGCCCACGGCGGCCGCGATCCGTGCCATCTGGTCGTCACTGAGCGGTCCGGCGCTCAGCACGCCGGCGTTGTCGGTCGCCTGGGCGACGGTGCGGATGCCGGGGATGGGGATGAAGTTCGGGCTCTTGGCCAGCAGCCAACCCAGCGCTCCCTGAGCCAGGCTGCGGCCGTCCTCGGTGAGGATGCCGCGGATCTTCTCCAGTGCCTCCAGCCGGCGCCCGTGTTCGCCCTCCCAGTCGAAGCCGACCGCTCGGGTGTCGTTGTCTGCGAAGGTCGTGTCCCGGGTCATCTTTCCGGTCAGCAGGCCCATCGACAGCGGGCCGCGGACGATGCTGGCCAGACCGTGCCGCTCGCACACCGCGAGGGTCTCGGCGTTGCCGTTGACGATGCTGAAGGACTGCTGGATCGCAGCACAGTGCGGGCCCTTGGTGAACGCCTCGGCCCGCTGCGGGTCGTCGGTGCTCCAGCCGTACGCCCGGATCTTGCCGGCAGCGACCAGCTCCTCGAGCACCTCCAGGACGCCGTCGACCTGGTCCAGCGGCAGATCCCCGACATGCAGCTGGTAGAGGTCGAGGTAATCGGTGCCCAACCGGCTGAGCGAGCCGTCGCACTGCTCGCGGATCTGCTCGGGCGAGGTGTCGTGGCGGACCGCGATCCGCTTCTCCTCGTCGATCACGTTGCCGAACTTGGTGGCGATCACCACTTGTTCCCGGCGGCCGGCGAGTGCGCGGTTGAGAACCCGTTCGGAGTGTCCGGCACCGTACACGTTGGCGGTGTCGAAGAAGGTGATGCCCGCATCCAGGGCGGCGTGGATTGCTGCCACCGACTCGTCGTCGTCGACCTCGCCCCAGCCGATCGGCCGGCCGTCGCGGCTGGCCGGGCCGCCGATCGCCCAGGCGCCGAAACCGATGGCGCTCACCTCGGGACCGTCCGGGCCGAGCCGGCGGAACGGGGGCGCGGAGCTGACGTTGGCTGACGTGTCGGTCATGATCGGCAGACTATCGGCCGGGGTCAGCGGGTCGGTTTGCCGGTCGGCTTCTGCGCCGGGTCGCCCGACGACGTGCCGGGCTTGGTCTTCTCGGTGATCGGCGGCTGGTCGGCGGGATCCTTGACTGCCGGTTCGGGATGGTCGGCGGCCTGGACCGAACCCATCAGCTTGGAGTACCACGGCTTCGCGGGCGCGGGCCGGCTGGTCGGGTCGCCGGAGATCTCGACGCCGCCGCCTATCGGTTTGCCGTCCGCGCCGATCACCCGGTAGCCGCGCTCCCCCGGCAGGACCCAGCCGAGCCGGATCCTGGCCTGGGTGCGGACGTAGTTCGGATCGTTCCAGCGGGAGATCTCGTCACTGAGATTGTTGATGTCCTGCTGGGACCTGATGATCTGCTGCCGGGTCTCGGCCAGGTCCTGCCGCTGGTTGATGTAGACCCGCAGGCTGGAGGCGTAGGAGATGGTCAGGATCAACAGCACCACGGCCAGGGCGATCGCCCGGGAGGTGACGCTGGCCCGCTGCCGGGCCGTACCCTTCGCGGTGCGTGGAGCGGTCTTGGACGCGGTTGTCGGGGCGGCCTGCTGCGGCGGTGCCGTGGGGGCGGACGCCGGTTTACCGGCGGCCCCGGGGCGGCGGGTGCCGGTCGAGCCGGCACGGGCCCGGGTCCGGTCACCCGGCCGTGCGCCGGAACCGCGCAGCCCCGACCGGCCGGCCGGCGGACGGCGACCGGGTCCGGTGCTGCGCGGTCCTCGGGACGTCGGCATCGGCTCGTACGGCCTCAGCGGCCGCTCGGCTGGAAGCGCGGGAAGGCCGCGGCTCCGGCGTAGCGGGCTGCGTCGTCCAGATCCTCCTCGATCCGCAACAGCTGGTTGTACTTGGCGACCCGTTCGCTGCGGGCGGGTGCACCGGACTTGATCTGACCGACATTGGTGGCGACGGCCAGATCGGCGATGGTGGTGTCCTCGGTCTCACCCGAGCGATGGCTCATCATGCAGTGGAAACCGCTGCGATGGGCCAACTCGATGGCCTCGAAGGTCTCGGTCAGGCTGCCGATCTGGTTGACCTTGACCAGCAACGCGTTGGCGGCGTTCTCGGTGATGCCGCGCTGCAGCCGCTCGACGTTGGTCACGAACAGGTCGTCGCCGACGATCTGCACGCGGTCGCCGATCCGGTTGACCAGATTGCTCCAGCCGGCCCAGTCGTCCTCGGCCAGCGGATCCTCGAAGGACACGATCGGGAAGTCGTTCAGCCACTGCTCGTAGATAGCGGTGAGCTCGTCGGAGGACAGCTGCTTGCCTTCGAAGGTGTAGACCCCGTCGGCGTAGAACTCGGTGCTGGCCGCATCCAGGGCCAGTGCGATGTCGGTGCCGAGCGTGAGACCGGCCTGTTCGACGGCGGTGGCGATGAGTTCCAGGGCAGCCACGTTCTGCGGCAGGTTGGGCGCGAAGCCGCCCTCGTCACCCAGGCCGGTGGACAGACCTTGCTTCTTCAGCACCGACTTGAGCGAGTGGTAGACCGCGACCCCGCTCTCCAGTGCCTCGGCGAAGGTCGGTGCTCCGATCGGCGCGATCATGAACTCCTGGACGTCGACATCGGAGTCGGCGTGGGCGCCGCCGTTGAGGATGTTCAGCATCGGCACCGGCAGGGTGTGCGCGTTGGGTCCGCCCAGGTAGCGGTAGAGCGGCAGTTCGGCGGACTGGGCTGCGGCGTGGGCGACGGCCAGCGAAACGCCCAGGATGCCGTTGGCGCCGAGCTTGGACTTGTTCGGCGTGCCGTCCAGGTCGATGAGGGTCTGGTCGATGAGCCGCTGCTCGCTCGCGTCGTAGCCGACGATTTCGGGACCGAGTTGGTCGATCACCCCGGCGATCGCCTTTGTCACGCCCTTGCCGCCGTAGCGCTTTTCACCGTCGCGGAGTTCGACCGCCTCGAAGGCGCCGGTCGATGCGCCGGACGGGACCGCTGCGCGGCCTTCGGAACCGTCGTCGAGGAGCACCTCGACCTCGACCGTCGGGTTGCCCCGGGAGTCGAGGATCTCACGCGCGCCGACGAACTCGATACTGGCCACAGAACTTGCCTTCCTGAACTTTCGGATCACAGGCAGGGCCGTCCGCGGCCCGCCGGGTTCCCAGCCTAACGGTGGCAGTTGTCCTGCAGCTGAACGCCATGCCGCGGTGGAACGGGTGAGGCGGCTGGAGCTGCGGGCGGGCTCAGTGGTGACGGCCGCGACGGCCGACGGAGAAGATCCAGTTGACGGCAGCGATGCCGGCCCAGGACACGCCGACGCCCATCAGTCCGACCTCGTGGGCCGAGATCGCGGTGATGGGGATGCCGACGCCGAGGGAGACGATCGTCAGGGCAAGTCGCTGGCCGCGCTCGAGGCGTTGGTCCTTCATCTTCGCCAGTTCGATCCGCGTCTGTTGGTCGGCGCCCTGACGCTGCTGCCAGACGGCCTGTTCGACCCGCTCGGCGAGTCCGGCGGCGATCTGTTCCTCGTATTCCAGGCCGAGTTCCCGGCGGGCATTGATCGCCGCAGCAGCTTCCCGCTGGGACTCGTACGAGGGCACGGACATGGCAACCAATGTAGCTCCGGACAAAGCACCCCGGACTGGGGAAAACCCCCGAATACCACCCATCCGTCAGGGTTGCGATTCCGCCGCGTTCGCGTCCCTTCCGGCGGCCTCGGCCTGGCTGATCTGCTGTTCCAGTCGCCGTACGGCGTCCCGGGTGGCCTGATCGGCGTCGATACCGTTGGCCTGTGCCCGGGCGATCAGACCGAGCAGTTGATCACCGACCGTGCGGCCACTGATCGGCTGCTCGTCCGGCCGGTCGTCGAGCTGGTCCAGTTGGATGGGGACCGCGTGCGACCGCGCCCGGCTGATGATCTTGTTGGCGCGGGCGATGGAGCTCAGCTGGTCGGGGATGCCTTCCAGTAACGACCGGCGACCCTTCTCCGCGGCCTTGCGTTTCTCCCAGGAGCCGTACAGGTCCTGCGGAGCCTCGTCCCCGGCGAAGACGTACGGGTGGCGGGCGATCAACTTGTCTGCGACGCCGCGGGCGACCGCACCGACGGTGAACCCGGGATCGGTCTCGCCGGCGATGGTGGAGTGGAAGATCACCTGCAGCAGCAGATCGCCGAGTTCCTCGCGAAGATGATCACGGTCGGCGATCGGTGTGCTGTCGGCGGTGTCGCCGTCACCCTCGATCGCCTCGACGACCTCGTAGGTCTCCTCGATCAGGTACTGGACCAACGAGCGGTGGGTCTGTTCGGCATCCCAGGGGCAGCGGGTCCGCAGGGTATGCATGACCTCGATCAGCCGGGCGACCTCGGCGGCGTCCTCGGCGGTGCCCCGCCCGGCCTGCTGCCCGGCGCTCACTTCGGCCGGTTCTGCGCTTCCTGGGACAGCGACCCCGAGCCGGGAACGACCGCCAGCGACTGTTTGGGGTTCCAGGTCCCGAACCGTGGATTGACCCGTACGTCGGCATCGCCGATCGCCTTGCCGAATTCCTTCTGCCCGATCGCCTGGCTGACGATCTGGATGTCGGCCAGGTCGTAGGCGAGATCCCGCGCATCGGCGACCTTGAGCACATCAGGATTGAGCTGCTTGTCCCGGTCGGCGTCGGAGATGTGGATGTCGCGCCGGTCGGCGACCTGGGTGGCGACCTCGCCCTGGATCATCACCGACAACACCTGGTCTGGGGTCAGTTGGCTGACCTGCTTGGCGCCGTTCACCGTGTCGGTGAACTGGTCCTGGGTGATGGTGGTGCCGCCGACGGTGGCGACCGTACCTCCGGACTGGGCGCATCCGCCGAGAACGGCTGCCCCGCTCAGTACGGCGGCGACGGCGATCGTCCGCCCGGTCCTACCCGGATTCCTCATCTGGCGCCCTGCTCCTGTCTGCTGACGGCTGTTTGGTGTCCGGCAGGATCCTACGTCACCTCTACGACCGGAGGATGATGCCGGTCGGAGCAGAGTTCGTCCTCAGGGGTGAGGACAACGGCGGAAGCCGCGACAAAGATTGTGCAAGTGTTGGCCTCCCGTCCGTTCGCTCCGCCGAACCCGATGACAGACGCGGCAGAGGTCGGTGAGGCTACAGCCGAGCGGGCCCGACGTCTGGGGTTTCCCCGGATCAGTCTGGCGTACGGCATCACGTTGTTGGCCGCAGTCCTCGGCCTGCCGGTGGTCGGCGCCGGACTGATCACCTCGAACAACTGTCAACTCCGCGGCTACGACTGCGACGACCGGCTCGCGTACGGGCTGGTCGGCGCGATCGTGCTGGCGGCGGTCACCCAGCTGATGCTGGGACTGCACTTCCGGCTGGGCTGGGCATTCTGGATCAGCTCGTCGCTGCTGATGGCCGCCGCGGGGCTGAACCTCGGCAACATCGCCATCCTGGTCGGCGTCGTGTTGATCGCTCCGGGACTTGCCGCGTGGGTCTCGGAACCGCCCAACCGACGACGCGGAGTGCTCGCCCACTGGACGCCGCGCTATGCCGTGTGGCTCGGTGTGGTGCTGATCGCCCTGAGTGTCGCGCTGCTGTTGTGACGTAGGTGTGACCGACGCGTGCCATGGTTGGCACAAGGATGGCGGGTAAGAGATGGCGTGGTATTAACCCTCCGAGCAGGACGATGAGAACCATGCTGATGCGGTCACCAGTGCACCCATCACTGATGAGATGGATGCTGCGCCCGGAACCGGCCGGCCCCCGTCGGGTCGCTGCCGCGTACCTCGACGCGGCAGCCGGCGTTGCCACCTTCCTGATCGTCGTACGGATCACGGTGCTGGTCACCGACCACTGCCAACGTGATCCGATCACCGGCGCCGCCTGTCTGGCCGGGTATTTCCGCGGCGTCGGCCTTGCCATCATCGGTGGCCTGCTGGTCACCGTCGGGTTGGCGATCTTTCTGAAACTGGGGCTGCGCTTCGCCATCGGGCTGTTGGGTCTGGCCGCACCGGTGCTGTTGATCGGCCAGCTGTTGTCGCTGGCCGGCGCACCGTGGCCGTACGCCCTGATCGCCCTGGCCGCCGTCCCGGCACTCGCCGCCTGGCTCACCGCCCGCCTCTTCCCCACCCCCGACCCGGCGAGGGGTCAGATAATCCCTCATTTCGACGGCGTGTCGTGGCGGGTCGATCCGTCGCAGGTCCGGACCCGGACCGGTGGGACCGGCAGCGGTGATCGGTTGGTCGCCGACACGCCGCACAAATGAGCGATTATCTGACCCCTCGCCGGTAGGGGTTGGCGACACGCCGCGCGGATGCGGGAGTATGCGACCCCTCGCGGGTAAGGGGCGACACGCCGCACGGATGCGGGAGTATCTGACCCCTCGGCTCAGGAGAGCAGGACGCTGTTGACGACCTCGGTGCACCAGAGCAGGAGCTCGGCGTCCTTCACCTGCGGTCCGCCGATCTGCTTGGACCGGGGGCGCGGCACGAGCATCAGCCCGGCCTTCTCCTTGATCACGCTGCCCGGGTAGAGCCGCTTGAGCCGCAACTGCTTCGACTCCTGCAGGTCCACCGGGGAGAACCGGATGAAGTTGCCCTGGCCGACGACATCGGTGAGTCCGGCCTTGCGGGCCAGGATCCGGAAGGCCGCGACCGAGAGCAGGTTCTCCACCTCGGGACCCGGCGCGCCATAGCGGTCGGTGAGCTCGGCCCGGACCGCCTCGATGTCCTCGGAACTGCGTACCTCGGCAATCCGCTTGTACATCTCCAGCCGCAACCGCTCCGACTCCACATAGTCGGTCGGCAGGTGCGCATCGATCGGCAGTTCGATCTTGACCTCGGGCTCCGGCTCGGCGCCGTCGCCGCGATATTCGGCGACCGCCTCGCCGACCAGCCGGACGTACAGGTCGAAGCCGACGTCGGCGATGTGCCCGGACTGCTCGCCACCCAGCAGGTTGCCGGCGCCGCGGATCTCCAGGTCCTTCATCGCCACCGCCATCCCGGCACCGAGATCAGCATGGGCGGCGATCGTCGCCAGTCGATCATGGGCGGTCTCGGTCAGCGGTTTCTCCGGCGGATACAGGAAGTACGCATAACCGCGTTCGCGACCGCGCCCGACCCGACCGCGCAGCTGATGCAGCTGGGACAGGCCGAGTACGTCGGCACGTTCCACCAGCAGAGTGTTCGCCGACGAGATGTCCAGGCCGGCTTCGACGATCGTTGTACTGACCAGGACATCGGCGCGCCGCTCCCAGAAGTCGACCATCACCTGCTCCAGGCGTTGTTCGCTCATCTGGCCGTGCGCGGTGACCACCCGGGCCTCGGGCACCAGTTCGCGGATCCGGCGGGCCACCTTCTCGATCGACTGCACCCGGTTGTGGACATAGAAGACCTGACCCTCGCGGAGCAGTTCGCGACGGATCGCGGCGGTCACCTGTGCCTCGTCGTACGGTCCGGCGAAGGTGAGCACCGGGTGCCGCTCCTCCGGCGGTGTGGTGATCGTCGACATCTCCCGGATGCCGGTCACCGCCATCTCCAGGGTGCGCGGGATCGGTGTCGCCGACATCGCCAGTACGTCGACATCCATCCGCAGCTTCTTCAACGACTCCTTGTGTTCGACACCGAACCGCTGTTCCTCGTCGATGATCACCAGGCCGAGGTCCTTGAACCTGATCTTGTCGCTGATCAACCGGTGGGTTCCGACGACGACGTCGATCGAACCGTCGGCAAGCCCTTCGACGGTGGCCTTGGCGTCGGCATCGGAGGAGAACCGGCTGAGCGCGCCGACCTTGACCGGGAAGCCGGCGTACCGATCGGCGAAGGTGTTGTAGTGCTGTTGCACGAGCAAGGTGGTCGGCACCAGTACGGCCACCTGTTTGCCGTCCATCACGGCCTTGAACGCTGCCCGGACGGCGATCTCGGTCTTGCCGTAGCCGACATCGCCACAGATCAACCGGTCCATCGGGACGATCTGTTCCATGTCCCGTTTCACTTCGTCGATGCAGGCCAACTGGTCCGGGGTTTCGACGTAGTTGAAGGCGTCCTCGAGTTCCCGCTGCCAGGTGGTGTCGGGCGAGAACGCGTATCCCCGGCTCGCCTGCCGGGCGGCGTACAGCTTGATCAACTCGGCGGCGATCTCGCGGACCGCCTTGCGGGCACGGCCCTTCCGCTTCGCCCATTCCGAACCACCCAACCGGTCCAGCGTCGGCGACTCGCCACCGACGTACCGGGTGACCAGATCCAGTTGGTCCATCGGCACGTAGAGCCGATCACCGGGTTGGCCGCGTTTGCTCGGCGCGTACTCGACGACCAGATACTCCCGGGTCGATCCGGCGACCTCGCGCTGCACCATCTCGACATACCGGCCGACGCCGTGTTGTTCGTGCACGATCGGGTCGCCGGGCTGCAGTTCCAGCGGATCGATCTGGCGTTTGCGCCGGGCCGGCATCCTCCGCTCGGTGCGGTCCACCTGGTGCTGGCCGGAAAGATCACCGGTGGTGTAGACGGCCAGTTTGATCTTGTCGATCAACAGGCCGGTGCGCAGTTCACCGGTACTCACCGTGACGACCTGCGGTTCGGGTTGGGCGGTCAAGTCCTCCACCAGCTTGGCCGGGATGTCGGCTTCGCCGAGCATCTGCACCATCCGCTGTGCGGTGCCCTTGCCCTCCGCGACCAGCAGCACCCGCCAGCCGTCCCGGGCATGATCACCGATCTCGGTGATCGACTTCTCCGCATCACCCGGGCGTGATTCCGGAACCCGCGCGAGGACCGTCCGCGATTCCACGCCGCTGGTGCTGACCGCGGACGAGAAGTCGATGATCTCGCCCTCCTCGGTGCGGATCGGCCCGGTAAGCCCGGTTCGGTCCGACGATTCCGGGCCGGCGCTGAACGGTGAGAGCGTCCACCAGGCCAGTCCGCGTTCGATGGCGTGCTCACGGATCTCGCCGAGCGGCCGGTAGGCCGACGAACCCAGGTCGATCGGCGCCTTCCCACCACCCGCGGCAGCGGCCCAGGACGCGCCGAGGAACTCCTCGCTGGTCTTGACCAGATCGGCGGACCGGGTGCGTACCAGTTCCGGGTCGGCGACCAGGATGTGCGTGCCCTCGGGCAGCAGGTCGATGAGCAACTCCATGCCGTCCACCAGGGCGGGCGACAGCGACTCCATGCCCTCGACCGCGTGGCCCTGGGCGATCCGCTCCAGCATCTCCGACAGTTCGGGATGATCCTCCATCAGCTGCGCGGCGCGCTGCCTGACCTGCTCGGTGAGCAACAGTTCCCGGCAGGGTGAGGCGGTGACCTCGTCGATCACCTCGTCCGACGACCGCTGGTCGGCGACGGCGAAGTACCGGATCTCGTCCACGGTGTCGCCGAAGAAGTCGATCCGGACCGGGTGCTCCTCGGTGGGCGGAAAGATGTCGACGATGCCACCGCGAACAGCGAACTCGCCGCGCCGCTCGACCAGGTCGACCCGGACGTAGGCGGCATCGACCAGGGCCTGGGCAAGATCACCGATGTCGAAGTCGTCCCCCTTGCGCAGGTGCACCGGCTTCAGGTCGGCCAGACCCTTGACCTGGGGCTGCAGAACGCTGCGGATCGGCGCCACGATGACCTTCAGCCGGGTGTCGCCGAAGTCCTCGGGATGGGCCAACCGGCGAAGCACCGAGAGCCGCCGGCCGACGGTGTCGGAACGCGGGCTGAGTCGCTCGTGCGGCAGCGTCTCCCAGGCCGGGTAGTAGGCGACTTCGTCCGGGCCGAGCAGGCATTGCAGTGTTTCGGTGACGTCCTCGGCCTCGCGATAGGTCGAGGTGACCAGCAGGACCGGTGTGTCCGCGCCGCCCCGTTCCGTCCGGGCAGCCAGCGATGCGGCGAACAGCGGCCGCATCGGCGGCGGCATCGTCAGATCGAGCGCGTTGACGGTACGCGAGCGCGCATCACCGATGGTCTCGGAGATGGTGGGTTCTTGGAGAATGAGATCAATGAGTCCCGAAAGGGTCACCGAAACAGCCTACTCCGTACGTTCTGCTGGATATGTTGTGATGGATCCCGTGCTCCATTCTGCCGCGGCCGAGGCCTTCGACGAACTCGCCGACGCCTACGACGCGGACGGAGCCCACGCCGCGCTCGCCGAGCGGCTGGTCCGGCTGGCCGCCGGCCTCCGGGACTGTGATCCGCCGGCGATGACGTTGGATGTCGGGACGGGCACCGGCGCGGCGGCGCGGGCGGCACTCGAGATCTTTCCGACCACTGCTGTCGTCGCCGTGGACATCTCCGCGGCGATGATTGCCCGCGCCCGGTCACTCACCGGTGCCGTCGGGGTACGCGACCGGATCAGCTGGGCCTGCGCCCCCGCCGTGCCCTTCCCGGCCCCAGACGGGTCGGCCGACCTGTTGCTCTGCGCGTCGACACTTCATTTCCTCGGAACGCCGGCGTTCGCCGATTGGCATCGGGTGCTGCGCGCCGGCGGGCTCGCCGCCTTCACCCTGCCGTGGCGGGATCGGTTCCGGCCCGGACCGGCGTTCGCGGCCCTGTTGCCGAACACGGATCAGCGGATCGAACTGCCCGGCTCTCCGGCCGAGGCCGCCCGGTCGTCCTGGCCGGGATTCGACACGATCACCGTCGAGGTCGACGACCGGGCCGCGCTGTTCGTCATTCGCCGCCGGGCGTGATCCGGAACCGGCGGCAATCTCGCCGCGATGATCATCTCCTGAGCGGATCCCACCGAGAGAGGAGGACGACCCCGACGGGGCTCTGCTCCCCATCGGGGTCGTCGTCCCCCGTACGGACCGCCGCGTCGGATCAGCGGTCCGGGCCTCTTCGATTGTCGTCTCGATCGTCGATCGCGTCCGGAAAGCTGAGAGTGGTGCTCCGGGCCGTCTCAGTTCGGTCAGAACTCGACACACCAGTTCGGCGCCCGACCGACATTGCTGACATAGCGCGCCGACACCCACTGGTGACCGGTGGTCCAGTACCAGATCTTGTTGCCGTCGATGTTCTGCGCACTGGCCTTGCAGATGATGTCGACGCCCGCGCCCTTGGCGTCCGTCCCCGCCTTGGCGTCGGCGGTGTTGGGCGCCACCCGCCGGGTCAGGGCTGCTGTGGTCCGGCCGACGAACCGTTCCTTGTTGCCGCACCAGCCCGGCGCGGTGCCGATGTTCTTGATGTAGCGCGCCGACACCCATTCCGGTGTGTCGCTGCCGGGCAGCAGATACCAGCGGTTGTTGCCGTCGACGGTGGTGCCGGTCGCCTTGCAGGACAACGGAATCACCTTGCCCGGCTTGATCGAGCCGACCGACTTGGCGTGGATGCTCGGCGCGTGGCGGACGACCAGGTTGGTCTTGGAGATGACCTTGCCGTCGCCGCCCGCGGCGGAGGCGGTGCCGGCCGTCGCGGCCACCGACCCGGCTCCGACGGCCAGTGCGGCGGCCGAGGTAGCGATGAGTTTCTTGATCATGATGTCCCCCGTTCGGTGGTGACAACTCTTCCTTGTGTTGTCACCACCGACGGTAGGCTCCCGACGGATCACGTCAGGCACCGAAGAGTCACGTTCAGCTCACATCCGGCTCACCGATCCGTGATGGGTTCCGTGGTGGGTTGGTGGTGCCGTCGTCGACCGCCTGCCGCCGGTCGATGGCCTCGATCCAGTGCACGGCGACCGCGGCGGTCTGCAGCAATTCCGCGCGCAGCCGCTCGGGATCGTCCTCGGCCATCGCCTCGCAGAACTCCTCGTACAGGATGTGTTCCCAGCTGCCCGCCCCGCGGGCGAAGGCGGCGTCACAGCGGTGCTTGGCGAACTCGGCCGACAGTTCCGGCACCGCGCTCAGGCCGTACGCCGTCCCGGTCCCGTCGGGATGGTTCTGTTCGCCCCAGCGGGCATCCTGGCGGGCGCGTTCCTCGGCGATCTCGGCCAACACATCCTGCAGCGACATGCCCGTCAGCATCGCAGATCGTGAACGGCGGGCCGGAGGTGATGGCCGCTGTGCTGCCCGACGGATCAGCTGTTGAAGGTGCTCTGGGTGCGTTCCAGCCCGTTGATGATCAAGGACTCCACGGCGTCGGCGGCCCGGGCGATCTGGATCTCCACCTCGTCGCGTTCCCGGGCGGGGAAGTTGCTGAGCAGGAAGTCCGCCGGGTCCTGCCGGCCGGGCGGGCGCCCGACGCCGACGCGGATCCGGTAGTAGTCGCCCGTGTTGAGGGATTTGCGGATCGACTTCAGCCCGTTGTGGCCGTTGTCACCGCCGCCGTGCTTGACCCGCATCCGGCCCAGGTCAAGATCAAGTTCGTCGTGGACGACGATCAGCCGATCGGGTTTGATCTTGTAGTAGCCGGTTGCTTTCGCCAGGGCGGCACCGGTGTCGTTCATGAAGGTGCGGGATTTCAGCAGCACCAGTCGGGCACCGTCGGCGCCGGGGGCGCCGAGCCTGCCCTCGGCGATCTCGGCGCGCATCCTCGCCGGTGCGGAGAATCGACCACCGATCCGGCGGCAAAGCTCGTCGACCACCCGGAATCCGATGTTGTGACGGTGCATGGCGTAGCCCGGGCCCGGGTTGCCCAGGCCGGCGACGAGCCACATGTCTCTCGGGTTCCGGATGGTCGACTGATGATCTTGGCTTGGCAGCCTGCGATCAGGACTCGGCGGAGTCCTCGGCGGCCGCTTCCTCGGACTCGCCCTCGGCAGCAGCCTCTTCGGCCTCGCCCTCGCCCGGCTCCTCGACCTCGACGCGGGCGGCGCTGACGCTGACGATCAGAGTCTCCGGATCGACCGCGAGGGTGGTGCCCTCGGGCAGCGGCAGGTCCTTGGCCAGGATCTGGGCGCCGGCCTCCAGGCCCTCGACCGAAACGGTGATGCCCTCGGGGATGTGGGTCGCCTCGGCCTCGACCGCGATCTCGTTGCGGTCGACCACGACGACGGTGTCCGGCTGCGGCTCACCCTCGGTGTGGATGGTGACGTCGACGGTGACCTTCTCGCCACGGCGGACGATCAGCAGGTCGACGTGCTCGATGAATCCCTTCAGCGGATCCCGCTGGACCTGCTTGGGGAGCGCCAGCCGGGAGTTGCCGTCGACCTCGATCGACAGCAGAGCGTTGTGCTCGCGCAGGGCCAGCAGCGTCTCGTGTCCGGGCAGGGTGATGTGCACGGGATCCGTGCCGTGTCCGTACAGGACGGCGGGGATCTTGTCGGCGCGACGAATACGGCGGGCTGCACCCTTGCCGAATTCGGTACGCAATTCGGCGGTGAGCTTGACCTCGGCCACGGAACTAACTCCTCGAACTCAAAGATGTGTGTGTCTCGGCGTGCCCGGGAGGATTGGACAGCCGGCATCACAGAGCGCGATGCAGCAGAACCCAGTCGATCACGGTCGATCAGACCCTCGCCGAGGCAACCGTCACAGCCTAGCGAACGATCCCGCGCCGACGCCAATCCGGTTCAACACCGCCGCGGGTCCGCAGCGCGAACCGGCAGGGATCAGGAGTGTCCGTTGAACAGCGAGGTGACCGAGCCGTCCTCGAAGACCTCCTGGATCGCCCGGGAGATCAGCGGCGCGATGGACAGCACGGTGAGCTTGCCGAACTGGCGTTCGGGCGGGATCGGCAGGGTGTTGGTGACGATCACCTCTTCGAACGGCGAGTCGCTGAGCCGTTCGACAGCCGGTCCGGAGAGCACTGGATGGGTGGCCGCGGCGATCACCGACTTGGCGCCGCGGGCGATCAGCGCCTCGGCCGCCTGGCAGACCGTTCCGGCCGTGTCGATCATGTCGTCGACCAGCAGGCAGACCCGGCCGCGTACATCACCGACCACTTCGTGCACCGCGACGGTGTTGGCGACATTGGGGTCGCGGCGTTTGTGGATGATGGCCAGCGGGGCGCCGAGCTGGTCGCTCCACATGTCGGCAAGCCGGACCCGACCGGCATCCGGGGACACGATGGTCATCTCCGCGCTGTTGTACTGGCTCTTGACGTAGTCGGCGAGCACCGGCAGCGCCCACAGATGATCGACCGGTCCGTCGAAGAAACCCTGGATCTGGGCGGCATGCAGGTCGACCGACATGATCCGGTCCGCACCGGCGGTCTTGTACAGATCGGCGATCAACCGGGCAGAGATCGGTTCCCGGCCGGCGTGCTTCTTGTCCTGACGGGCGTACGGGTAGAACGGGGCGACCACGGTGATCCGTTTGGCCGACGCCCGCTTCAGCGCGTCGACCATGATCAACTGCTCCATCACCCATTCGTTGACCGGTGCGCAGTGGGACTGGATGACGAAGGCGTCACTGCCCCGGACCGATTCCTCGAACCGGACGTAGATCTCGGAATTGGCGTACGCCAGCGCTCGCGTGGGAACCAGTTCGACCTTCATCAGGTCGGCGATCTCCCGTGCCAGTTCCGGATAGGCCCTTCCGGTGAACAACATCAGGTGCTTGTTGTTCGGCTTGAGCACTCCGGTCATCAGTGGTCTCCCCTGTCGCTGTCAGCCGCCTCGGCCGCCTCAGCGGTCCTGGTTCCCGCCCGATTGCGCAGCACCCAACCAGACGAATTGTGCTGACGTCCCCGGGCTATGCCAAGTTCGCCTGCAGCAACATCATCGGTGATCGCCGATCCGGCCGCCACATAAGCACCGTCGGCGATCCGAACCGGCGCCACCAGCACCGAGTCGCTGCCGATGAAACTGAACCGGCCGACGCTGCTGTGGTGCTTGTCCACCCCGTCGTAGTTGGCGAAGATCGTGCCGGCGCCGATGTTGGCGCCCTCGCCGATCTCGGCGTCGCCGGCATAACTGAGATGGGGAACCTTGGCACCCCGGCCGATCTTGGCGTTCTTGGTCTCGACGAAGGTGCCGATCTTGCCCTCGGCCTCCAGCACCGTGCCGGGCCGGAGGTAGGCGTACGGGCCGACATTCGCGCGGGCGCCGATCACGGCGAGCGACCCGTGGGTCCGACAGACCGTCGCGTCCTCACCGATCTCCACGTCGCGCAGCGTGGTGTCCGGTCCGATCACCGAACCGGAGCCGACCACCGTGGTGCCTTCGAGGCTGGTCCCGGGCAGCAGCGTGACGTCGGGGGACAGATCGACGTCGGCGTGGATCCAGGTGGTCTCCGGATCCAGGATGGTGACACCCTCCAGCATCCAGTGTTCGCAGATCCGGCGGTTCATCTCCCGGTTCATCGCGGCGAGTTGCACCCGGGTGTTGACACCCTCGACCTCCCAGAGGTCCTCGGTGACGAAGGCACCGACCCGCCCGCCCTGCTGCTGGACGATGTCCGGCAGATCGGTGAGGTAGTACTCGCCCTGCGAGTTGTGGGTGGTCAGCCGGGACAGTCCGTCGGCCAGCGCTGTGGCGTCGAAGACGAACACGCCGGAGTTGATCTCGTCGATGGCCCGCTCGTCGGGGGTCGCGTCCTTGTGTTCCACGATCCGGACGACGGTGCCCGATCCGTCCCGGATGATGCGTCCGTAGCCTGCCGGGTCGGGAACGTGGGCAGTGAGCACGGTCGCCGCGTTCTGTTCGCTGCGGTGGTGAACGACCAGCCGGTGCAGCGTCTGTCCGGTCAGCATCGGGCTGTCGCCGAGAGTGACCACCACCTCGCCGTGCAGGTCGCCCAGCGCCTCCATCGCGCAGCGCACCGCATGCCCGGTGCCGTACGCGTCCTCGCTCTGCCGCACGATGTGGACGTTCGGCGCGATCTGCCCCAGAGCCGGCTCGACCTGGTCGGCCATCACTCCGACGACCACCACCAGGTGCTGGGACGGCACCGTCTCGGCCGCGTTGATGGCGTGGGCGATGAGCGGACGGCCGGCGATCTCGTGGAGCAGTTTGGACCGTGTCGACTTCATCCGGGTGCCGCCGCCGGCTGCCAGCACGACCACGGCCGCGACCGGTTCTGTCGGACTGATCGGCTCGGAGGATGTCGGCTCGGAGGATGTGGTCACCCGAACTCCTCTGTGGTCGCTGGCTGCGGCTGTTCGACCCGCGGCGTAGGTCGCGGACCTGCTCCCCGGGTAGGAGTCGAACCTACGTCGCTAGTCCTGATTCAAAGTCAGGCGGGCCCTGCCGACAGACCAACCGGGGATCGGCCAATCGCAAGAACCGGCCAGGCACCAAGGTTACGCATTCCGGATGCCGTGACGCATCCTGGCATCCTCAGGGTGCCGACCGCGACCCGGGCCCGGACCGGGAGCCGTCCGACTCAGATCTGCGGCACCCGACGGAGCACTCCGACCGGGATCGGGCGGCGGGTCAGCGCGTCGAGCGCTTCCGGGTCGGCCTCGGTGACCACCTGGGCCAATCGCTGCATCAGGCTGTCGATCTCCAGCGCCAGCGCCCGTTCCTCCGGCGTGCCGAACGGGAAGCTCGGCGGATCCTCGGCGAGTGCGTCGTCCAGCAGCGCCCGGCCCCTTCCGTACGAGCCGGCGAAGGCGGGCAGGACGGAGAGCAGGGCCCGGAAGCGTACCCACTGGTGGTTGTCCCAGCCGGTCATCGTCGGACGACCGTCGACCATCGGAGGGTAGTGCGGCCGGCTGAACTGATCCATGATCACCTGCGCCGCGTACTCGCCGCGTTCGGCCAGCCGCTGGATCATCTCCTCGCCCATCGCCAGGTTGATGCCGCCCTCGCGCTTGGTCTGCAGCACTCGGACGATCCGGTCGCGGAACCCGGGGAAGTTCAGTTGGGTGGTGTCCTGCCAACTGCTGGAGGAGGTGTAGATCGCGCTGAGAAAACCGGCGATGGCGCCCGGTCCGCGGTTCGGCCAGCTGGCGATCTTGGCGGCAAGACCGTCGCGGTTGCCGTGCGCCCACTCAACGTTGTCCGCCTCGTCGCCGGCCGGGCGGACTCCGGGCGGGAAGGACTGCAGGTTGATCGCGAACGACGGCCGGGTGGGCAGGGCGGCGTCGAAGATCTGCACCGGGAAGTTGCTGGACAGCCCGCCGTCGGAGAACCACACCTTGACGAAGCGACGGGGCCCGGTGGGGTCGAGTCGCGGGTCCGGCCCCTGCTCGGTCCGCTCGATCACCCAGAGTGGGACGGCGGAGATCACCAACGGCATGCTCAGCGACATCCGGGCGGCGACGATCACCGGCAGGTGTTCGGCATCGGGCAGCCGGCGCAGGCCCGGCGAGTGTTCGACGGCGCGGCTCCGGTCGGCCTGCCAGGCCGCCGGTTCGACATCGTCGGGGGTACGCGGTTCGGGTGCCGCCTCCAGCACGTCCATCACCTGCGGCGGGAACAACCGGCGCCATTCGTCGACGTCGTAGAAGAACCTGCTCGCGGAGAACGGCAGCTCATAGGGTCGGGACTCGCTGATGCAGGTGGTCATCACCCGCAGATCGATCGCCCGGCCCAGCGGGTCGGCCAGCGCCGCAGCCACCGCCTCCCGCAGCCGCTGCGAATCCGCCTCCGGGTCGGCTTCGGCGCCGGCGGTCCACAACTGACCGAAGGTCAGCGGCGGACCGGACGGATCCAGCCCGGCGGCCGTGTTGATCTTGGTGTGCAACCAGTCGGTGAGGGCCGGCTGCTGACCAGGCCGGGTCAGGCCGGTGCACATGCCGAAGGAGTTGTCCGGTACGTCGCGGGTCAGGTTGACCAGCATCCGCACGGCCAATCCGACCGGAACCAGGGTGAGCAGCAGCAGGGCGCCGACGACGATGGCCCACGGCCCCGCCGCCAACGCCCCGACGACGACCAGCGCGACGCCGGGCACGGCGGCCAGCGCGGCAGTCACGGGGTAGCCGCGGATCGCGGCCAGCAGGGCGCCGCCGACCCGGCTGCCGGGTGAACGCCCTTCTGGTCGGTCGCCTCCGGTGGCGGCCAACAACATGTCGAGCAGGGCCCCGGTCGACGCGTCGGGTTGGAAGAGCCGGCGGAGCCGGCCGTTGCCGAGCTCCTCGGGGATCGTTTCGAACAGGTCGAATCCGCCGCGGCCGGTGAGCCGGCCGTATTCTGCCGCTGCGGCGACCGCTGCGGCCATTGCGCCGGCGGAGGTGCCGCCGATGCCCCGCAACCGATAGCGGGAGGCGAGGGCGGCCAGCGCCCGGGGATAGATCACGCCGGATGCCGTACCGCCCTGCAGGACGACGTCGCACTCGGCGGTGGGGGACGGGGTGCAACTGGTGGGCATAGAGCATCCTTACCTGCCGCAGGTCGGGGTCGTCGAGTGACCGGCTCGGAGTCTCGACGTCAAGAGTCTTGACTAGAATCCCGGCATGTCGGAAGACCGGGCATCGGGGAACCAGGCACCACGTGCTGCTCCGCGCGACGAGGTGGACAGCCTGGTCGAGGCCTGGGGCCGGGAGCGGCCCGACCTCGATCCGTCGCCGATGCAGGTGCTGTCCCGGGTCACCCGACTGGCGCACTACCTGGACCGGCATCGTCGCCGGGCGTTCGCCCGACACGATCTGGAACCGTGGGAGTTCGACGTGCTGGCGGCGTTGCGCCGGTCGGGCGAGCCCTACCAGCTCAGCCCCGGGCAGTTGCTGCGGGAGACCATGGTGACCTCGGGCACGATGACCAACCGGGTCGACCGACTCGTGGCCCGGGGCCTGGTGACCAGGACCGATCATCCCGATGACCGGCGCGGCGTGTTGGTCCGGCTGACTCCGACCGGACGGGAGGCCGTGGATGCCGCGCTCAGCGACCTGCTGGCCGCCGAGCAGGAGATCCTCTCGGTGTTGCCGTCGGCCCAGCGTGACCAGCTCGCCGAGGCATTGCGTCAGCTGACCGCCCCCTACGAGCTGTCGGACTGAACTGTCGGACTGAACTGTCGGACCGGGGTGTCGGACTCGCTGCCGGACTGAACTGTCGGACTGGGTCACCAGGCCGGTCCCCGCCGGATCGGTACGCTCCCGCTGTGACCGAGAGCCGCGTCGAACTGACCACCAGCCACGATCATTTTCTGCGCAACGGGGTGCCGCACCAGATCATCTCCGGTGCGCTGCACTATTTCCGGATCCCCCACCCGCTGTGGGAGGACCGCCTGCTCCGGGTGAAGGCGATGGGCTGCAACACGGTGGAGACCTATGTGCCGTGGAACTTCCACCAGCCGTACGCCGGCCGGCCCGCCGATTTCACCGGGATGCGTGACCTCGGGCGGTTCCTCGACCTGGCCGCGAGTCTCGACCTGGACATCGTCGTCCGGCCGGGGCCATATATCTGCGCGGAATGGGACAACGGCGGTCTGCCGGCCTGGCTGCTTGCCGATCACCGTGCGGCCGCGGCGCTGCGCACCAGCGACCCTGCCTATCTCGATCACGTCGACCGCTGGTTCGACCAACTGCTGCCGATCATCGTCCGCCGCCAGGCCGACCGCGGCGGGCGGGTGATCGGCGTCCAGGTGGAGAACGAGTACGGCAGCTTCGGGAATGATCATCGGTATCTGGAACACCTGCACGACGGACTGACCGAACGCGGTGTCTCGGTGCTGCTCTTCACCTCCGACGGCCCCAGCGAACTCATGCTGTCCGGCGGAACGCTCCCCGACACGTTCGCCACGATCAACTTCGGCTCCCGGCAGCAGGAGGCGTTCGAGCTGTTGCATCGGATCCGGCCCGGCACGCCGGGAATGTGCATGGAGTTCTGGAACGGCTGGTTCGATCACTACGGCGCGCCGCATCACACGCGCGCCGGTGAGACAGCGGCCGACGAACTGGCCGGCATGCTGGCGGACGGCCGTTCGGTCAACCTCTACATGGCGCACGGCGGCACGAATTTCGGCACCTGGGCAGGCGCCAACGCCGGTCCGGACGGCGAACTGCAGCCGACCGTGACCAGCTACGACTACGACGCCCCGATCGCAGAGGACGGCCGGCTGACCGAGAAGTTCCACGCCTTCCGCGCGGCGATCGCCGAGCACACCGGAAGGCAGCCACCGCAACCGCCGGCTGATCATCCGGTGCAGTCCCCGCGGCGGGTTGCCGTCGACGGATTCATCGGCCTGCACCAGGTCCTTGATCAACTCGACCCGGTGCCGTCGCCGACGCCCGACCGTTTCGAACAGCTCGGCATCCACCACGGCGTCGTGCGCTATCGGACCACGGTGAACGGGCCGATCAGCGGCAGCATCCTGGTGACCGGGCTGGCCGATCTGGCCGAGCTGCGACTGGACGGTCGCCTCATCGGTCGACTCGGTGCAGCACCGCTCGACCCCGGCTTCCGCGACGTCTCCGCCGAGCAGATCGCCATCGAGGTCGACGCCGGCGATCATGATCTTGATGTCACCGTCTGGTCCCTGGGCAGGGTCAACTTCGGACCGTACCTGGGCACCGGCAAGGGATTGTCCAGGGTCAGGTTGGATCACCAGCATCTCTTCGGCTACGAACAGTCCGCGCTGGAGCTCACCGAGCTACCTGATCTTGGTAGGCGGCAGGCACAGTGGCAGACCACCGGATCCGGTCCCGGATTCCACCGTGCCGTGGTGGCGATCGACGAGCCGGCAGATGCTCACCTGGAACTTCCGGGCTGGCAGCTCGGCTACGTCTATCTGAACGGCTTCAACCTCGGCCGCTACTGGAACCCCGCCGGTCCCCAGCAGACCATGTACGCGCCGGCTCCGCTCTGGCGGGCGGGCGAGAACGAGTTGATGGTCGTGGAGTTCGGCGATCCCGGGACGGAGATCGTCTGGCGTGATCGTCCCCGGCTGGGTTGAAACCGGCCGGGCTGAACCGGCCGGACTGAACCGGCCGGACTGAACGGGCCGGACTGAACGGGCCGCGGATCGTCAGTCTTCGCCGGTGGCCAATCCGGCCAGCGGAATCTCGATGATCACCAACAGCACCAGGACGCCGGCGACGATCAACTCCGCGCCCGGCGACACCGTGGCGATCAGCACCAGCAGAATCGCCGCGCCGAAGGGCACCGTGGTCCGCCAGGAGTTGTCGTGGACCCGTAGGCAGAGCAGCCAGACCAGCGCCAACAGCACTGCGACCGAGATCGTGATCAACGCCGCCGACGCGACGGCGCCGACCTCGCGGTGGTGCCAGTAGTCGACCCGGGCGTCCAGGCCGGCACCAATCGCCGCAGTCGCAGCGAAGATCAGATAGTGGCCGTAGCCCCAGGCGAACGAGCGCACGCTGCTCCCCCGCCCTCCCAGCTGGCCGCCGGCGCTGCGGGCGAAATACAACCACCACAGGCTGAAGACGATGCCGACACCGGAACCGGCAACGATCAGCACCGACCACGGCACCTCGTCCCGTCCGGATTCCCCGGCCGCACCGGTGATCAGATTGCCCGAACTGAAGGCCGCCTGGATCGAGGTCAGGGTGGAGAAGATCACCTCGCCCAGCACGATGATGTAGAAGAGGCCGTACCGCTCGGCGACATGATGCGGGTGCCAGGTTGTCGGCGTGGCGTGTTCGGCCCAGATCGGCACGGCGATCTCGACCAGCGCGAAGAACGGGAAGATCACCGGCACGACGGAGGCCGGGAAGGCCAACAACGACACCCAGAGCAGCTGGGCGACGACGATGCCGACGGCGTACCGTCGGCACGTCACCGCACGGACCGGATCATGGCGCGCCGCCCTGAGCCATTGGATCACCAGGGCGATCCGCATGATCGCATAGCCGATCACCACCAGGGTCAGCCGGTCCTCGAACATGCCGGGCACACCCGCAGCGATCACCAGCGAGCCGACGATCTGCAGGATCGTCAGCAGGCGGTAGAGCACATCGTCGTTGTCATAGGCCGATGCGAACCAGGTGAAGTTCAGCCAGGTCCACCAGATGGCGAAGAAGGCCATCAGGAAGCCGATGACGCCGTGCCCGATCTCACCCTCGACGACGAAGTGGTGCAACTGGGAGGCCGCCTGGGAGACGGCCACCACGAAACACAGGTCGGTGAGCAGTTCGAGGTTGGTCGACACCCGCCCCTGTTCGGCGGGATCACGGGGAGTCAGCCTTCTGATCAACGGGCCGGCCGGGATCTGCATGGCCGCACAGCCTACGCAAGGGTCAGGCCGGGAGAACGCGGGCACCGGTGACCGGTCCGGTCACGTAGCGCGCGGTTCGGCACAGTCCCGAGGCGGACAGCGCGACCGTCAGATCGACGGCATCCGGCTCACTGGCCGTGAGGAACGCAACGGTGGGCCCGGACCCCGAGACGATCACTCCCAGCGCCCGATACTCGTCCGCGGCGGCGACCAGCTTGCGCAGCGGCGGCATCAGATCGAGGGCGGGCGCCTGCAGGTCGTTGATCAACTCCCGGCCGAGTTGCTCGGCATCACCGTTGCGGAGCGCGTTCATCAGAGCGGGCGGGACCGCGAACGGGTCCGGTGGCGTCGGCCCGAGCTCGTCGTAGCGGCGGTACACCGCAGGGGTGGAAAGACCGCCGTCGGCGAATGCCAGCACCCAGTGATAGTTGCCTCGGGCCAGCGCCGGGGCGACGCTCTCCCCTCGTCCGCTGCCGACGGCGGTGCCGCCCAACAGCGCGAACGGGACGTCGGAACCGAGTTCGGCGGCCAGCGGCAGCAGGTCCTGGTGGTCCAGGCCCAGTCCCCACAGTGCCGAACATGCCACCAGGGTCGCGGCCGCGTCCGCGGACCCGCCGGCGAGGCCGGCAGCGACCGGTACCGACTTGTCGATCCGCAGCGTCACCCCGAGCGGTTCACCGATCCGGGCGGCGAGCAGCCGGGCGGCGCGGTGGGCCAGATTGTGATCATCGGTGGGCACCTGGTCCGCACCCTCGCCGAGCACCAGGATGTCGATCACACCGGGGTCGGCCGGGCCGGCAGTGACCTCCTCGTACAGGGAGACCGCTTGGTAGACCGTGGCGAGCGGATGGAACCCGTCGGCTCGCGGCCGCCCGACCCGAAGCGTCAGGTTGATCTTGGCCGGCGCCCGGACGCGGACCACCGGCGGACCGGGAAGGATCGGCTCAGCCACATCGGCGAGCGTAGCGGGTGGGTCGGCGTGGTCAGCCGATCAGCACGATCATCCAGAGGTCGGCAGTTGTTCGGCGATCCGGGCGAACTGGTCGACGGTCAGCGTCTCACCGCGAGCAGTCGGGTCCACGCCGGCGGCTTCCAACGCACTGATCGCCGCTGCCGACGATCCGGCCAGCCCGGACAGCGCTGCGCGCAGCATCTTGCGTCGTTGGGCGAACGAGGCGTCGATCACCGCGAAGACCCGGTCCCGGCCTGCTGTGGTCGCGGGCGGATCAGTGCGTTCGATCGCCACCAGTCCGGATTCCACGTTGGGCACGGGCCAGAACACCCGGGACGGCACCGATCCGACCCGGGCGGTGCGGGAATACCAGGCCATCTTGACCGAGGGCACGCCGTAGATCTTCGACCCGGGGCGGGCGACGAGCCTGTCGGCGACCTCGGACTGCACCATCACCAACCCGCGGTGCCAGGCCGGGAACGTGGCGAGGAGGTGCAGCAGCACGGGGACGGAGACGTTGTAGGGCAGGTTCGCAACGACGATCGTGGGCTGTGCCGGTAATTCGGTGACCCGCATCGCGTCGGCTTCGACGACGTCGAGCGCGGCGGCCCGATCGGGTGCCCGGCCGGCGACGGTCTGCGGGAGCGCGGCGGCCAGCAGATGGTCGATCTCCACCGCCACCACCCGCTCGGCGACCTCGAGCAGCGCCAGGGTCAGCGACCCCAGACCGGGTCCGATCTCGAGCACGGTGTCCTCGGGGCGTACGCCGGCCAGTTGGACGATGCGCCGTACGGTGTTGGCGTCGGTGACGAAATTCTGTCCGCGCTGTTTGGTCGGCCGCAGGTCAAGGCGTGCCGCGAGTTCGCGGACGGCGGTCGGGTCGAGCAGGCGGATCAGTAGACGCCGGCTTTCCGACTGCAGACCGGCCAGGCTCCCCAGCCCTGCGCGGCCTGGACCCGTTGGGCGACCGCGATCTGCTGCTCCCGGCTGGCGTCCTGCGGCATCCCGGTCCCGCCGTAGCCGCGCCAGGTGGAGAGGGTGAACTGGAGCCCGCCGTAGAAGCCGTTGCCGGTGTTGATGTGCCAGTTCCCGCCGGATTCGCACTGGGCGATCCGGTCCCAGACGCTACCCGAGGCGACGGCCGGCGCGCTGCCACCCGAACTGCCCGAGTTCCCCGAGTTTCCGGAGTCGTTGGACGGCTTGGGCTGCGGGGGCTGCTTGGTGCCCTGCAGAACGATCTGATCGACCGGCTGCTTGGTGATCTTGCTGGAGACCAGCTTCCGGTGGCCGTGCTGTTTCCCGTTGACCAAGGTGATCTTGTAGACCTTCGTGCGGACGCCGTCGGCGCCGGCGACCTTGGTCCTGCTGTGGCCCTGGAGGAGCTTCTTGGTCTTCTGGTAGACGGTGTCGAAGTCCACCGACGTCTTCTTGGTGATCTTCTTAGTCTGGTAGGTGGTGACGGTGATCTTGGCGTCGGAATCAAGGGTGTCGTCCAGGTCGCGGGACACCTTGTCGTCGCTGTCGATCTTGATCTTGGCCGCGCGCAGCGCCTCGCCGACGGTTGTCGCCGTCGTGGTCACGGTCTTCTTCCTGCCGGCGACGTTGATGGTGACCTTCTTGGAGGTGTTGACGGCGAAGTCCAGACCCTGCCGACCGATGGTCTGGCTGCGGCTGGTGGACAGGTCGGCGCCGTCGCTGTCGATGCCGGCCAGGTTGAGGGCTTCGCCAACCGAACGGGCGGTGGTCCAGAAGGTCTTCTTCGTGCCGTCGACATCGACGCTGACCTGACGCCCGTACCGCACCGCGATCTCGGTGCCCTCGGTCAGTTTGCTGTCCGGGGCCGGGGCGACCACGTCATGGGCGCCGACGGCGATACCGCGCGACTCCAGGAGCCCGTCGACGGTGCGGGAGAACGTGTGGACCGTCTGCTGATGCCCGTCGACAGACAGGGTCACCTGCTTGTCGGCGGTCGCGTAGGCGAACGTTCCACCGGAGGCTACGGCGGCCACTGCCCCTGCGACCACGACTGGGATGATCTTGCGCACGTCTCTCCATAACGATTAGGCGTCGGCAACGTCACGGGACTATAACGGTCCGCTAATTGCCAAGCCAGTCCGGAATGGGCGTTCAGGCGGAGACCTGCGATATATGTCACAAAATTCGGAGGAATTCGATGAGGCCATCGAGGAAATACCGAGGAAAACCTGCTCATTTCTTGGGCATGGCCCAGTTGCTGTGATGGACCAGGACCTCCCGCGGTTTACGGGCTCTGGTCCGCGGTGACCCGGACTGCCGTTCCCCGGCGGCCCGATAGCCGACGCTGACCACGCCGACGACGTACTGGTCGGCGGGGATGCCGAAGGTCTCCCGGACCTGATCGGTCCGGTCGGCGGGCACGCCGAAGAAGCAGGCACCGATCCGCCCGTGCGGATCCGCGTCCACCGCGGCGTACAGGATCGCCATCCCGGCCATGCCGGCGTCGACGAACCAGTACGGTGCGGTCCACGGCTCTGTCGACCGGTCGGTCCAGCCCTTGTCCGCCAGCGCGTACCGGTCCAGGTAGGCCTCGGCCGAGCTCAGCACGAGGATCAGCCCCGGCGCGGTACGCATCCCGCGGAGCCAGCTGTCCGGTTCGCCGTCACCACCGGTCGCCGCCCAGAACCGCGCCCGGTCGGCGGCCTGGTCGAGGATCAGAAAGGACACGCCCTGGGTGAATCCGGCGGTAGGGGCCCGCAGCGCGACGTCGACCAACCGGTCGAGCAGACCGCCGGGCAACGGCCGGTCCGGGTCGTAGCGGCGGACCATCCGACGCCGGCGGACGATCTCGGCGAAATCCACGTCAGTCCTCTCGTCCCAGTCCTCTTGTCTCAATCCTCTTCGGGCATCGCGGACGGCCAGCTGCCGCCGAAGGCGAGGTCGGCGTTCTCGCCGAGCGCGCGGCACACCGTCTCCAGGTCCGCATCGAGCACCGAGGCGATGAAGCGGGCGGTGTGCGGGATCAGATACGACGCGTTCGGCCGGCCGCGGTAGGGCTCCGGAGTCAGGTATGGCGCATCGGTCTCGGTGACGATCCGGTCCAGCGGGGTGACTGCCAGCGCCTCGCGCAGCGTTCCGGCGTTCTTGAAGGTGACCGCACCACCGAAGGAGAGGTAGGCGCCGCGATCCAGGCAGGCCCGGGCGAAGTCCGCGTCACCGGAGAACGCGTGGAAGACCACCCGGTCCGGTAGCCCTTCGGCGTCCAGTACGTCCAGTACGTCGGAATGGGCGTCGCGGTCGTGGATCACCAGGCTGCGTCGATGATCCTTGGCGATCGCGATGTGGGCCGCGAAACAGTCCCGTTGGATCGCCTGACCGTCGGGGTCCCTGGTGCGGAAGTAGTCCAGGCCGGTCTCGCCCACTCCGCGGACCCGGTCGTCACCGGCCAGCCTCTCGATCTCCGCGAGCGCGGCGGCGAGTGCGTCCCGTCCATGATCATTCACCAGGCGGGCGGCGTCATTGGGATGGATGGCGACGCCGGCCACCACGCTGGGCCAGGTCCGCGCGGCCTCCACGGCCCACCGTGACCCGTCGACATCGCACCCGACCTGGACGATCCGGTCGACGCCGACCCGGGCGGCACGCTCGATCGCCTCGGCCGGCGCGAGATGAGTACGACCGTCGGCGACGTCCAGGTGGCAATGCGTGTCGACAACCGGCGCCGGCAGTGGTTCGGGCAGCGGCGGCCGTTCGAGGTTGCGACGTTGTCCCTGCTCGGTGGTCCCGGCTCGGCGCTCCCTGGCCTGTGGTTCGGTCACCGGGACAGCCTAGAGAGCACGGGCTCCGGGATCATCGGGCTCCGACTTCCGGTGGACGAGGACTGCCTGGTAGAGCGAGTTCTTGGCCAGCCCGCGGCGTTCGGCAACCACTGCGACAGCCGGCTTGAGCTTCATCCCGCCGGCCACGAGTTCGGCGACCTCGGCCACGGCAGTGTCCTCGCCCTGCTCGTCGGCCGACCCGGCCGGGGCGCCGCCGACGACGACGGTGACCTCGCCGCGGACCCCGTCGGCGGCCCAGTCCGCGAGCTCGGCCAGACCGCCGCGCCGGACCTCCTCGTATGTCTTGGTCAGTTCCCGGCACACGGCCGCCGGACGGTCGGCTCCGAACGCGGCGGCCAGGTCGGTGAGCATGGCCGGGGTCCGGTGCGGCGCCTCGAAGAAGACCAGGGTGCGCGGCTCGGCCGCCAGTTCGGCGAGCCGGCGGCGCCGCTCGCCCGTTCGGCGTGGCAGGAAGCCCTCGAAACAGAACCGGTCCACCGGCAATCCGGAGACGGCCAGTGCCGTCAGCACCGCCGACGGGCCGGGGACGGCGGTGACCCGGACACCCGCCTCGACGGCCGCGGCGACCAGCCGATAGCCCGGATCGGAGACCGACGGCATTCCCGCGTCGGTGACCAGCAGCACGCGCGCCCCGCTGCGGGCCGCCTCCAGCAATTGCCCGGTCCTGGCCGCTTCGTTGCCCTCGAAATAGGACAGCACGCGGGCCGATGTCGTGATCCCGAGCCGGTCGAGCAGCCGCTGCAGCCGCCGGGTGTCCTCGGCGGCGATCAGGTCGGCCCTGCCGAATTCCTCGACCAGCCGCGGACTGGCGTCGCGGACGTCGCCGATGGGGGTCGCGGCCAGCACGACGACGCCTGTCGACCGGTCCGGAGCGGCTGTCTGGTTGGTCACCCGGAAAGCGTCGCACAGTCACCGGCCGGGATCTCGCCGCACGGGCCTGCCGGGCGGTCCCGGGCGACCGTCCAGGGCGGATGATTCTGGGGAGCGGCGCCCGCGGCCACCTAATATGGCGCGCGTGACGGATCAGGCAACCCGGACGGCAGCCCGGACGGCAGCCCGGACGGCGGCCCCGGCGGCCGCAGCGTTCCCGGCGTCGCGGGAGCCTGCAGTGGTGCTGTCACCGCTGCCCGGTCCGCAGCCGACGACCGTTCAGCGGCTGCGCTCGACAATGCCGGCTGACCGGCTGGCGGGCTGGGTCACCACCTTGGTCGTCACTGCCGTCGCCTTCGTGATCCGGTTGATCAACATCGCCCGCCCGCGGTACATCGTCTTCGACGAGACCTACTACGCCAAGGACGCCTGGTCGCTGGTGCACTTCGGCTTCGAACGCAACTGGGCCGACAACGCCAACGCAGTCCTGCGGTCCGGAGCCGTGCCGATTCCGCAACCGGGCGCGGAATTCGTCGTCCACCCGCCCATCGGCAAGCTGTTGATCGGGATCGGCGAGTTGATCTTCGGCATGAACTCGTTCGGCTGGCGGGTGGCCTCCCTGGTCTTCGGCACCCTGCTGGTGCTGATCACCATCCGGCTGGTCCGCCGGGTAAGCCGGTCGACACTGATCGGAGCTGTCGCCGGGGTGCTGCTGACGGTTGACGGGTTGGCGTTCGTGATGTCCCGGATCGCCCTGCTGGACATCTTCCTGGCGTTCTTCCTGGTGGCCGGGGTGGCTTGCCTGGCGGCGGACCGGGATTGGTTCCGCAACCGATTGGCCGACCACATCCAACGCTCCGGCAGGCCAGACCTGGATGGGTCGTACGGGCCGCTGCTGCTGGTCCGGCCCTGGCAGTTGCTGGCCGGGTTGATGTTCGGTCTCGGCCTGGGCACCAAGTGGAACGCGGTGTACGTACTGGCCGCGTTCTGTCTGCTCAGTCTCGCCTGGGACCTCGGGGCACGCCGGCTGGCCGGTGCCGACCGGACCGCGGCACTGGCACTGATCCGGGACGGGGCGGGGAAATTCGTCTCGGTGGTCGTCCTCGGCGGCATCGTGTACGTCGCGAGCTGGGCCAGCTGGTTCGCCACCTCCGGCGGGTACGACCGGGGCTGGGGCCGGGACAATCCGACGGCCTGGACGACCCGGGTCTTCGGCAGCGCCATCGCGTCCTGGCTCCATGATCAAAAAGACATCTACGACTTCCACACCGGCTCGTACATCAATCACCAGACCCACACCTACAACGCCGATCCCGCCGGGTGGCTGGTGATCGCGCGGACCATCGGGATCGACGCCGTCAACGACATCAAGCCCGGCACCCACGGCTGCCCAGCCGGCGGCGAGAAGTGCCTGAGCGTGATCAGCGGCATCGGCACTCCGCTGCTGTGGTGGGGTGCGGTGATCGCTCTGGTGATCGCGCTGCTGCTGTGGGTGGGCGGCCGCGACTGGCGTTTCGGCATTCCGATCGTCGGGGTGCTCAGCTCCTGGTTGCCGTGGTTCGGGTACACCTCGCGGCCGCAGTTCTTCTTCTATGCCATCACCATCATCCCGTTCTCGGTGATGGCGGTCGCACTGTGTCTGGGCCTGTTGATCGGGAAGTATCCTCGCGATCCGGTCAGCCGCAGGGCGCGGATGGCCGGCGGCGTGGTGGCCGGGGCGTTCGTCGCGCTGGTCGGGGTGAACTTCGCCTACATCTACCCGATCCTCACCGACCAGGTGTTGCCGTATTCGAAGTGGTTGGCGCGGATGTGGTTCCGGGGCTGGATCTGAACAACAATGCAGGTCGGTCCGAAGGCACGGTCGGTCCGAGGTGACGGTCGGTCCGGGGTCGGATCGGGAAGGATCAGTGTGTTTTTGCTCGTACGACGCCTGCTCACGATGCCGCGGCGCATCGGGACGGCGCTGTTGCTGACGCTGCTGGTCGGCGTGCTGCCGGCGGCCACCGTCGGATGCACCGGAGGCGGCGCTCCGGTGCCGAGCAGTTCTCCGTCGGCGACCGGGACACCAGCCTCGGACATCAATCCGCAGCCCAGGACCACGGTGGCCGACGGCGGCGAGTTGCGACTGCCCGTGGTCGACATCGGACACCAGTGGAATCCGCTCCACACCGACAGCGACGCCGACGTCGGCCTGGTGATGAGTTCGATGCTGCCGCGCCTGTTCGACTACGACGCCCAGGGCAACCCGTCACCGAATCCGGACTATCTGGCAGCGGTGAACGCCACCGGCGGCAATCCGCAGGTGGTCACCTACACGTTGAGCCCGAACGCGACCTGGAACAACGGCCGGACGATGAGCGCCGACGACTTCATCGCCGACTGGCAGGCCTGCAACGGGCAGAACGTCAGCTTCAAGTGCAACGCCACCGACCGGATGTCGGACGTGTCGTCGGTGAAGCAGGGCACGGGACCGGATCAGGTGGTGGTCACCTACAAGGGTTCCTTCAGCGACTGGCCGAAGACCTTCGACTTCCTCCTTCCCAAGGAATCGGTCGCTGACCCGGCGACCTTCAACGACGGCTGGACCTCGCTGACCAAGATCAACGACTGGTTGGCCGGCCCCTTCCGGGTATCCGATGTCAGCCGGGACGCCGGGGTGCTGATCGAGACGCCGAATCCCGACTGGTGGGCCGACAAGGCCAAGCTGTCCCAGCTGACCTTCCGGGTGATCGCCCCCGACGATCGGTTGGAGGCGCTGCGCAACAACCAGATCGACGCCTTCGGTGTTGAGGACGACGGCAAGGTCAAGGACCTCGACGGGTTGCCGAACGTCGAGGTCCGCCGGGCCGACGTGCCGCACGGCAGGACCGAGCGGGTCGCCGTACGGCGGACGCTGGCCAACTACGGCGCGTTCGGCAAGCAGAGCATCGGCTGGACCGATGTCGGCTATCTCGAACCAGCCGGTTGATCACCCGAGGTTGATCAACCGATCCATCACCCGGGGTAGGCGACGTAGGCGAAGCGGTCCGAGTCCGGCGCCCAACTGTTGACGTTGATCGTTCCCTGGCCGCCTCGGAAGGCGACCACGTCGACCGGCTCTGCCCCCTCGGGTACCGCCCCGTCGACCAGTCGCAGCGTGCGCAGGATCACGTCCTTGTCCGCCGGATGGCCCTGCGTGCCGGGCGGATAGCTGAGGTACAGCAGTACCCGGCCGTTCGGCGATGGATGCGGGAACCAGTTCACCCGCTCGTCGAAAGTGAGTTGCCGGAAGTCGTTGCCGCCGCTCATCCGGACCGGCAGGGTGATCTCGAACAGCTGGGCGTGTCCCGGCCGTTCGGCGGCCAGCTCGGAGTTGATCAACATCCGTCGGCCGTCCGGTGTGTATTCGCAGCCGTCGTTCTGCACTGTCAGGTCGGTGAGCTGGATGTCCGGCCCCCCGGCGGCGGGTATGGTGAAGACGTTGCTGGTCCGGGAACCGTCGGCGTCCGGCGCCACTCCGATGTAGGCCAGGGTCGAACCGTCCGGTGAAACACCGTGCAGGTAGTGCTGGAAGTCCGGGCCCTGCTCGTTGGTGACGCGGCGCGTCCTGCCACCCTCGGCGGGGACGGCGTAGAGGTGCCCGTCGCCGTTGGAGAAGTAGATGGTGCGGCCGTCCGGTGCGATGCAGTGATCATTGTTGATCTTGTCCTGCGCACCGGTGTCCACCGGTTCCGGCTCGCCGCCGTCAGGTGCCAGCCGGTAGAGCCGTCCGCCGGAGTTGATCAACAGCCAGTCACCGTCCGGCGACCAGTTCGGGGCCTCGACGATCTGCTGGCTGGTGTGGATCACTGTCGACTCCCCGGTCGACAGCCGGTGAACGATCAACTCACTGGTCACGGCTCGATTCTCCTTCCACCCGACATGTCCCCGCACGACCGGCACCGGACTACTCCAGGACCAACGTGAAATTCAGGTCGGCGTCACCGAGCTTCGCCGGGTCCAACGTGTACGCCGGCAGCACACCCGGACCGCAGGACGCCGTACCGATGCCCTGCTGCCGGTGATCGACGGTCAGGTGCAGCTTGCCGTCCGGCTCCAGGTCGATGGTGTGCTCGGCGGCGGTGAGGACTTCCTGGGACCACGGTCGGGCGGCGAAGGAGAACTCCGCTCCGCTGATCGTCAGGTCCCTGCCCTCTCCCGACACGGTGAGCCGGTGCGCGGTGCGCGAGCCGTTCTCCTGCGGCCGGACGTACGGCACCTGGAGGTCGTCGATGGATGCGGTGAAGAAGCCGAGCCGGGCCGACTGGCCGGTGTCCGGGTATTTCTGTCCCGGACCGCGGCCCGCCCAGGCGAGCCGGTCGTAACCGCCGTCGAGGACGAAGTCGAGGCCGATCCGCGGCAGGCTCGGCGGCCACTCACCGGACAGGGTGAGCGACACCGCGGCGGACACCCGGTCACCGTCGCTGCGCCAGGTGATCGTCACGTCGATGCTGCGGTCGAAGGACGGCGCGGCGTAGCGGGTGGTGATCACCAGGCCGTGTCCGTTGCCGTCGTTGATCTCGGCGATCGTCGCCAGCCGGCCGGTGAACAGGTCGAGCCGGTGCCGCCGCCAGGTCGCTGCGGCTCGCCGTTTGACGGCGTGGTCCATGCCGTTGTCGTTGTCGGTCGGTGCCCGCCAGACGTTCAGGCGGGGCCCGTCCACTGCGGTCCCGGCGAAGTTGATCAGGCGACCGGTGGCCGGGTCGAACAGTGCCGGTCCGAGCTGCAGGCCGTCCTGCGTGTGTTCGGTCGGCACACCGCCGGTCACCGGAGGCACGGTGATGGCCGGTGTACCGGCCTGTCCCCAGGCGATCTCGTGGCCGGCGGTCGCCCAGGCGGTGTCCTCGGCGAGCCGGGCCGTGACGGTCAGCACGGCGCCGTCCCGGCGGGCGGCCGCGACCTCGTCGGGGAGCACCGTGGTGATCTGATCACCGGCGGCAACGGTGACAGGGCCCAGCACGCCGGCGGCGTACCGGCCGGCGGCGTCCTCGGCGGCCCAGTCGAAGCGCAGATGATCAAGGTTGGCGAAGGCGTACTTGTTGGTGACGGTCATCGCCGACCAGCTGTCGTCGACCTCGATCCGGATCGGCTCGTACACCTTCTTCAGGTCGACCAACCCGGGACGTGGTTCGCGGTCGGCGCTGACCAGGCCGTCGATGACGAAGTTGCCGTCGTGCACCCGTTCGCCGAAGTCGCCGCCATAGCCGAAGTACTCACGGCCATCCTCGGTGTGCCGGCGGATGCCGTGTTCCAGCCACTCCCAGACGAAGCCACCGGCCAGCCGCGGATACTTCTCGAAGAGGTCGACGTATTCGGTCATCCCGCCCGGCCCGTTGCCCATCGCATGGATGTACTCGCAGAGGATGAAGGGCAGTGACCGGCGGTGGGCGTCGGCGGCCGGATCGGTGGTCGGCTCCTCGATGCCCTGGCCGATCTTCTCGACCTCGTCGACCGGTGCGTACATCCGCGAGTACAGGTCGACATAGCCCGAGTCCCAGTCGCCCTCGTAGTGGATGAGCCGGGAGCCGTCGATGCTCCGGGCGGTCTCCGCCATCGCCCTCAGATTGTCTCCGGTTCCGCACTCGTTGCCCAGCGACCAGCAGAAGATCGACGGATGGTTCTTGTCCCGGTTGACCATCCGGGCCATCCGCTCCACCAGGGCCGGACGCCATTGCGGTTCGGCGACCGGGTTGCGGCGCCAGTCGTTCATTCCGAAGCCGTGGGTTTCAAGATCACATTCGTCGATCACGTAGAAGCCGAGTTCGTCGGCGAGATCGAGCAGATCGGGGTGTGGCGGATAGTGCGAGGTCCGGATGGCGTTGATGTTGTGCTGCTTCATCAGCCGCAGCTCGTGCTCCACGACACTGCGCGGCACGACCTTGCCCAGGTCGGGATGGTGTTCGTGGCGGTTGACACCCTTGAAGATCACCGGTTCGCCGTTGATCAACACCTGGCTGTCGGCAACCGTCACCGTACGGAAGCCGATCGTGAGGTCGATCGTCTCCAGTTCGGTGCTGATCGTCGCCGGATACAGCTTCGGCTGTTCGGCGGTCCACCCGATCACCGACGGGATCCGTACGGTCTCCCCGGCCGCGGCCCGGACGCCGAGTTCCTCGATCGTCACCGTCGCCTGGAGCGGACCGTCGACCTCGACCTGCAGGGTGCCGGCGCCATCGGCCCAATCGGCGTGGACGAACACGTCGCGGACGGCGTTCTCCGGGCGGGCGAGCAGAGTGACGTCCCGGAAGATTCCGGGCAGCCACCACATGTCCTGGTCCTCCAGGTAGCTGCTGGCCGACCACTGCGCGACGCGGACGACCAGGACGTTGCCGGCAGCGCGCAGCAGGTGGCTGACGTCGAATTCGCTGGGCAGTCGGCTGCCGCGGGTGGTGCCGAGCAGCTCGCCGTTCAACCAGACGTCGGCGGTGTTGTCCACCCCGTCGAAGCGCAGCACGGCGCCGGACAGCAGCGTGTCATCAGCGTCGAAGACCAGCCGGTGATCGCCGATCTGGTTCTCGTCGGGCACGAACGGCGGGTCGAGCGGGAACGGATACTGCACGTTGGTGTAGATCGGCGCGCCGTGCCCGTGCATCGGCCAACTGGACGGCACCGGGATCGTGCCCCAGTCGCTGTCGTCATAGTCCTCGACCTCGATACCGGTCGGCGCCGCCGACAGGCTCGGACTGAGCCGGAACCGCCACTCGCCGTTCAGCGACTGCTCGCCGAGGCTGGAGCGGAAGCGGGCGCGGGGCGGCAGCGTACCGACGCCGGGATCGACGGAGGACAGGTCCATGGTGGCTCCAGGTGTCAAGATCAACTTCCCTGATCAAGGTCGGCGATCAGGCCGGCACCGTCGTCTGGGGACCGTGCGGCCACGACGCCGCGGCTCACGCTAGCGTGCGGCGGACCGCGGTTCCAAGGCAGGGTCGTGAACGTTCACGGCGTGAGTGTCCGGAAGCGCGCCGCGGCCTCCCCTCGGCTGCCGACGCCGAGTTTGGCGAGGATATTCGAGACGTGCACGCTGGCGGTCTTGGTCGAGATCACCAGCCGGTCACCGATCTGCCGGTTGGACAGCCCGTCGGCCACCAGGGCCAGGACTTCCCGTTCCCGGCTGGTCAGCTGCGCCAACGGGGAACCGTCGTCGGCCTTGGTGCGACCGATCGCCGAGGTCAGTCCGTCGACGAAGCGCAGGATCAGCCGCAGGCCGAGTTTTTCGGCCAGCGCGCGGGACCGTGCGGCGCTTTGCCGGCTGTCCTCAACGAGACCGGCGGCGGCCTCCAGCTGGGCCAGCCGGAACCAGCCGTACGCGATCATGTGCGGCGGTGACTTCGCCTCCGTCATCGCCCCGACCGCCTGCCGCCAGGCCTGCACGGTGCCATCCAGTTCTGCGGTGATGAACGGCAGCCACTGGTCCACGACCGGCAGGTCGGGAACGTTCTTGATCTGCTCGGCCAGCCACTGGCGCCACTCCTCCGGTCGCTGGGGGTGCTGCCCGTAGGCGACAGCGGCGTCGCCGACGAAGCCGAGGTCGTAGCCGGGCTCGCGCCAGGGCAGGGATTCGATGGTCGAGCGGACGATCTGCCAGGCGAGGTCCGGCCTTCTCCGGGACAGCGCCAGTTCGGCCCGGACCGAGCAGATCGCCGCGTGGTACTGCGGTCCGTTGACCGCGATCTGGGTGAAGCGCTGCAGGTCCTCGAGGATCGCGTCGACGGCCTCTGCGTCGTCGTCCATCCACAACGTGATGGTGGCCAGCAGCCGACGCTGGTGGATCCACTGGTTGCCGGTCGGATCGGTGCGCAGCGCGTCCTCGACCATCGCCCGGGCCCGTCCCCAATCGCCGAGCGCTATGGCGGCCTCGGCGGCGTTCCCGCTGAGCATGACCACTCCGCTCAGGCCGTAGAGGCCGACCTCGGCGGCGAACGCCTGGCCTTCGGCGGCCACCCGTGCGGCCTCGGCATAGTGCCCGAGCAGCGTCAACGTGTCGGACAGATTGATGTAGTAGCGGACCCGTTGCCGGTCGCTGACCGCGATGCGGCCGGCGGTCCGCAACTCCGCGAGGCCGCCGTCGACGTCGATCCCGAGCGTCGCCAGCGCACAGCCCAGCGTGTTCCGCGCACTGGATTCGATGTCCTTGTCGCCGATGGCCTGTGCCACGGCGATGGCGCCGCGGGCAGCCTCGATCGCGGCCGGCTTGTCCAGCAGCAGCCGGGTCATCGCCTGGTAGTCCAGCAGCCTGGCCCGGAATCGCGTGGGTTCGTCGGAGCGGACCAGGCCGACCGCCTCCTCGACCAGTTCTAGGACACCCGGTTGGACCAGATTGAGCATGTAGCGCGCCTTGCGGGCCAGCCGGAGCGCGGTGGCTTCCGGAGCGGCGCCCGGCCCGGCGAGCCGCAACGCCTCGTTGAGCATCGCGACGGCTCGCTCCCCGTTGCCCGCAGAGTTGGCGACATCGGATGCCTCATCGAGGAATTCCGGAAGCGGCCCGGCGGCCGATTCCGGGTTGTCGACCACGTCCCACAGCTCCAGCGCTCGTTCGTAGTGCCGCAGCGCCTCGGCATAGCCGTAGTGCTGCAGCCGGGCCGCCTGGACCGAACAGCGGAACGCAGCTTGATTGTCCCGGGCTGCGTACCAGTGGTGGGCCAGCTGCACGGCACGCACCGATGTCGGGCCGAGACCGGGGTCGGCCTCCAGCGCCTCGGCGTAGGCGCGGTGCATCCGGGTCAGTTCGCCGGGCAGCAGATCGTCGTGCAGCACTTCCCGCATCAGGGCGTGCCGGAAGGCGTACCCGGACTTGTCGGCAATCAGGATATTCGCCTCGGTCGCCTCACGGAGGATCTGCTCGAGCTGATCTTCGGGTGCGTTCCAGACCGCGGCGATCAGGTTGTGCTCGACGCGGATGCCGCCGACCGCCATCAGCCGCAGCAGCCGCTGACATTCCTCGCCGACCCGGGAGATCCGCAGCATCAGGGTGTCGCGCAGGGTCTCCGGTACGTCACCGCCGTCGCCGCTGGCGCGGATCAGTTCGACGACGAAGAACGGGATGCCGCTGGCCACGGCCAAGCGCTTGACCAGTCCGGGGCGTTGCTGATCATCGAGGTCACAGCTGAGTGCGATCAACTGTTCCACTGCTGCGTCGTCGAGCGGACCGATCTCCAGGCGGTGCACCGAGGGCACTCTGCCGATCTCGCCGAGGAACGGCCGCAACGGATGCCGTCGGGTCAGCTCGTCGGTGCGGTAACTGATCATGATCAGTACCGGCACGTCGGTGATCGAGCGGACCAGGAATTCGATCAGGTGCCGGCTGGAATCGTCGGCCCAGTGCAGGTCCTCGACGACGATGATCAACGGTGCCCGACGGGCTGCCTGGGTGAGCAGCCGGGAGATGGTCTCGAAGAGCCGCAACCGGTTCGCCGGTCGGGTGCCGTCGACCGGCTCGGCGGGTGCACCGAACTCGGGTATCAGCCAACGCAGTTCGGCCGCTCCGGCGCCGGCCAGTTCCAGCAGCTCCGCTTCGCCGAGCTGGTCGGCCAGGTCATGCAACAGCCCGACGACCGGTGCGTACGGAAGCCCTTCGCCGCCCAGCGGTACGCATTCCCCGCGCAGCACCAGGACCGACGGGTCGGCCCGCTGGGTGGAGGTGATGAACGCGTTGGTCAGGCTGGTCTTGCCAACGCCAGCCTCACCGCCGATCAGGGCGGTGGCGGCCCGCCCGGCGAAGACCGCATCGCGGAGAGCGCCCAGCCGGGCGAGTTCTGAGTCGCGACCGACGATCACCGCCGCACCCTGCGCCTCGGACGCACGAGGCACGGATGCGGCGGGATCGCCGTCGCTGCCGGGGATGGGGGACCCGGCCGATGACACGGTGACGAACCCAGGGCGGGCAGTGGGTCGGGAACCACTACTCATGGTCGTCATCGTGTCATGTCTGGTTGCCACAGAGTCAGATCGGAAAGGGGTGGAGGTCAGTGGGTGGCAGCCGGTGTCGGCTCCTCCACTGCCTCCTCGTTCTGGTCTGCTGCAA
>Ga0164242_10000326_pt1 | contig 59428 bp, 63 predicted proteins | sample OricomgcompostMG_FD_108783 | JGI IMG/M metagenome (GOLD analysis project Ga0164242, IMG submission 108783) | Miracle-Growth compost microbial communities from Emeryville, California, USA - Original compost - Miracle growth compost (MG) ...
AATTATTAAATTCGTCACGACCACGATCTCAAATCAAAAACTAAAAATCACAAGCTTCCGCTCACAACCCCTAGCCCCCAATTCTCATCGTGGCTGTCTTACTATTCGGTTTTCAAAGAACAATTCGTCGGCCATCGTCGACAAAATCGAAAAACCGAGGACAACAAGACCCCTTGGGATCATTTTGAACCTTGGTTTTTTAAAGATTTGTCGTTGAGTGGCGACAGAAAATTATAGCTACTGCCAATTTGTTTTTTTGGCAATAAGAAATTGCAGTTATTTTGATGTTCGTTTTTTCTAATTAATTTCAATCACTTAAACCCTGGTCCGAGAAAGCCATTTCAATGCGTTTGAAGAGAAAAAATCCGAGAATCTCAAAACCTTGCCTTTCGAACGTCGAACTCCCCAAATCAACCAATCCAGAAGCTCCGCATCTTCGCTTTCTTCCATCATCATCTCAATCATGACCGCCGCTTTTTCGCTCATTTGCCAAATCGGCTTATGCGTCGCCAAAGATGCGGTTCGAAGCAATCGATGAATCCTTTCGTTCGAATCCATCGATTCGTGATTCTGGCCTGAAATGCGAATCAACGCCGGATTTAAGGCGTTCAATTCTTCTTCGCGTTCACGCGAAAAATCATTCGACGATGCAAGAATGATTCGGATTCCGTACGCGAATTTTAACTTCGGACATTCGCGCAAGGCCTCTAAAAATCGCCGCCAATGATCATCATCTTCCGCTTCGAATTCACCGAGAATCAGCGTGTGATCGTTCATCCAAAAATTTCGACAAGCGCCGGGCGAGCTCTTTTCGAAATCCACCAAATGCACAAACTGTCGCATCGACAACGACAATAATTTCGAGTCGCCGATCTCACAAAATTTGAGCATCTCGCGAATGCCGTCGATTGCAGCCGGGCCCGAAGCGCCCTTCATCCACAACAAGCGGCCTAAACAATAATTTTCTTTTAACTGATTCAGTTCCAACATGAGCCTCTCCCTTTTTTGTTGCTTCAAAAGCAAATTCGACGCCAAAAGCGCTCAAGAAACTCAAGACAAGAGTCAGAAAATAGTCATTTAATTTCAGGGGGATTTGCCGTTAAAATAAAATTCAGCATTCCAACAAGCTCATCACTCATGCAAACTGTAGGGAACTCACCACAATGATCGTAAAAAACACACTGCCCAAAGTCTTAATCTGCGACGACGACAAAACCATTCACATGGCCATCAAGTCGGTACTCGGCAAAGATTACGACATCAAAAGCGCCTACAACGGCGATGAGGCGCAGGTCATCCTGAAGAAAAACCACATGGACCTCGTCCTCCTCGACATGGAGATGCGCCACGATCAAGAAGGGATTGAGACGATCCCGAAAATTTTAGAGATTCAAAGCGACGTCGAAATCATTTTCTTCAGCGGTAAGACGGGGTTCGATTACGTCCGCAATGCGATGAAGCTCGGCGCTTACGATTATGTTCCGAAAGATGCCGGAGCAGACGAGCTCAAACACGTTTTCGCCAAAGCGCTCGAACATAAAAACCTGAAAACTCAAAATCAGCAGACTCAGTTCGAGGTGAAGAAGAATCACACTCAGACCAACACTCTGGTCGGAAAAAGTGCCGCCATCGAAAAAATCAAAAAACAAATCGATCGTGCAAGAATGAGCCCCGCTCCGATGCTCGTCACCGGAGAAACCGGGACCGGAAAAGAAGTGATCGCCCGAAATTTGCGCAAAATCCACGATGACGGCACCCTCGAACCATTTGTTGCCGTCGATTCGGGAACGATTCAAAGCTCGGTCGCCGAGAGCGTGCTCTTCGGTTACGAAAAAGGCGCGTTCACCGGCGCCGAAAAAACGACCCGAGGCCTGTTCGAGGAAGCGAACGGCGGCTGCATCTACTTCGACGAGCTGGGGAACATGCCCCTTGAAATTCAGAACAAGCTTCTGCGCGTGATTCAAGAGAAGGAAGTCCTTCGCATCGGATCGTCGAAACCGATCAGCCTCGATTTTCGGGTCATCTGCGCGACCAACCAGAATCTGGAAGAAATGGTCGCTCAGGGAAAATTCAAGGACGATTTGTATCAGCGGCTGAACGTGCTTCAGATTCAAATCCCGCCGCTGCGAGAAAGAACGGATGACATCCCGCTGCTGCTCGAACATTTCGCCGAAGTTCACCGAAACGGGCTGCCGAAGCTCGTCTTTTTGCCGGAAACGCTCGAAGTGATTCGGCGATATCCTTTTCCGGGCAACATTCGCGAGCTGGGGAACCTGGTGCTTTATCTCTACAGCATGTGCGAAAATACCGAGATTTCGCCGTTGGATCTTCCGCCTAAGTTTCAAGTCTCGGCCATGCGAACGACGTCGGATCACTCATCGCCCGAGTTTCAAACCACGACGAAGAACTTTTATAAAGCCGTCGAAGAATTCGAGCAAAATTTTCTGTCGGTCGAATACAAAAACGTCGAAGGAAACGTTTCTAAAATGGCGGCCGAACTCGGTATGGATCGCTCTTATTTGCACAGCAAGCTGAAGAATTACGGCATTCACGTCTCTAAAAAATCATGACAAGAAATCATGAACGATTTTTGGATTAAACGATCCCGCGCTTGATTGCCGCGATGATCCCTTTCGAAGCCACGGTTCGTTGAGCGTCCGCACGGTAAATCAAGCAAACCCGATCTTCGAAATAAGGCATCCCCTTGCCACACGGTTTTAATTTTGCTTTGGAATAAAGCGCAACCCGAGTGGGAAGAATCGCCGTTCCCGCACCTTGGGCCGCGAGATCCGCGATGACTTCAAGGCTAGAGGACGTGACCGATCTTCTGAATCGAATCTTTTTCGCTTCGAGTTTGTGCAAAATACTTTGCGTTTGCTGAAGGCTGGGATCGTAGATCAAAGTATCCGACACTCTTCCCTCTTTACCCCAGACTGTGACCCGGTCTTTGCAAAGCTCGTGAATGACTAAGTCGGGGTGTGAAACCGGATTGACGACGATTCCGAAATCGATGCGATAGCTAATAACCTGCTCGGTGATTTTTCGCGAAAGATCGTGCTCTAACTGAATCTCGATCTTGGGATTCTCTTTTAAAAACCCTGGTAAAAACTCCGGCAGCGTGTAGCGCGCAACCGCCACATGGCATCCCAAAGAAAAGCGTCCCATCAGTTCACTTTCGTGGCGAAGAGTACCGGATCGGATGGAATCCCATTCTTGAAGCAGACTCTTACCTCTTTGTGCGAAGAACTCCCCCGCTTGCGTCAGTTGGACCCCCGACTTGCTTCTGACCAGCAATTGCGTGCCGACAGCTGTTTCTAAGCGCTTCAACGACATGCTTAAAGATGGCTGCGTAATACCGATTCGCTCGGCTGCGCGCGAGACATTCAACGTGGATGCAACTTCGAGAAAATAAGAAATATCGATGTTCGAGGGAAGCATGAATATCAATATAAACTATGACATCTATTTTTAACATTGATTTTACAGATAAATCGCCATTGCCTATTTTCACTGCACGAGGAGGAAATCATGAAATCAGCACTTACACTTTTATTTACGATGGGGATTTTTTCAATTTCAACAGCACAGGCAGCCATTGTCTGCGAGGGGCCCGCCCCTCTCGGCGGCACACTCAAGCTGACCTTGTCCGAAGATCAATCCGCTCAGGTTGAGGTCATCGATTCGGACGGAAATACGGCGTTTCAGCGAGATTTTGCGCGAGTGGATTACTTTTATGGCGGACAAACATTGATCACCGCCCACGGCTTGAGCGTGACGTTCGCAAACGCCTTCGGCTGCATTCGTCGGGCCACGATTACGACGGAGTTTCGCCCTGGAAAGATCGACTCGGTAGAGATTCCGTTGTGCCACGGCGGAGAGACGCCGGATGATTTGTGTGGATTTTGAAGATCAATCAATGGCGGAACTCCGGCTCGAAAAACGAACCTTTGCTCCACGTTACGCTTTCATATGATATTATAGAGTTTTTTGGCTTTCGCCGCTAAAAAATATCGACTTGCTCGCTCCACAAGAAAGTATGTTGAGGAACACCCATCCAACCTGTATTGCAAAGCAGATCGGGGGCTCCACAAACGTAGTTAAATTCAATTTAAAGAAAGCTAACATTCCTCCATGGCCTTTCGGGATACCCGAAAAAATCGAAAGCGAAGGTAATTGACTTAAACGAACGCAAAGTCATTCGACTCGTTCTGGATTGGTGATGATGGTGTTGTATTAGCTGACTCTGCTTCTAAGAAAAAGGAACTTGGCAGCTATTTTACGTCTCCACGACTCACACAACTTTTGTCCGAAGGGATTCTTGCAAATTTAAGAGAGTCAAAACCCGATGTCGAAAAATGGTTAAGTCTAAAGTTTTGCGATAACTCTTGCGGTAGCGGTCATTTTTTGCGTCAAATGATCGAGGGTATTTCTTATGAAGTGTTTACTTCTCGATCAAGAAAAGAAAAACCTGAAAAAGAGTCGCTAAACTCCTTCCGCCGTCAGTTAAACCACCTAAATGAGCTTTTGAAAGATACGAGGGCGAAAATCAGTCAGGCGGTGGTTTGAGCAGCTCACCGCTATCGTCGCACCACGAATTCGGGTGATGAAATTAAACCGGATAGGAAGGCGTGTGATACCGGAAAGTCTCTCATGCGAGCATTACCCATCGAGATCGGGTGCTCATTGTTCTTTGAAAATATGACCTTTAAAACGGCTCTTGATGTTTATTTGAGATGAGCCTCCATATATTCGATTAGAGTGTTGGGGATTAGGTTTTCGCTCGACTTGCATGTTGATCCGGGTTAGGACAGCATCAGTTAAATTTCAGTATATTTGAGGTATTTATGAAAATCTCCACTTTATTTTTTCTTTTTATCATCTGCTCGAACGCTAATGCTCAGACTCCAAATTTTGATTCTGGCTCTTCACCATTCGAAGTTTTAGAAAATTTTTACAATAGTTCAACGCAGCCCGCGACTTTCGCGGATTTTGATCTTAATACTGTGGAGAACTCGAATCAGCATTGCGTGATGGCTCGGGCCTCAGATACTTCGCCAGAGGCAGTTTATGCCATTCATGCGATTATTCCGGTATCAGCTGCTACTCCTCCCCAAGGTCCGTTGTTCCCGGGCACACCTGGGCAAATTAGTGAAGTACTCTTGTTAAGTTCCAGTAATGATTTTTCTAGTGATGATCTCGTGAAGAGTTATAATAACCAGACGGTTACGTTTACTTCGACCGATTTGATTCTGAATTTTAAACAGCAGGTAGGCCGTGGCGGTTATCCTGCGGATGGTCCAATCTTGTTTCAAATTAGAAAAAACAATAATTTAATCGCGTTCAAGGCTCAAAATAAAGTGGGTGATCCAACAGGTGTAACACTTTTCGGTTATTGCTTTCGTCAGTAACTCTCAACTTTCGCTGTTGAGTAAAGTTTGCATTGGCTTACTTTAAGTGTGAATTTTAAACACTTCAATTTTACATCTACCCCGAGCATGACGAGCAAAGTTGCCATGCTCGGCGGTTAGATGCATCTGTTTCCACGTACCTCGCGTTTTCGAGCAACTCGAATTTTTCGAATTATCTGATCTTTTTTTGAGTGCGTTTTCTCCTGCGTATCGGCGCATTGCTTTTCCGAGACGGTATCGAATCAAGTTCCGGTTCGATTTGTCTAAGCGTGATGATCGTAAAAAGAATCGGAGAGCGACTTTTTAGATTCGGTTTTCATTTACCGCCTCCTTCCGAATGGATGCGGGGATTTTTCAAATAATGGTGTTGATGGTGCGCTGGGCTAGAGAAAAAATAAGGGTGCGGTTCTTTCCACGCAACCGCTTCTATCGCTTGCTTACGGGCCCATGCTTCGAGTTTTGGATATTGCCCAAGTGCAATCGCAAATGATGTGACCACAAAGACACCTTTAATAAACGGAGACAAATCAGGTACGTTATTCATATCGATCCTCCTTATTGGGCAAGACTCAGTAAAACTGCGTGCAGGGTTTTAAGTTTCGCGGTTTCAATTTTTTGAACCATTTGGGCGCAGTCGTCCCTGAGATCAAGCACGGGCAGTGCTTTTCCCATGACAAATTCGTCAAATTCGGCGGCCGTGTATTGGTAAAGACCAAGAAGAGTCGGAATGCGTTCTTTGGCAGTCAGACCCCTGCATAATCGGGTGAGCGACTAAGCATGGTAGACATGGTCAGGGATGAATTCGAGGGAACCCGTAAAGTGTAGCCAGAAATGTGGCTACAAATAGCCAAATCGGGTGATACACAGTGATGTCAGGTGATTTCGAGGCGAAGCTCGTTTTGTTAAATACTTGAAAAGTCTCTGTTTGTTTTTTTGGAGTTAGCTGAATTTGCTAACTCCACATTGACATATTTTGGTGGAGGTGAACGGATTCGAACCGATGACCCCCTGCTTGCAAAGCAGGTGCTCTACCAACTGAGCTACACCCCCCAAAAAGGATCACTTGATTGCGTGAGACAGGTATAGCGAATGTTGAAATCAAACGCAAGACGGATTTTTACGAATGTGGGATCAAAGTGAAACCGGCCCGCCTGGGGTCAAGGCGGCTCCACCTTCGTTACGGGATCCGCCCCCCTTCCTAAAAATCAACGTCCTTTCACTCTATTAGAAAGAGACCTCTCCTGGCATGTCCGTTGCTGAATCGACAGGCAACGAAAAAGGGGGTTCTCATGAAAGCATTCGCAGTCGTCTTATTCTCGGGTCTATTCTCGATCTTGGCCTTGCACGGGCAAGCGCTGGCCAATCAATCCGCGCAGGTCACGCTGACCGCTCAGGATACATCCAAAATCATCCAAATCACGGATCAAACCTTTGAACCGATCTATTCGGAAGTGCCGTATGAAGACACTTGCTCGCAGGAAGTCGTCGATCACACCGAAACCCGCTGCGAAACGACGAACGATACCGTTTGTAGCGGCGGCGGAGAGGTCTGCTCGACCAGTAACGATTCGGTCTGTAACAGCAAGGGATGTACGACCGTACCTCGCCGCAGTTGCCGGTCTGAACCGCAATCCTGCTCGACGGTTCCTCGCCGGTCTTGCAGCGATTACAACGTCTACCGTACGGAATATTATTCTTGCACGAAGTATCGCACGGAAGTCACGGGTCAGCGACTCGTCAAAACCTTCAATCACCAAATCGAAGTGGCTCTCGCTCAGCCGGAAGCCATCGGTTCGGCTTCGTTGCAAATCGAAGTCGACGTTTCGCAAGACACGATCAGTGCGAAGCTTTCGAATTCCTACGCACTCGGGCTCTTGAATTATCAAGTTTCGAACGTTTCGGAATCCGACGGCGGATCCGTTCTGAACAGCTCGAAGAAAATCGTCATCAGCAGCGGTCTTTCGGCCGATATTTTAAAAGAAATCGCCTCGTCATCGCTGCAAAATTTGGCATTGGGTCGTAATGCGATTCGTTTCGATTTACCGGGAGTCGCCGATCTTTCGCAGAATCTGAAAATAGCGATCAACCTGGTCCGAAACCGGGCGATCTTCCGGGATAAAACCCTCTACAATAGCAGTGTCTTGTCCTCGAAGCTGGGGCTGACGACCGCCGGAGCGGATGTGAAAGCGCTCATTCCGTACCAAAAGCTCGGGATCAAGTCGATCAACTCGCTTCGCTACGATCTGGCAGTATCGGTGTCGCTGGATGATGCAAATGTCTTGAATACGGCCGACTTCTCGGATCTGTTCGCGAAAAAGCTGAGCGCAAATCTTGTTAAAGTGAAAGCGTCCTTCTGAAAATCGAATCACGAAACTTGCCGAACGACCTCGATCAACCGATCGAGGTCGAAAGGCTTTTTGACGGTCGCTTCGGCCTTCAACTGATCTTTCCGCTCGCTCCAACGCCCTTCGGCCGTCATCACCACGACCGGAATCGACGCGAAGGGCGAATCCAACTGCTCGTTTCGAAAATCGAAGCCGTCTTTGATCGGCATCATGAGATCCAACAAAATCAACGAAGGGCGGGTCGGGCTCTCTTTCAAGAAATCCATCGCCTCTTGGCCGTTGTGAGCCTCGGCGACTTCGAAGCCTTCCATTTCGAGGAACAGCTTTGCGGAATCAAGAATGTCGAGATCGTCTTCAACGATCAAGATCAGCTTTTTCATTAAATGAAATTCCTCTGGTGACGTGTGACTCATCGACCGCCAAAGGAAGCTCGATGATAAATGCGGCCCCCTCGCCTTCGTTACTGTAAACTCCGATCGTGCCCCCATGCGCTTCGACGATCTGTCGGCAAATGTAAAGACCAAGCCCCAGACCGACGATGTTGTGGTCCAAGGTTCCTCGTCCGAATCGCTCGAAAACGTTTTTCTGTTTTTCTTTCGAGATGCCCGGCCCCGTATCGCGCACGATCACTTTTGCTTGAACATCGTCCCGCGAGGCGCTCACTTTCAAACTCGACCCTGGCGCATATTTGATCGCATTTGAAATGAGGTTGATGAAAACCTGCTCGATCCGCGCCTTATCCCAATAACCGATGATATCCGGCTGGGCTTCGATCTCTACCTGAGATTTTGCCGACGCCAATTCGCTCGAAAAACGACCGAGTACTTCTTCGATCACGCCTCCCAGATTTACCGGGCCTAGCTCGAAACTCAGCTTTCCGCTCTGCATGCGGGAAGCATCCAGCATGTCTTCGATCAGCTTCGTCAGCCGGTCGACTTGAACGAGCGAGGTATCGATCGTCTTGAAAAGCTGATTGGCGGGCGGAACGGCGCCGCTTTCGGGATGAATCCCTCGACGAGTCAACTGAAGCTGCATCTTTAACGAGGTAATCGGAGTTTTCAGCTCATGTGATGCGATCATCAGAAACTCGTCGCGAACATTGATCGCCCGTTGAGCTTCGTCGTACAACAATGCGTTGTCGATCGCCGAGGCCGTTCGACTTGCGAATTCTTGCGCGACCCAAAGATCGGACGGCCCTAAGCATCTGCCCGATTCGGCCATCATCAAGGTCAACGAACCCAAAGTTCGATTTCGAGCCATCAACGGAACGCTCAAGCTTGATCCGACTCCGATCTTCAAAAGTTCCGAATCATGAATCTCGGAAAGAATTTCTACCTCGCCCGTGCGAAGTGCTTTCGAATAACCTTGTTGATCCAACCACTCGCCGTAATTCACCGCCTGTTTCGGATCGGAATGAGCCGTCGCCAATCGACGGAAGGTTCCGCTTTCGTTGACGAGATGAACCAAACACAAATCACAAATTTTGGGAATCGCCGCCTGAATCGCGCGATTGATCGTAGTCGTGTAATCCAGCGAGGAACCCAAGATTCCGCTCGCCTCGGAAAGAACGGCAAGCTGATTGCGGTTGCGTCGAAGTTCTTCTTCGGCTTTTCGTCGTTCTTGTCGGTTCAAAAATTCCCCGATTTCACGTTCGATCGCGGGGCAAAGACGCTCCAAATGATCTTTCAAAAGATAATCGTCGGCTCCGGCTTTCATCATCCGAACGGCCTTTTCTTCGCCGACCGTTCCTGAAACCAGGATAAACGGAAGATCCAATCCGCTTTCTTTCAAGGTCTCCAACGCACCTTCCGCGCCGAATCGCGGCAATGAATAATCCGCAATGATGATATCCCATTCGCGCGATGCCAGCGCCGCTTGCATGGCTTCTTTCGTTTCAACACGAGCGCTGACCGGTTCGTAACCGGAACGCCCGATTTGACGAAGCAGAATCTCGGCGTCCGCTTCGGAATCTTCGATGATCAGAATTCTCAACTTTTTTTTCATACTCTCGACTCGCAGCCGTTCGACCCCATTCATGCAAGGGGTCGGCCAGAGAAAAAGCGAGACGAAATTTTTGCTTAACATTTATTTAACCGCGCATTTAACCGCCTCATTCTTGACAGATGATCGAGCATGCGAAACTTTAGCCGATGGATGAGCTTTAACTTCCGGACAAAGCTGTCGATATTGGTCGGCGCCATCGCGCTGGGATTTCTCGTACTCGTTACCGCGAACATTCTGATTGCAGATCGAGTCGAAACGCAGCTTAAAAAGATTCACGAATATTACATTCCGTTGATCAAGCTCGGACCTCATCTCGAATCGCAATTCGGACAAATCATGCGCAGGCTGCAAGACGCCGTATCGGCGAACGACGCCGAAGCGTTCGATTCCATCGACCGATTGAACCGAAATTTTTTGAACGAGCTTGAACGATCGGCCGGGGTTCTTTACCCCGAACATCCCACTCGGATCACTCCGCTCATCAACGCACTTTCGGATATGTACGATACTGCCCGTAAAATTTCAGTCCGTTTGATGCGCGAAGAAACCGGCATGTCGATCTCCGACGCGCTGAACTCAATGCAAGTGAAATACGCACAAACGCGAACTCTTCTTCAAGAGGCAACCCTCTTTGACGAAAGCAAATTGACTGAAGCGTTTTCTTCGGTCGATCAAGCTCAAAAGACGGCCGAACGACTTCAGCTCTGGATCAGTATTTCGTGTTTGCTTCTGATCATCGGACTTTCGGTCGGGATCGTTCAAAGCATGCTGCGAGCATTGGATTCGCTGACGGCGGGCCTGATGCGTTTCAGCGAAGGCGATTTTGATACGCCAGTGCCCATTCTGAGACGTGACGAGCTTGGAGAGGTCGCCGAGACCGCAAACCGGATGGCCAAGCAAATCCAAACCCTAATGGCCGCTCTGAAGGCGACGAACCAGGAACTCGAATCATTCAGCTACTCGGTCGCACATGATTTGCGTGCTCCGTTGCGCGCGGCGACCGGGTTTAGCCGGGCACTTCTCGAAGACTATTCGTCGATCTTGCCTGAGGACGCGCGAGGCATGGTCAATCACATTTCGACCGCGAGCAAAAAAATGCGAGATCTGATCGACGGGCTCTTGAACCTGTCGCAAGTCACGCGCGGGGAAATGCTCGTCGAGACCGTCGATCTGTCGGCCATAGCGCAAGACATCCTGCAAACGCTTCGACAGGGAGATCCTGCCCGCAAAATCGAAACGACGGTCGAACCGGGATTGCTCGCCTGCGGGGATTCACGACTGCTTCGAGTCGTACTGGCGAATTTGATCGGAAATGCCTGGAAGTTCACCGGCAAAACCCCTGATCCCAAAATCGAAGTCGGCCGAATCGAAGAAAACGGAAACGCCGTGTTCTTCGTTCGCGACAACGGAGCGGGTTTCGATATGAATTACTCGGAAAAACTGTTCAATGCGTTTCAACGTCTTCATTCCGACAGCGAATTCGAAGGCAACGGCATCGGCTTAGCGACTGTCCAGCGAATCATCCATCGGCATCACGGCAAGATCTGGGCACGCTCGGAGCCGGGCAAAGGCGCGACGTTTTTCTTTTATTTAAGGATGGACGAACCATGATCCGGAGGACGAAATGATACTCAGCCTGATTTTATTTTTGGCGATCTTCACTGCGAACCCGACTCCGGCGCATGCTCAAACGGCCGAGGCGCCGATCTGGCACGGTTTCATCAGTCAAGGCTTCCTGAAAACCACCGAGAACAACTTTTTGGCCGACTCACAAGGCGGAACCTTCGATTTTACCGAGGTCGGACTGAATGCCACGCAGTCGTTGAGCGACAATATCGACGTCGGCGCTCAGCTGTTTTCACGAAAGCTCGGACCCAGCGAAAACTTCAACGTGAAATTCGACTGGTTTTACGCCAACTATCAATCCAGCAATTGGCTCAAGTTCAAAGTCGGTCGGATCAAAATCCCCTTCGGATTGTACAACGAACAAAGCGACGTCGATTCGGCTCGCGTTCCGATCCTGCTTCCGCAATCCATTTATCCGGCTCAAAGTCGTAACTACCTTCTGGCTCAGAACGGAGTGCAAATCTACGGGTTCGGAGATCTGGGCTCGTTCGGTTCGCTCGACTATCACGTCTATGCCGGATCGATCAACGTCGACCTTCCGCCGATCACTTCCACGGCGGCGATCATCACTCAAATCAACATTCCTTACCTCATCGGCACGCGACTGCTTTGGGAAACTCCGATGAACGGTCTTCGGACGGCGATTACCGTCCAGCGACTGACCGGTGATTTCGATGTGTTGGCCGCAGGTGCTCCGCTGACCGCTCACCTTCCGGCCATTCAATGGATCGCTTCGGTTGAATACGCATTTTATCGGCTGACGCTTGCGACCGAATATGCCAGGGAATATGTCAAACTCGAATCCAACTCGCCTTTGCTGCCGGGGGCGGCCCAGACCAGCGAGCAGTTTTATATCATGGCGAACTACCAACTGACGGATCGATTCGCGCCGGGGCTTTATTATTCGATGTATACCCCCGACATTTTGAATCGAGGCGCCCACGAGCGTCGACTGGGAGATTTGGCGATCTACTTTCGGTATGACCTGAACCGCAACTGGCTGCTGAAACTCGAAGGCCATGTGATGGAAGGAACAGCCGGACTGGATACGGCTTTAAACGGAGGGCAACCCCTTTCGTCGCTCGACGACGAATGGCAGGCGGTTTTGCTCAAAACCACGGTGAGTTTTTAGGAGGAGCATGAAACTCAAACTTCTCTCAATCATCGCTCTCGTCGGAATCTCACTCGCCCCGTCGGCAGGTTGGGCTGCGATTCGCATTATCGTTCACGTGAAAAACCCGACTCAACAAGTAAGTCGGAAATTTTTGGCCGACGCGTTTTTGAGGAAAATCACCTTCTGGAAATCCGGCGAGGCAATCGCGCCGGTCGATCTCGATGCGGAATCCAAAACACGCAGGGAGTTTTCAGACCTGATCTTACTCAAACCCGTGACGGCCGTTCGCAATTACTGGCAACAAATGATTTTTTCAGGCCAATCGGTACCGCCGGTCGAGTTCGACTCGGAAAAACGGGTCATTCAATACGTGGCCGAGCACCCGAATTCGATCGCCTACGTGTCGGATAAGACTCCGCTCGAAAAGGGGGTAAAGGCGATTCCTTGGAAATAGTGGCCCGTTGCATTAATTTCAAATTGCAGACTGCCGCACTTTGAAGCGTTTTCACGTTGCCGTTTCCAGGATTCTTTTCTAAAAGAATCGAAATGGAAAAAGTGCCGTTTTATCGAAAAGTATTACTCGATGCTTTTGCCGAGAAATGCTCAAGAAACTCGAAATACAGCCTTCGCGCATTTTCGAATTTTTTGGGAATGAACTCCAGCACGGTTTCTCAGATCATGAACGGAAAGCGGATGCTTTCTGAAAAAATGGCCGATCGGATTTTCCTCAAACTTCATCTTCCGTTCGAATCCAAAGAAGAATTTTTGCATTCGCTTTCGATCACCAAAATGCGGATGGGCCACCGTCGCTTCAGCAAAGTACTGAAAAGAAAAATCGACGATCAGATGAAGTCCGAGAATCACGAGCTCTCGGCCGAAACCTTCAAGGTGATTTCGGATTGGTACCATTATGCGATCATGGCCCTGACTTTCGTCGACGACTTCGAACCGTCGCCGAGCTGGATCGCAAAACAGTTGCACTTGAACGAGGGCGTCGTCGCCGCAGCACTGGACCGACTTCTGGAAATGGGGCTCTTGAAGGAAAGTAACGGCACGCTCGTGATGACGAAGCGACGGATCGACACTCAAAACAAAAGCATCACGACGCCGGCTTTGAAAAAGCGACAAAAGCAGATTCTTGAAAAATCGATCCACTCGCTCGAAAGCGATCCGATCGAATTGCGCAATCATTCGGCGATGACGATGGCAATCGATCCCGCAAGGCTTCCCGAGGCGAAGAAAAAAATTCAAAAATTCCAGCAAGAAATGAGCCTTTTTCTCGAATCGGGCCATGCACAAAAGGTTTACGAAATGTCCATCACCCTTTTTCCATTACAAACCACGGAGGTCCATTGATGAAAATCGCACTTGCATTGTTGTTCGCATTCGCTGCTAATCCGTTGAACTGCTACGCCAATCATATCATCCAAAATGTCAACGACGCGGGGCTGGGTTCCCACGGCGTGGATCGGCCGCTCGATACTTTCAATATCGACAACGTCGGCGGGATCATCGTCGGCCCTGTGACCATCACGTCGTTGGTGACAGGGGAGCATCCGGTCCTTCGTTTCAGCTGCACGAAATTGACCAGCACTCCTTGCGGCATCTTTACCGATCGGACGAAATTCTTTTCGATCAATCCGTTTCAGTCAAAAGAAGTTCGATTTTAAAGGATCAAGGAGAGCCGAGATCTTGGAATTGGAGATTTTCCGATTGCGAGATGCTTTCGGCTTGCGAAGACGCGTCCAACACATCGGTTTTGAGCTGCGTGTAGGTCTGTTTGGATTCCTGATTCTTGGTTTGCTTCGCTTGCTGATACATATAACTGCTGAAGCCAAGCATCAGGACCGCGAGAATCACCCCCACGATCATCATCTCGATCAGTGTAAAACCCTCTTGCGACGACAGTCTCTGGCGATTCGTGCGTTTTTTCATACTCCTTTATTTTATCGGGAAAGCACGGGCCGAGCAAGTGCCAGCAAACTGGCGTTTTCACAACGGATTTCTTGCCGGTTTTGACATTTCAAAAAGCCTATTCTATTCTGGCTTCCATGACGAAATTTACCGCCGAAAACTACCGCAGCGGCTTTTTACTCGATGAAGAGCTCATGGCAGGCATCAGCGAAAACAGCGATGCCCCAGGGACCTTTACCGCGTATGTCGTTCGACATACCACGGGCGAAACATTGGGAGTTCAGAAATTCACGGACTTATTCGAAGCAATTCGCACGATCAATGAGATCCCTCGCGAATGGACCTTCGAATCGACTTCGAAATGCGACGGAAACTGTGCCAGCGGCGGATGCGGCAAAAGCGGAAGCTGCGGCCGTAAAAAGAACTCCCAACAAGACCCGAATCAGATCGACTCTTGCGAATCCTGCTGATTCGAATCCAGAAGAATCCGCTGCACACACACCCAATAACGGGTGAGGTAACGCTGAAACTGAAGCCCTGAAAGATAAAAAAGTGCCGAAAACAGAAACAGCGAAATGACCTGAATGCTCCACTGCGAGAACTGGTCGACCCAAGCCCGCACCAGACCGGTCGGCCCCGCCTGATAAATCATGTCGCTGCCACCGCCTAAATCCAAAAACTGAAACATGAAAAATAAAACGACGGCGGTCAAAATCGTCATGTAACGATTTTGCTCGACCATGCGTTCGATGTCGCTCTTCAGGTGAAACGAAACCGCAATCCACTCCTTCGAGGTCAACTTGAGCTCGCGCTGAAGCCGATCAGCCACCGTTTCTCGCCATTCGACTTCACGGCGGCTTTCTTCAAGCATCGCACCCACTCCCCCTTTTTTAAAAACACGAGGCAAATCGCGAAGCGTCGGCCAAAGCGCATATAAGGCGAAGGCGAACGGCGGCAGGAACATCACCGTGTCGGCATACTTCAACTCGAAAATCTGATATTTCCGCAATCCGTAAAGAATCATCGAAATCAGGATGGGCAGGATCAGACACCACAACACCACGCTGAATACCTTTCGATTCACCAAAACGCGGTCCTTCTTCATATCACTCTGAACCCAAGCTACGAATTGCCCGTAGGCGAGATGCGCCGGTTTCATAACGAGATCCCCCATTTGATCACTTCTTCGCGAAAGCGAAGAATGTTCGTCGCCTTACCCGTGGTTTCGTCTACCTCGACCAGCACCGCGCCATAACCGCCCGGCCCTTCGGCGGGCTCGAATCGAGCCGGCATCTTGGTCAGAAACTTCCGAATCGCGATTTCTTTCTTCGTTCCGATCACCGAATCAAAGCAGCCGCTCATGCCGACATCGGTAATCGCAGCCGTTCCGTTCGGTAAAATTCGCTCGTCGGCGGTCTGCACATGCGAATGGGTGCCCAAGACCGCACTGACCTGCCCGTCGATAAAGTAAGCGAAAGCCTGCTTCTCGGAACTGGCCTCGCCGTGAAAATCGATCAGAATATTACGGATTCCCTGCTCATGAAGTTTTTTAATTTCGCGATGGCCCCGATGAAAGGGGCACTCCAGAGGATCCATAAAAACCCTCCCCATCAACAACACGACTGCGAGCTTCAGCTTCGGACGGACTCTCGATTGCACGATCGCGATTCCTTTACCCGGAGTCGGAGTCAGGTCGGATTCGGGATAATTCAACGGCCTGAGCAAGCGATCGCACTGGTTGTAGTAACTGACGCATTCTTGCTGATCCCAGGCGTGGTTCCCGGTCGTGATCACGTCCACACCCATTTCGAAAAATTCTTCGGCCATTTTCGGGGTAATGCCTTTTCCGTGGGCGACGTTCTCGCCGTTGACGACGATGAAATCCGGCGAATACTCGGCGCTCAATTTCATGATCGCGAGCTTCACGGCCTGGCGACCGGGCTTTCCGAACACATCTCCAAAAAATAAGATCCGCATGGGTCTCGCTTTCTAGTCTCTTTCTAAAACTTTACCGTGCTTTTTCCAGCCACTGAAGCGATTCGTTTCAAAAACCTCGCGATCCGTCAAAACGATGTCGAGTTTCTGATCGAAGGACTCGTGAGGGACCGAATTGACGACTTGCTCGAAGAAACCGATGCCGACCCTCAACGCCGCCGGGTTTTGTGCAAGAAAACGATCGTAGAAACCTGCGCCTCTTCCCAGCCGCTCGCCGTTTGCCGAAAACGCCAGACCAGGAACCAGAATCGCAGCAATCGAATCGGAAGGACAAAACGCCTGCGTGGGATGCGGTTGAAAAATCTTGGTTCCGGCGATCGGTTCGATTTCTTCCCATTCTCCGGGTTGATCGCGGCGGGCCTCGCGCGCGCTCATCACTCTTGCCGACCAATCGTCGACTCGGACATAAGCGACTCGGTAAGGCTCGTTTCGTTGCTCGTCTTCGATGTTGATCTGAGGCTCGCTTTGGAACGGGTAAAAGGCGACGAGGTAACGATTGGCGAAAGAACCGGACTCGACCCAGCGAAAAAAGTGCTCCCGCAGGCGCGCCGATTTTTCGATCAGGTCGAAGAAAGGCATGGATTCAAGGCGATTTCGAGCTTCTTCTCGAAGAACTTGTTTCAATTTTGAAACGTCGGGCATCCTCAGACCACCAAGGTGGATTTGACCGAGGGATGGATTTTCGACATCTCGGTCATCAGCGACGAGCACTTGCGATCGAGTTCGCTTCGGTACTCGTCGATCGCCTTGCGATCTTTGACCAGATTACCGGCGATTTCGAGAAGCGCCAGAACCGCGATCTGTTGCGGGCCCATCATGGGGCTGCCGCCACGGATTTCATCCACTTTTTCATTTACGATTTTCATCGCCATGACGGCAAGCTCGGCTTCGGCTTGGTCTTTAACGACAATTTTTTGACCCAACAAATCGAATTCGTGGTGTTTCGCGTCCATGATTCCAGTATAGGCATTTTTTGCCTGTTGTGAAGCCCATTCGGGGTTGAGATTATGGATGACAGGGGTTTGCCCCGGAAAAGAGGCTTAGGATGGCCAGCTCTACCGGCGGCGCGGGAAGCGCCGATGAAATTCGTTACCGAAGTTATCTGACTCAACTCGAACGTCAGCAAGACGCTGATGTGAAGGATCGCGAAGATCAGCATCGCGATCGGGTTGCAAAACTCGTCAGCGCGAACGAAACGCAAACCAGCCAGATGCGCAAAGATTACGACGTGAAGATTTCGGACGAGGCCGAAGCACTCGAACACAAGCTCGGGTTGATCCGCGACCGGAACAAAATCCTGATCGATCAGGAGCGTGATCGCGGTGACAAGGAAGCCGAAAAGATTCGCACCCAGTACCAGCAAAAGATCGACGACGAAAAAAAGGTGGGCGACGAGCAACTCAATCGTCTGCAAAGCTACTATCGAAAGGCCGCTCAGGAGCTTGATCGGCAGTATCGGAAAGAACAGGCTCGCGAACAGGCAAACGCGGCTCAAAGGAAGGGAAAATCGTATGAATGAACCATTGAATCCGCGTGAATCACATTCGTCGAAAAACGGACCGGCCGAAGAAGGCGTGAAGATCAACGGTCTTCAGCAGGTCGTCGATCTGTTGAAATACGCCGACCCCGCGTTTCGCGAATCGCTTTTAAAGCGCCTGATGCAACGAGATCCGCAGCTTGCTCAAAGCCTGCGAAAAATCATTCGCTAAGCCATTGCTGGACGAGCGTGCTGAACTGGCTGCGAGCCTGTTGCAGCGCCGTTGAAAGGCGGTTTCCAAGATCGTCGCAGTGGGATGCTCCCGGAATCGTAAAGAACTTCAACGCCGGGTTCGAAGCGGCCGCGCTCGTTTCCGAAAGCGAGAGGTTCGACCACGGATCGTTCCCGCCGTTCGTGAAATAGATATTCGTCGTTCCGGCATCAAACAAATGATTGTAGAACTTCGAATTGGTCGCATCGGTATCGACCGGCATGGTCAGCCCGAACAGGCGCTGACAGACATCGTTGTGGTATTGCAGGGTAATTCGCGAAGAACGCGAAGATTCCGACGGATTTGCCGAATAGGCGATCTGATAATATCCGAATTCCGTACAAGACTGATACATCCAAGAGCGCATTCCCGCCCATCCCAGATAATCGGCCGGATCGATGCTTTCGGCGCCTTGAAACGAATCTTGGACGGCCGTCAGGCCGAACATCGCGAAGAGCTGGTTTCCGGCTTTGGCGTAAGCCGAAGTCACGTCTCCGTTCGACACTCCCTCAGTCAAGGCATTGCAAAACGAATCCTGATAACCGTATTGAATCGCAATCGCGGCCATATCGGCGATCACGTAAAGAAAGTCGACGTCGTCACGAACGTCGCTGGCCTTGAAAAGCGTCTTCACTTGGGCGGCCGATTGCGGGTCGTTTAAGCGGCTTTCGACGTCACTGACTGCCGATTGAATCGCGGCCAAACATTCCGGTCCGGCTACTTTTGCGACGTAATGATCGTATTCGTCGAAATCGGCTTTAGACAATACCGGCGCCGAAGACGCGAGCGATCCCGCCACGAGTTCGGGATGTTTCAGACGGTAGAATGCCGAAAGCTCGCCCGAGTACGATCCGCCGACGACGATCCATTTTCCTTTCAGGCCCAGTTGCTCCATGGCGTAATGCTGAAAGGTGGCCAAATCTTCGATGGCTTGATCCATCGACAGGTATTTCAAGTTTTTCGATTCGAGCGTTTTGAACGGTTGGCTATAGCCGTAATAGCGATGTTCGAGCGCTACGCGATGTGCACCGTATTTTTTCGCGATCGAATCGACCAGCGGAGTACCGGTCGCCCCGTCACAAGTGCCTTCTCCGCAAAGATTATAAATGACAGGAGCATCGTCTCCGCGCGCGAGCGACGAATCCACCCAGTACCGCTGCTTGAAAGTCGCTTTGCTGTTCGAAAAATGATCGATCGGCTGATCGAAATTGCCGGTCGCTTGGACTTCCGGCCCGATCGATTCGAATCGGACGGTCAAGGGCACCGCGTGAGCAGTGGAAAGGGAGAAGAAACCGACAGCAAGAAGAAATGCACTTTTCATGACCGCGTTGTAAATCGAATCGGTCGAATGATAAAGCAATTTCGGAAACGGATTTCATTGCAACTTGAGCGGCGCGTCATTTTTTGATTGAAGAATTGAGTTCAGAAAATTAAAATACCGACCGATACCTTCTTAAGTAAGTAAGGTATGGAGGCCTTTTTATGCAAATCACTATTTTCGCTCTCGTGATCGGATTCTTCTTAAATCTCGCCATGCAAACCGGCTTTTAATCCGTTAATTCGTTTTTAAAACACCGTAGCGGATCCCACGCGACGAAACCGTTGCGGTCGGGAATTCGAGCCGCTCCATCACTCGCCAGAAAATCAAAGCTCCGGCCAGCAACACGTCCGCACGCTTCACATCCATGCCCGGCATTTTTTTCCGCTCTTCGATCGAGCGCCACTTCAACTCTTCCACCCACCGATGGGCGTCTCCGCGAGACAACACCATTCCGTCGATCGCTTCGCGACGGTATTCCGAATCCCCCCGTTGAAGCATCGCCAAGGTCACTGCGGTTCCCGCCACCGCGACGAACTGCGGAGTTCCTGAAACGGTTTTGCCGAAACTCACCATGGCTTCCAGGGCTTCATCGATCGCCTTTTCGCAGGCCCAAAACTCTTCGTCCGTCACGGGGTCACTTTTCAGATAACGCTCGGTCATCCGAACCGCTCCGATGTTCAGGCTTTTTCCGCCGCTCATCGAAACGATCTCAGTGCTTCCGCCGCCGATGTCCATGACGATCATCTGCGCGGGGTTCATGCCGGGTAAGGCTGCTCCCAAAAAGGTCGCGCGCGCTTCTTCGTCGCCCGACAGCACCCGAAACTGAAACCCCAACTCGTTTTGAATGCGATCGAAAAACGACTTCGCGTTTTTCGCATCTCGCGCCTGGGCCGTCGCGACGGCAACGACCTGAGAAGGGTCCAAGCCATGCGCACGAACCATCGACGCATAACGAGTCAGACAATCGAAGGCGCGTTTCATCGCATCGGGGTTCAGCTCGCCCGTACGGTCGACGTCTTGGCCCAAGCGAACCACGGTCGATTCGTCGTGCAATACGGTTTCCGTGCCGCCCTTCTCGCCTTGAATCAACAACAAACACGTGTTCGTACCGAGATCGATCGCTGCTCGATTCATCTTAGCGTCCAAACAAATTCTTCAGACCGTTGCCGATCACGTTTTTCACGGCATCCTGAGCTTTCGACTTCACTGTGTCGGTCGCGGCTTTTCCGAGTCGATTCGCAGCAACACCCGCCAGGTATTCGGGAACTTGCCCGTAATTCACGCAAGGCGAACTCCATTTACAGCCGACCGAAATCGGAAGCACCACTGGGTCTTTTTCGCTTTTCGCCAAAACGTTGCGAATGGTTTTCCCCATCACCTGCACCGAGACATTGTGAGCGCCCGTCACCTCTTGGGTATCGACGAGCTCCCATTTCGCATCAAGCGACTGGTCGATCAGGCCCATTTTCGTAGCGCCCTTGATGTCAATGCCGCGTTTCTTGGCGGCCTTAGCGACGAAATTCGGAGCCTCCAATTCACCGTTACTCAAGGTGAACGAGCTCGAAACCACGTCGTATTTCGAATCGGCATTGCCCGAAACTTCGAGTTTTTTGCCCTGAAGCGCCGGAACCTTGCTTGCGATCTTTGTGATCGAACCCGAGATCGCTTCGTTCGCCATCTTCGCGATGTCCATGCTCTTGAATTGAGCATCGACGATCTTGAAGTTGCCTTTCAGCTGTAATTTTTTCTTCAACACGTCCGGATTGAAGCTTGCCCCACCGCCTTTTGCATCCATGCTGAGTTTACCCGTGAGCGTGTTTTTAAAAGAGACGAACTGAGATTCGACCGCCTTTTGCATGTCGATCCCCGAGACGTTCAGATTCATCGTGTACTGAGGCTGCTTCGGCTTCAAGTCGGTCGTGAATCCGCCGCTGACCGTTCCATCGTACATTTTCATGTGCAGACCGCTCAGTGCCGCAACGAGATTGCTCATCTGAAGCTTCATCGTAATGTCGTCGATTCGGACGTTCATCGCCTTTAAGAAAGCGATCGCCACGGTTCCTTCAGCCTGGGTCGCTTTTGCGATTTCGTTTTTCCGAAGCGGGTCCAGCATCGCATCGTAATCGCCCGAAGCGGCACCTGCTTTGGAACCTTTTGCAGTCGAAGCGGAAGCCTTGCCTTTCGACGCTTCGGATTTCGGGAATTCGATCCATTGATCCAGATCCATTCCGCTCGACTTAAGTGCGAAGATCACGTGCGGTTTTTTGAACGAAACAATTTTTCCGTCGAGGGTCAGCTCGTTTCCGGGGCCCTTCAACTGCGCCCACAACCGTTGAATCTGATCGGTCGCCACGTCGATTTCGGCATTCACGACCGGTTTCGCTTTCAAGTACGGCCCCTTCATGGCCAGATTTTGCACGCTCAACTTCGCATCGTAACCGAGCGCTTCGGGCTTACCCTTGACGTCGCCCTTCAACGCGACTTTTCCTTCCAACTCGTATTCCTTTAACATCGGCACGAGTTCGGACCACGGTTTCAGATCAATCGGTTTTGCCTCGAAATGAAGGTCGGCGCCTTTCGCTTGCTGATAATCGCCACTGACCACGATCTCGGCGTTGTGGAAATGAAGTGCCGCTTGCTTCAGGCTCAACGAATCCTGAGTCAGAGTGCCGTCGAATTTAAAATTGGCGGGAATTCCTTTCGCCTTGCTGAACAGCTTTCCTTTTTCGATCACGAGATCGTCCGCAGTGAAATTTGCGTTCAGGGTCGCGCTCTTGAATTCGCCTCCGCTGACTTCAGGAGTCAGATCGGCGATCAACTTCAGCGGCCCTTCGACTTTGAGGTCATTCATCTGCGTTTTCAGATCAGCCCAAAGTTCGAGATTCGTTTTGCGCGAAAGCGAGAAATCCTTCACACGCAGGTTCAAGTGATCGAGTGTGTTGCTGAGACCGGTCGCCTCGTCGCGATAAACGACTTTCGCGTTGTCGATCGAAACGCCGAAATGAGCGTTCACGACCATCGACGGAAGCTCGACCTTGCCGTTGGATGCGGCCGGATTCGCTTTTTCCGCCGCCTGTGGCTTCGTCTCTTTCATGAGCGTCATCACGTTCATCTTGCCGGTTTTGTCTTTAATGACCGAAATTTCGGGTTGGCTCAAGTTCAACGTCACGAGCGGCGCACCGGTGAGCAGCGACGTGAACGGAACATCAACCGACGCATCCTTCACCGCAACGACCGTTTTCTTTTGGAGGTCCTTTACCGTCATGCCGTCGATCGAGACGTGCACGCGGCCCCACAAAGACAGACTCAGCTTGCCCAGCTCTAAGCTTCCGTTCATTTTTTGGTTCGCGGCCTGAACGATTTGCGGGCGGAACTTATCGACGTTCACGAACAGAGGGATCGTGAGGATTGCAACGATCAAGATCACGACCACCGCTCCTAAAATTTTTAACGCCTTTTTCATGTCATTCTCCTTTGAGTTTTTTCGAAACTAATTCTTGTAACATTGCGGGATTGGCTTTTCCTTGGGTCGCCTTCATGGCTTGACCTACGAAAAAACCTAAAAGCTTTTCTTTTCCGGCTCGGAACTCTTCCACTTGCTTCGGGTTAGCGGCAATGATTCCGTCGATGATCGGTTCGAGCGCCGAGAGGTCGTTCACTTGTTTCATCCCCTCGCGCTCGACGATCTCGTTCACGTCGGCGGCCACAGCAGAACCGGCGGAATGGAGAATGCCGATGATTTGTTTGGCTGCCGTGGCAGAAATCGTTTTTTCTGAAATCAGTTTTGCCAAATCGGCAAAATGCCGGGGCTGAAACGCGGTGGCGGCGATCTCGACGCCGGCCTCATTCAATAATCGCGTGGTCTCGCCCGCAAGAAGGTTGGCAATGACCTTGCCATGGGAGGCTCCGGCCGCCGTCACCGATGACTCGAAGAACACCGCCATCGCTTTCGACGACGTGATCTGGCCTGCATCGTAGCGGTTCAGCCCGAATTCATTCATGAAGCGATCGCGCTTTTGATCGGGCAATTCCGGTAGCTCCGCCCGCATTTTTTCGATCGTGTCGGAAGCAATCATGAGCGGAGGAAGGTCGGGATCCGGAAAATACCGGTAATCGTCCGCCTCTTCTTTCGTCCTCATCGAGAACGTTTGGTTTTTCTGCGAATCGTAAAGACGGGTCTCTTGCACCAAACGATCGCCCGAAAGCAAGACCTGCCGCTGGCGCTCGGCCTCGTACTCGATCGCCTTCTCGACGAAGCGGAAGGAGTTCACATTTTTGATCTCGACGCGCGTGCCGAATTGGGTCGCTCCCTTCGGACGGATCGAAACGTTCGCATCGCAACGAAAGTTCCCTTCTTGAAGATTGCCGTCGCAGACGCCAAGATAAGTGACGATCGAATAAAGTTTGCGCAGGTAAGCCCCGGCCTCTTCGGACGTCCTCATGTCGGGTTCGCTCACGACTTCAACGAGCGGTGTTCCCGCGCGATTCAAGTTTACGAGACTGAAACCCGCCAAGTGAACGTTCTTTCCGGCGTCTTCTTCCATGTGAATGCGAGTGATCCCCACCCGCTTGGTCCGGTCCCCGTTTTCGCCCAGCTCGAGATCCAAAAAGCCATGTTCGCACAAGGGTTGATCGTATTGCGAAATTTGATAGCCCTTCGGAAGATCGGGATAAAAATACTGCTTGCGTGAAAAAACGCTTTTTTCGTTGATCCGACAGCTGGTCGCCAGCCCCGTTTTGATCGCGTATTCCACCGCTTTGCGATTGAGTGCGGGCAAGGTACCCGGATGCCCAGCATCGACCGGGGTTGTATTGGCATTCACCACTTCGTCGGCCACAGATTTACCGGGCTCTAATCTCGCACGCGCAGTTGAAAAAATCTTAGACTCGGTCGCGAGTTGAACGTGAACTTCCAGGCCGATCACGGTTTCAAATTCGGTCGAAGGGTCGATCATGATGCCACCCCCACCTGAGCCAGCCGCTCAATCGCAGCTCCTGCGCGAAATAAAACATTCTCTTGAAACCGGGGTGCAATCACTTGCATTCCGATCGAAAGGCCTTGGGCATCTTCGGCGACGGGAACACTCATCGCGGGCAAGCCCGCAAGCGAGGCGGGAATGGTGAAGATATCGGTCAAATACATCCGCAGAGGGTCTTTCGATTTTTCACCGAGTTTGAACGCAGTCGAAGGGCTCACCGCAGAAACGATCACATCGACCTGCTCGAATGCTTTTTCGAAATCCTGCCGCATCAAACGCCGTACCTGGGCCGCGCGACGGTAATAAGCGTCGTAATAACCCGAAGAAAGTGCGAAGGTGCCTAAAATGATTCTTCGCTTAACCTCGGTACCGAAATTAGCGCGGACCTTTTTATAGAACTCTGAAAGCGAGCGAGCTTCGATCGCCTCTTTTGGGCGCACCCCGAACCGGACGCCGTCAAAACGCGAAAGATTGGAAGATGCCTCGCTCACGGCGACAATATAATAAGTAGCGACCGCATAAGGAGTATGAGGAAGCGACACGGGCACGATTTGCGCGCCTTCGGCTTTCAACTTTTCAATCATGCCCTCGATCGCGGCCTTCACTTCAGGCTCGATGCCGTCGATGAAATATTCGCGGGGCACTCCCACGCGCAGCCCTTTCGTGATCGGGGCGGTCACGGCTCCATTCACCGGCACATTTGCCGTCGTCGAATCGAAAGGATCAACCCCTGCCATGACTTCATACAACAATGCTGCATCTTCGACCGAGCGGCACATCGGCCCGATTTGATCGAGTGAGGAGGCGAACGCGATCTGACCATAGCGCGAAATGCGACCATAGGTCGGCTTCATTCCGACCACTCCGCAAAACGAGGCGGGAAGACGGATCGATCCGCCGGTGTCGGTCCCCAATGCGGCCACACAAAGATCGGCTGCGACGGCGGTTCCGGATCCGCCACTTGATCCACCCGGCACGCGATCGAGGTGAGTCGGATGTAATACCGGACCGAAAGCCGAATTTTCGTTTGAACTCCCCATGGCGAACTCGTCCATGTTGAGTTTTCCGAGCGTGATAGCACCCGCGTCTTCGAGTTTCTTCACCGCAGTCGCGGTGTAAGGCGGAACGTAATTTTCAAGCATCTTGGATGCGCAGGTCGTGCGAACTCCGTCGATCGTGAGCACGTCTTTAATCGCAAGCGGAATTCCGAACAAGGGCTGCGCCTTACGCGGCACTTTTCCGCCGTGCTTGGATTTCAATTCGTCCGTCAATCGATTTGCCTGTTCCAACGCACGGGATTCGCACACGGTGATGAATGCATTGTGGCGACTTTGAGCGATTGCATCGAAATATTTTTTCGTGAGCACAAGCGGACTCGTCGTTCCCGCATCGAAGGCATCGTGGATTTCGCGAATCGTCTTCATCTCATGAACCCAAAATCTGCGGAACCTTGAAACCGCCGTGCACGACTTCAGGAGCACTCTCTAAAATTTTCGGCTCTCCGTCCCGACCGGGCGGAAACGGAATCACTTCGTCAGGGCGTAGCCTCAGCGGCTCGTCGATGCCGTAAATCATCGGCTCGACCCCGTCGACCGAGACTTGATTCAACTGATCGACGTGCTTCAAAATCTCGCCGATGGATTTCGCGTATTCGGCGGTTTCGTCCGCGCTCAGCTCAAGGCGCGCTAACTCAGCTGCCTTCTTAATCAGGGTTTCATCGACTTCAGTCATGCACTTTAGAATAGCCATGCGCGGCGCAAAAATGCTACCCTGAAAGCATGAAAACGCTTTCGATGTCGGACCTCAATGAAACTTTGAAAAACCTGAAATCGGATGAACTTATTTTGGACGTTCGTACCGAGCAAGAGTTCTCGGAAGGCCACGTTCCGGGCGCGGCAAATATCCCGTTCGATCAGGTCATGGGGCATGCCGAAGCATTGAAAAAATATCAAACCGTTTATATTTATTGCCGTGCGGGGGGCCGTGCCGCCACTGCTTACGGCACGCTTGAGTCGATGGGGCTTTCAAATCTGGCCTGTGTCGATCGCGGTGGCTTTCCGAATTGGGAAGCGGCCGGGCTCCCCATCGAAAAATAATCCGCAAAATCGTTAGCGCCGGTATTGGATGGTCACGTTCCCGTCCGTGACGACCATCTTGTGGTCGCCGCCTGCTTGACCGTAAAGTTTCATCGAAACCGTCTTGAGCGCGGGATAACCGCAAGTCGTGACGTTCGAAAATTGAATGGGTTGAAGCGACCAATTCGATTTTCCGCAGAAGCGATTTCGATTGAACGCTTCGACCGCAACTGATTGCATCGGAGTGACTAAGACATAACTCCAGCGCTTCACCAGCGAATCCGAACCCAAGGCATAAGCGCCCGAGAAGGTAAGCGAGTACAACTCGGCAAGACAACCGTCGTCTGCATAGACGTGCCGGTAAGCCGTCATTCCGCCTCCATAGATCACCCAAGTCTCTTTATATCGCATTCCCGGAGTGGCTGGATCGGCCCAGCATTCAGAGGCCCAACTTCCCTGAACACTCGCAGTATTCACCTCCATCTGAGGCAATCCGCTGGAATCATCCGGCTTTTTGAATCGGTCAAAATATCCAGGAGGGACCTGACCGCAGCCCATCAAAGTGACCATAATTCCGACCAAAGTAAGCGGATAAAGGTGCTGAAATCGCATGCCCTGAGTATCTAAGGCACCGCAACGACCGTCAAATCCTTTTTATTGACAACGGTGCTGCGTCATTTTATGTTCCGCATCATTGTGAGAGGGGTCTCCGATGAAAACACTGATCATTGCCTTGCTTGGTTTAGGCTGGATGCTCAATGCATCCGCGCAAGACACTAAAAATACGACGATCGTTTATTTGAGCGCGGAAGAAAATCATCTGTACCAGATGATCAATCAATTTCGAGCACAGCTGAACCTTCCTCAACTCCAAATCCATGTTTACCTTCAGAATGCAGCCAAGAAGCACAGCGAGTGGATGGCTCAACAGGATTTTCTGAACCACTACGGCCCGCTCGATCACGAAACGCCGTTTCAACGAATGGAAGATGAAGGCTACACCCATTACACCTATGCCGGTGAAAACATCGCATGCGGAAGCGGCGACCCCGTCGTCACCTTCCGCCAATGGGCGTTCTCGCCGATGCACCTTTCGAACCTCGTGAATCCGCATTTTCATCACATGGGAATTGCTCGTGCCGGAACCGGCCATGAGCGATGTCCATACTACTGGACGAACGATTTCGGATCGTTCAGTAATCCCGGCGACGATCCGGCATCCGTAACGGATCTGAATCGGATCGCCAGCGCCATCGAAGCCGTCTCGGGAGCTCTAGACGGAAAGATCGTACAATTGCCATCTCCTTCCCCGAGCACTCCCACAACGCCACCCCCGGCCTTGGGTTCCGGTTCGCCCGCACCCGAAGCAAGCGTAATCCAATGCATGGTTCCCTATGCGCTCGGAAAAGGAATTCTGACGTTTTATCAAAACACGGACACGATCATCGAGGCGACCCCGAATGCGAACGGCACCTATCGACTCACGCTCAGTTATCTGCAAAACGGAGCGAACACGACGCTGGCTCCGATCCATGTGAACGAAGCTCAAGTCATTCGCAGCCCTGATTTTCCATTGTACCTGATCTTCTCGGCACCGGGCCAGATCGTGGGCGGATTCTCCATTCATTTCAACACCCAGACGAGCCAAGCCCAATTCGTTCCGTACGCCCCCGGCGCCGGAAGCACGGGCGCGATTCTCTGTTCGATGAAATTCAATCCATAATTTTTTACTATTTATTTTATTTAATTTATATATTTTTCATATCGTTGGTTTCGCCGTAGTCTTGAAGAAGATTACGGAGGAAACCAACATGAAACTCGTATTCAAAAACGGCCTTCAATCCGAATTCATCGAAAACGCGATGAAAGAGCATTTCGACCACCTCAAGCAAAAATACCCCGAACTGAAAGATGCCCAAGCCACCATTACGGCAAGCATGGACAACTCCCCCGTTCAGGCGGGGGCGGATTCGTATCGGGTAGACGTCCGCGTGAACGGCGGACGAAAATTCCGCACCATCTGGCTGCATAAAACCGCGAAGAATTTTTACGAAGCCATGAACAAAGTCTTTCATGTGCTTTCGCAAAAATTGGCCCGAAAGACCGAAAAACGTCGGGTCACTTTGCGCCAGCGCCGCCGACGCTTCAAACATGAGGCGATTTTAGAATCCTAAAAACGACCGGCCTCTTTTGCGAAATCCCGGACCTCGATATAGCGGTCCGGGATTTCTTTGAAAAACCGAGCCGGATATTGATAAAGCAAATCGCCCCAAACCCGACGAAAACTCGCGTGGCTCATATAGAGCCGCTCGCGAGCGCGGGTCATTCCGACGTAGCAAAGCCTGCGCTCTTCTTCGATCTCGAGATCGTCGTCTTCGTCGCCGCGAATCGAGGGGAACAATCCCTCTTCGACACCGACCATGAACACGACCGGAAACTCCAGCCCCTTGCAACCGTGAAAAGTCATCAATTGTAAACTGGTGGCCATGCCGTCCGTATCGGGCGACTCGGCAAGCGTCATTTGCTCCAAAAACCGCCCCAGTAGGAGCGGCTTTCGGCGCGCGATCTCTTCTTCCGAAAGACCATTCAACTCGCGCTCTTCGAATTCGAGTACGACGGAATTGAATTCTTCCAAGTTTTCGATCCGATCCAATGCCTCGTCCGTGCCTTCGAGCTTCAGCTCTTCGACATAGCGGGAATCGTCGAGAATCCGGTGATAGAGCTCGCTCGCCAACATCGAAGGCTGGCTGTCGATCCAACCCTCGACCATGCGGTGAAAATCCTGAAGTTTCTTCGACGTCTTGCCTGAAAAAATCGCGGGCGAACGCATCTCTTGCGAGAAGAAATCCCAAAGCGAACCGCCGCCGCTCTGGATCCAACCCGCATCCAACTTTTCAAGGGTGGTTTTGCCGATTCCCCGGGCAGGAACGTTCACAATGCGCTTGAAGCTGATCGAATCGGACGTATTGTAAACCAGCCGCAGGTACGCCATGACGTCCTTGATTTCTTTTCGGTCGAAGAAGCGCAATCCTCCTACTACTTTATACGGCAGCTTTGCCTGGCGTAAATATTCTTCGAACAAGCGCGACTGCGCATGGGTGCGATAGATGATCGCCAGATCGTTCAACGCGTAATCCGGGTTTTCTTGCAGCAGTCGACGAATCTCTTTGACCACGATCTCGGCCTCAGAGCGATCGTCCGAGCATTGAATGCGCACGATCGGGACTCCGACTTCCTCTTCGCTGAAAAGTGTTTTGTTCTTGCGTTGAGTGTTGTTCGCGATGAGTTCGGACGCCGCCTCGACAATCATCTGGGTCGAACGGTAATTCTGTTCGAGCTTCACCACATGAGCGCCCGGATATTCGCGCTCGAAATCGAGAATATTGCGAATGTCGGCCCCGCGCCAGCCGTAAATGGATTGGTCCTCGTCGCCGACGACGCAGAGGTTTCCGTGGCCGCCGAGAGACGGGCTCGCCAATTGAGACAGCAGTAAATACTGCGCGCGATTCGTGTCCTGATACTCGTCGACGTGAATGTAGCGATAACGGCGCTGATACTTCTCGCGCACGTCCGCATGATCACGAAGCAAGCGGTACGTCAGGGTGATCATTTCGCCGAAATCGACCGCATTGTTTTCGATCATCGCTTTTTGATAGCGCTCGTAAACCTCGGGCAGCTTGCGGTCGATCCCTCGGCCTGTTAAGGCGCCAGGGTCGCCTGCTTCGAGCGCATCGCACTTCAGACGGTTGATCGCATACTGAAAACTTTTCGCAGGGTACACCTTGTCGTCAATTCCCATCTGTTTGACGATCGATTTCAAGAGCGACAATTGATCGCTGTCATCGAAGATCACAAACGGCTTCGTAAACGGAAGCCGATCGGCTTCGCGACGCAAGATGCGGGCACAGATCGCATGGAAAGTTCCGATATCGAGCGGGCCTTGAATTTCGTGGTGGCCGATCCCCACCTCTTGCAATAGCGAATACACTCGGTCGCGCATCTCGCCTGCGGCCTTGTTCGTAAACGTGACCGCTAAAATCTGCCAAGGACGGACGTGGCGCGCGTAAATCAGATTCGCAATCCGGCTCGTGAGCATGCGGGTCTTGCCCGATCCGGCTCCGGCCAATACCAAAAGCGGGCCTTCGGTCGTCAGGACCGCTTCGCGCTGCGGTTCATTGAGTCGTTGTACGAATGCCGGAACCTCGGGCTCTGAAACTTCAGGAGTAGACGGCTCGTCCGCAGTGTTCAGCGAAAAGTCGAAATCAAAATCCAATTCGCGATCCGTCATTTCGATGCACCGGAATCGCGCTGAACTTCGATTTCAAGAAGTGCAGGAACGAGTTTCGTAAAAAAACGAAGCAAAACCGGCCCCAAAAGCAATCCGACGAAACCATAAAACGAAATCGCTCCGATCAAGACCAAAATCGCAATCAGCGGATGAATTTCTTCGTCGGCCGATGCGGAACTGAGAATGTAAGGCTTAATCAGATTGTCGACGATCCCTGCGACTAAACCCACGATCGCCAGACCAATTCCTTTGCCGGTATCGCCGACGATGAAGCTATTCAGGGCCAGCACGAACGCTACCGGACCCGCACCGATCACCGGGATGAACGACACGAAGAACGTAAAAATGAAAATGAGGAAGAACTCGTGATAGCCGAAGATGAACCCACCCAAACTGACGACACTGGCCTGGATCGCGCCGATCACGATCGACGAAAACAGAGTCGTAAAACAGATTTCCTGACTGATTTGAATCGTGGCATTCAACTTATGCGGAGCCAGAACCTTCGAATGGACGGCGAAGCGTTTAATCTGTTTCGAGAACACGATGAAAATATAAAGTGCCGCCAGGAACACGAGCAAGGCGATGACGAAATTCGGTAGCCCCGCGATCATTTGAGCCGAAAACTTCACGGCAGCCTGGCTCGCCTGCGCGATCGTGTCGTTCCCCGATCCGAGGGTATCTTCGATGCCAGGATATACGATCGAAATCTTGTCGATCAGGGCATCCTTCAGATGGATCACCGACTGAAACAACTCGGTGTTTTGAATTCCGTGCTTGGCCATCAGCGAGATCCGGTCGACGACACGATAAAAAATAAAACAGACGGGAAAAACCACGGCAATCAGAAGCGTCGCCAAAATACCCAAGGTCTGCCATTTTTTACGAACGCGATGGAGGGTCGAATAACGGCTGAGTTTGGGCTCGATCGCAAAAGCGAAAATAATCGCTAAAATGACGGGCGTGACAAACGGAAGAAATTGAAGCGCAAACGCGACCGAAATCACGAGCGCAAAAGCGAAAGCCATGGCCTGCTGACGGGTCTGAAAGAAATGCTTCATTTGCCTCCTCTCAGTTTTTTCGCATAGCCCGCTTTATTCACCTGGCGCGAACGAGCGATTGCCAAAGCGTCCTCTTCGACTTCATCCGTAATCGTCGAGCCGGACGCAATGTAAGATCCTTTTTTCAGTCGGACGGGAGCCACCGCCTGACAATCCGACCCGACGAACACATCGTCTTCGATCACCGTTTGGTGTTTTTCTTTGCCGTCGTAATTGCAGGTGACAAATCCGCAGCCGATGTTCACTCGGTCGCCGACTTCGGCATCGCCGACGTAACTTAAATGCGAGATCGCGGTTTTAACGCCGATTTTGGCTTTTTTCAGCTCAACGAAGTTGCCGATTTTGGCTTGGCTTGAAATTTCGGTTCCGGGCCGCAGGTGTGCATAAGGGCCGAGCTTCACTTCGTTCGAGACGATCGAGTCTTCGGCGTAGGTTCCGGCCTTGATCTCACAGCGCTCGCCGATTTTCACATTTTTCAAAAACACGTTCGCACCCAGGATCGTTCCCGCGCCGATTTCTGTCTCGCCTTCGAGAATCACACCGGGATACACGGTCACGTCGGGCGCAATCTTCACGCCCGGATCGACCCGACAACTCGAAAGCGAAAGGAAGCGCACCCCGTGGATCGCGTGATGTCGGACAATCCGCGAATTCAGGATCGCTCCCGCCAACGAAAGCTCGTAGGGGTTGTTGACTCCGCGAACGTCTTCGGCGTTTTCCCAAATCTGGGTTTCGATCGCGCGCTTTTTCTGGACGGCTAACGCCACCAGATCGGTCAGATAGTATTCTTTTTGAGCGTTGTTCGTCTTCAGCGACTCGACACCCGAGGCCAGAAATTGAGCCTGAAAAGTGTAAATCGACAGGCCGACTTCTTGAATCATTTTTTCACGAAGTGTCGCGTCCTTTTCTTCGACGATCCGAAGGACTCCGCCTTTTTTGCCTTTACGAACGATCCGCCCATAACCGAACGGATCGGCCAGAATCGCGGTCAGCAGCCGCATCGCCGAGCCACGCTTCAAGGGTTCGGCCATTTCGCGAATCAATTCGTTCGTCATCAGAGGCAAATCACCCGGTAGCACCAAAACGTTCGACTTGGCCGCGACGGTTTTCTTTCCCCAATCGGAAATCATCGCGCACTTGACCGCGTGACCTGTGCCTTTTTGCTCGGCTTGCTCGACGAAATCGATCGCTAAATCGAAATTCTGCGCCTTCGTCGCTTCAATGACTTTTTCTTTTTGGTATCCCACCACGACTGCGACCCGAGCGCCCGGTAACTCCGAGGCGACGCGATCAAGAATGTGGAACAGCATCGGCTTTCCGCAGACCGGAACCAGGACTTTCGGAAGAGACGAAGCCATTCGCTTGCCCAAGCCTGCCGCTAAAAGAATGATTGCCGTCGAAGAAGAAGATTTCGGTTTTACAGACATGCCCAACAGATTCCTTCATTTTCAGCCGTTTTTCTTTCAAAAAAGAAAGAAGCCGCCCATTTTGAGTATCCGACTTTTATGCTTCGTACAATAAAATCTTTACCATATTCCTATTGAACGTGCTTAGAGAAGCTTATAAACACTAAAAAACCGTCTAAATTTTGTCGAAGAAAGCGGTACGAACTTCGACAAAGCTTAAGGAAGAGCCCGCGCAATTGGGTTGGGATCCCAATAGCTGTATCGCGCCGGAACTGAGATGGAGTTGTCACCGTCGTCATTTTTACAGGGGGAATCAAAATGGACGTACAAACCATCAATAAGTTCAAAAGAATCTTAGTCGCAGAACGCGATCGCCTTTTGAACAACACGAAGGAAAGCATCAAAAACGACCTGAACGTTTCGACCGACGATTTGCCGGACGAAGCGGATCTGGCCGCCAGTGAAATCAGCCAAAGTCTGACCTTCGAGCTTCGCAACCGCGAACGCATGATGATCTCGAAAATCAACACCGCATTGACGAAAATCCAAGACGGAAGTTTCGGCGAATGCGAATCCTGCGAAGAAGAAATCGAAAAACGCCGCCTAGAGGCGCGCCCGTTTTCCACTCTTTGCGTCGCCTGCCAGGAACAAACCGAGCATCGCGAAAAGGTTTACGCCTGATTTCGAATCATTTCTGTTTTTGCGCGAGACGGAGTTCGCGAAAAAGAATCACTCCAAACGAGTTCGCACGGAAGCCTTCCACTCGTTTGGAATATGCAAATCGAAGCACTTGGTGCAACAGCGGAACCACCGGCGCTTCGTCCCATAAAATCGCTTCGATCTTCTCGATCAACTTGCTTTTCTTGACCGCCCGGCCTTCTTGCCGAATCTGATCCACCAGCGCGTCGTACTGAGCATTCGACCATCCCGTAAAATTATTCACGCTCTTTCCTTGAAGCACCTGATACGTCAGGTACGGATCGCTCACGGGGTTTTGCCAACCGAATCGGTACACTTCGTCCGGGCCGGTCTTGAGCTGGGCGTAATGCGCTTTCCAATCGAGCAGATCAAGTTTCATCTTCCAGCCCAGTTCGCCCTTGATGATGCTCTGAATGTATTCCAGCATCGTCTGATTTCTCGATCCGCTGTCGCTTTGAGCGCTGAACTCGTACTTTGAAAGTTCCTTCGTTTTGACGGGGGCATGCGCCGGCACGGAACCGCCCGGAATCAGGATCGACGGCAAAAAAGTCAGCGCCGGGATTTCACCGGTTTTCAAAATTTTCGCCAACTCGGCTTTCTTGCCGATCAGGGCGTTCCGAAACGCCTGGCGGTTCTTTTTGTCGTTGAACGGGGGCTTTCGCACGTTGAAAGCCAGATAAGTCACCGCCTCGACCGGAATTTCGGCAACCTTGGCGATCTGGCGAATTTTCGAAAACTGCAAAGCCGGGACCGTGCACAGAAGATCCACTCCCCCTGTTTTCAACAGCGGAAGCAACGAGGCTTCGTCTGGAATGAAGCGCACCTTCACCGAATCGATCGCCACCCCGTCGCTCGCGAAGTATTGGTCGTTTTTCTTCAGCGTCAGCGAGTCTTCGCGATGATAATCTGCGACCCGATAAGCCGCGAGCGTCGGCACGACCGGATCGGGCCTGCGATGATAGGCGTCGATCATGTCTTGGCGAATCGGCGCGAAGGGCGGAAGCGTCAGCCAATTCAAAAACTGTCCGTCGGGCTCTTTTAGCCGAACATCGACGGTCAATGAATCGACCGCGCGGGTCTTCGCCCAGTCGAATTCAGGAAAAAGTTCCGACAGAGCCGCACGGACAGGCTCGTCTTTCAGTCGATGAAGCGCCAAGATGAATTGCTCGGCCAAAAACGGTTTTCCGTCGGACCATTTCAGGCCTTTTTTGAAAATAAACCGGTAATGCCGCCGATCGCGGCTCAGTGACATCTTCGAGATCAGCGCTTTATTCAGATTTCCTGCGCCGTCATATTCGTACAAAGTTCCGATCGTGTTCGCCGCGAGCCTCAGCGCGGTTCCGTCTTCCATCAAAAGCGGATCGTACTGCGTGGGCTCGGCCGCATACTGTACCGTTAAAACGGAAGCCGGCACTTCAGTGGTCTCAGCAAAGCAAAGCCCGCCCCAAAGGCCGATGCAGACGCACATAACACTAGGCATTGTTCGAAGAAGCATGGTAAAATCGTAGCATGAATCAACTTCTGGGCAGTCTCGAAAATTTGCTCAGCCATAGTCTCCACAGCGGCTCGTTCGGAGGCGCTTTCGTCGCGCTTGCCCTCGCCTATGTCGGCGGCATTCTTTCGAGCCTCACTCCATGTATCTATCCGATGATCCCGATCACCGTCGGCGTCGTCGGCGGCCTTCAGAACAAACACGAAGAACGCGACACTCGTGCGGTCATCGTCCGTGGAATCGCCTATGTTTTAGGCATGGCGATCATCTATGCGTTCTTGGGGGTCCTGGCCGGAATCACGGGTCAAGTTTTTGGCACCTTTACCAATACCGCAGGTTGGTACGTCGGCTTAGGCATCGTCATGAGCTTCGCAGCGTTGAACATGCTCGACGTTCTTCCCTTCGACGCACAAGCCTTGATTGACCGGCTCAAGCGCGCGATCGGCCTCAGACACGAGCCCAAACAAAATACCGAAAAAGAAGCGACCATCGCCGGAGCGTTTTTTCTGGGAGCAACCTCGGGATTCATCGCGGCCCCCTGCACGACTCCGGTGTTGACTGCCATTCTGGCCTTCATCGCACAAACTCAATCCGTCATTTTCGGGCTCTCGCTGATGCTGTTCTTCGCGCTCGGGCTCGGTACTATTTTATTATTGATCGCGACCTTCGCCGGAAGCTTAAAGAAACTCCCTCGCGCAGGGAACTGGATGAACCGGGTCAAGATCTTCAGCGGATTGCTGATTTTGGCATTCGCCGAATATCTGATTTTCAGAGCCGGAAAAATTCACTAAGGATGGAGAAATCGACATGACGAACACCGTACGCAAAAACCTTCTACCTTTCATCAATGTCATCAGTCTTTTAGGCGCTGGGCTCGCGATCTGGCAAACCCGCTTGTTTTACCTGACCCGAACCGGCATGAGCGGCATGCACTCCTTCTGCAACATCGGAAAGACCTTCGATTGTACCGCGATCGAGATGAGCCCTTATTCTGAAATCTTCGGCGGCTTTCCGCTGTCGGGGCTCGCGATCGCGGGTTATCTCGTCATCTTGATTCTTTCGCTTTACGGCTTCAGCAATGCCTTCCGGAAAAACATCCGCAAGGTATTGATCGCGTTCACCGGAATCGCCGTTTTGTTTTCGGCGGTTTATCTCGCGATCATGCTGACCCAAATCGGCAAGCTCTGCATTCTTTGCCTGACCGTCGATCTGATCAACGTCGTCCTGTTCGTACTCGCATTGAACCTTCCGAAAGACGACGAACACGCACCGGGCGGCCTGACCTTGGGACGCATCGCGGGTACGGGCGCAATCGCGCTCGTCATGGCATTTCTTTTTTCAAAAGGTCTGAATCCGCAATCGCAGATGAAGCAAGAAGACATCAACGATCTCGTGGACAGCGTACTCAGTACGCCGGTCACGCCGGTCGCCATTCCGTCGGATGCGCCGGTCGTCGGCGATCCGAACGCGCCGATTACGGTGGTGAAGTTCAGCGATTACGAATGCCCGGCTTGTCGAATGGGCGCGAATGCGATCCATCCGCTTTTTAAACGCTACGAGAAACAGGTTAAATTCGTTTTCGTGAACTTTCCGCTCGATCAGGCCTGTAATCCGGCCATTCATCGTCGCATGCATGAGTTCGCCTGCGAGGCCGCTTCAGTGGCGATCTGCGCGACCGAACAAGGGAAGTTTCTTGAAACCTACGAAACTCTTTTCGAGAACCAAGAAAAATTCGCCACCGGCAAGATCGCCGACTTGCTTTCCGGCATTCCCGGCATCGACATGGCCAAGCTGAAGGCCTGTACGACGCTTCCGAGCACCGCCGATAAGATCAAGCGCGACGTCGAGCTCGGTGCTGCGATGAAGATCCAATCCACTCCGACATTCTTCATGAACGGAAAGAAAATCGAAGGCGGCTTGCCGACGAACATCTGGATTCAGATCATCGACCGGACGCTGAAACACTAATTGAAAGAATCGCACGAGGATTTTTACGTGAGCTTTTTGATTGATACCCATTGCCACCTCAATTACGAATACGACAGCGGCAAAACGGCGGCAGACCTGGTTCGTGAAGCAAAGGCCGGCGGAGTCGATTACCTGATCACGATCGCCACCGAACACGCGACCTTCGAGGATGTGCAGAAAATTTCAGAAAGCTTTCCGAATGTGTTCCATTCGATCGGGGTGCATCCCCACGAAGCCTCGCTGGTGAACGACGAAGTTTTAAAATTCATGCGACCGTTTCTGGATCACCCCAAGTGCGTCGCCGTCGGCGAAATCGGGCTGGATTATTACTACGAACATTCCGACCGCAAAAAGCAGCAACAAGAATGCTGGTCGCAGATGGAGCTTGCGCTCGATGCGAAAAAACCGATCGTCATCCATTCGCGCGACGGCGAAGAAGACCTGCTTCCGATCCTGACCCGTTACGCGAAAGCCCTGCCCGCGAACGCTTCACCCGGCGTGATCCATTGTTTTTCCGGAACGGAAAACTTTGCACGGGCCTGTATGGATCTCGGGTTTTTCATTTCGCTTTCAGGGATCTTTACCTTCAAAAACTCGGAAGGGCTTCGTCAGATGGTCCGGGGCTTTCCGATGGATCGCCTGCTCGTCGAAACCGATTCTCCGTTTCTGGCGCCCGTTCCGCTTCGCGGAAAAAAATGCGAACCCGTCATGGTCAAACACACGGCAATGAAGCTCGCTGAAGTCAAAGGCCTGAGCTTCGATGAGCTCGCGCAAATCACCTCGGCCAATGCGAAGCGCTGCTTTGGGCTGCCGATTCAGCCGATTCAATAGTTCAAAACCGCATCTTCCGCAGTTTCTTTTTTTCGGAATGCCGCTTTTTACTCGCTTGGTTTTTGAGAACGCGCGAGCGGCTCATTTTCGTTTTCTTACGTTTCTTCGGGATCGTCAGGGCTTGCGCAAGCAATGCGCGGAACTTTTCAAGGCAAGCCTCGCGATTTCGAGGTTGGTCGCGGTACTCGTCGCTGGCGAGCAGCAACTCGCCCTCGGCAGTCAGCTTCAACTTCGAGAACAAGCGCTGGCGGACTTCTTCCGAGATGCTTTCGCTCGTCCGCACATTCCATCGAAGGAGGGCTTTGCTATTGACCTTGTTGACGTTCTGCCCACCGGGGCCCGAGCTGCGGGCGAATGAAAAATCGAGCTCCGAAAGTGCGATCCGAACGAATGGCGTGATCTCGAGATCGTTTCCGGTCATGTCAGGTGATTCAGCAAAATCCCGGTCGCCACCGAGACATTGAGCGAGGTCACTCCTTGATCGCCGTTGCGATTCGGAACGGTGCAGACCACGTCGCAGGCCTCTTCGGTCAGGCGGCGCATGCCCTTTTCTTCGTTCCCCACGATCACGAGCCAAGGGCGGTCTTTCTCGACGTCTTGCAGCGGTGATTTCGCATGTTCGGAGGTGCCCAAAATCCACAAACCGGCGTCCTTTGCTTTTTCAAACGCGCGCTGAAGGTTGGCCACGCCCACATAAGGGATGGCTTCCACCCCGCCCGCCGAGATGTCGTAGACGGTCGAGGTCATCGGCGCTGAACGTTCGGTCGTCATGATGATGCCTTTGATTCCGAAAAAACTCGCCGCGCGAAAAATAGCGCCCAAATTCTGAGGATCCTGCAAGCAATCCAGCGCCAGCCACACGCCTCGGCTGTCTTGGTCGATTCCGTCGAGCATTCGCTCGATCGCTGTCATCGCCTTCGGGCGAATCTTGGCACCGTGGGAGCTCTCCCTGCCGACAAACTGTTTTTGTCTCTGGTTTTGCTTTTGACCGCCTCGTGAATCGCGCCGTGGCTCTTCGTGCACGGAAAAGCTTTCCCGAATCCGAACTTGATGCTTGCGTGCCAATCCCTCGATCGCATCCCATACGCCGTCATGGGATGAATGAGGCAAAACGAGCTCCAGCACTTCTTTCGGGCGCGATTTCAGCGCCGCGAGAATGCTATGCGGATTTTTGATCAAAAGTTCAGAGCCGGTACTCATGAGATTTCCTTTAAAATTTTTTCCGTCACTTCGCGTGGGTTCGCCGCCTGCGTAATCGGACGCCCGACGACGATCGCCGAAGCTCCGGCACTCATCGCCTCAGAAGGCGTCATCACCCGACTTTGATCGTTCAGGCTCGCCCCTTTCGGACGGATTCCGGGAACCATCAAAAACAGCTTAGGATACTTGCCCCGAATTGCCTCGACCTCGTGAGAAGAACACACCATGCCGCCGACAGCGGGGTGATCATGGGCCAAATTCGAAAAGTGCATCACCGAATCAGGGATCGTACGAATCGAACCCAGCTTCGCCACGTGCGAAACATTTGCGATCCAATCCTCTTCCTTAAACGAAGTCAGTACGCTCACGCCCAGAATGGTCGGCCGTTTCGAAAGGGTTCCGGCCACTTCGGCTTCTTTCAACTTGATCTCGACCTCGTCGAGCACGCGCTTTCCGTTACAAAGATGAAGGGTCATGAACTCGACCCCGAGCAATGCCCCCTGTAAAACGGCGGCACCGACAGTGTTCGGAATGTCGTGAAACTTCAAATCGAGAAAAACACGAAGGCCACGATCACAAAGCCCCTTAACCCAAGCAGGACCGGCGCTCATGAACAGCTCTAAACCCACTTTGTAAATCAAGGGAAGATCCTTCAGATCGTCCATCAGCTTTTCAGCCTTGGCCACGTCCGAATAATCAAGCGCGACCGCCAGATCGGTTCCGACTCCGGTACTCATGTCAGTACGCACGGGCAAAAATAGCCATCACGGTGCCTTCTTTTTTGCCGGTTTTAAAACAAGGTTGATTGGCTGCGATCGGTTGGAATCGATCGTCGAGCAAAATACAACGAAGGGTGGCCTTCGTTTCTTCCTTAATCTGTTCTTCGGCTTCGCGATCCAGCCCCCAAGGCACTTTGTAGAAGCCGCCTTTTTCTTCGAGCTGTTTTTTGAAGGTCTCGTAATCCGAAACTTCATGGATGTTTTGATCGCGATGGGCGCGGGCCTTTTCAAGCAGCTCGGTCTGCATCGCTTCAAGTTCTTTGCCGATCTTCGCTGGCAAATCGGCTAAGGGAATGAATTCCTTCTGACCTTTGTCGCGACGGGTGAATACCGCCTGACCTTTTTCGAGATCGCGCGGACCGATTTCGATCCGGATCGGAATTCCGATCATCTCGTATTCGTAGAACTTCCAACCCGCCTGCTTGGTATCGTCTTTATCAACCAACACACCGACCGAATACGGAAGCTGTTTCACTCCGGCGTCTGCGCGGATCTCGTCAGCCAGTTTGTCGGCCGCCCCATAAACCGCTTCGGCCAGGTTGGCCTTCGGCACGATCGGAACGATGGCGACGTGAGTGTGCGCAACCTTCGGCGGCAGTACCAAGCCTTTGTCGTCCGAATGGGTCATGATCATTCCGCCGATCAGGCGGGTAGAAACCCCCCAGCTCGTCTGATGGACGTACTTTTGTTTTCCGTCCTTATCCAGGAATTGCGTATCGAATGCTTTTGCGAAATTTTGATCGAGATTGTGGGATGTCCCCGCCTGAAGCGCTTTCCCGTCCTGCATCATCGCTTCAATGCAATACGTGCGCAAAGCACCGGCGAATTTTTCGGCTTCGGACTTCATGCCCGAAATCACCGGCATCGCGAGCACGCTTTCGGCGAACTCGTGGTACATCTTGAGCATTCTTTGGGTAAAATTTTCGGCATCTTCAAGCGAGGCGTGGCAGGTGTGCCCTTCTTGCCATAGAAACTCGGTGGTGCGCAGAAAAAGACGGGTGCGCATTTCCCAGCGAACGACGTTCGCCCATTGGTTGATCAAAAGCGGGAGGTCGCGATAGCTCTGCACCCATTTTGCGAACATCGAATTGATGATCGTCTCGGAAGTCGGACGGACGATGAGCTTTTCTTCAAGGTCTTTTCCGCCTGCATAAGTCACGACCGCCACTTGAGGTGCGAACCCTTCGACGTGATCGGCTTCTTTTTTGATGAAGGCCTCGGGAATGAACATCGGAAAATAGGCATTGCGGACCCCTGCCGCCCGGATCCGTTGATTCATCTCTTGTTGGATGCGCTCCCAAATGGAATACCCGTTGGGACGAATCACCATGCACCCTTTGACGGGGCTGTAGTCGGCCAGTTTGGCCTGCAAAACGATGTCTTGATACCACTGAGAAAAGTCTTCCGAACGGGGGGTGATTTTTTCTGCCATACCCGGTAGAATAGTTCGATTTCACGCTAAAATCTATGATAATCTGGGTCAATCTATGCGAGATCGGCCCCATGATCGAACAGAGCTCAAGGAGAATCGGAAGCGCCGGCGCGAACGCATGATTATGCTGGGGCTGGCCATCGTCTTCATCCTGCTGACGGCGGTCGAATTCCGGCTCAGTAAAATCTCGGCCTCGCTTCCCTTCGTCAATTCGATCTTCTTTTTCGGACTGATCAACTTTAACATCATCATCCTGGTCGCCCTCCTTTGGCTGATCTTCAAGAACGTCGCCAAAACTTTCTTCGAACGGCGAAGCCGGCTTTTGGGGTCACGTCTCAAGACCAAGCTCGTGACCGCCTTCATCGGGTTTTCGATCATCCCGACCCTGACCCTGTTCATGATCTCGGCGCTTTACATCAACACGAGTTTCGACAAGTGGTTTTCACTGAAGATTCAAAACACCTTCCAATCGTCACTCGAAATCACGAGCTTGTATTACAAAAACGCCGAGGCCACCTCGACCCATTTCGCCGAGCTGATCGCAAAGCAGATTCACTCGAAGGTCATCAGCCGCTCTCACCCGCGCCAACTGCGCTCGCTCATGGGGCAACTCGAACAGCTTCGCGCCATCTATGCGCTGAATGCCGTCGAAATCTACACCGCCCCGCTCGACGAGGCCGTGCTCGTGATGGATCCAGAATCGCGGACCAATAACCCCGATTCTTACGTTCGTCTAAGTGTCGATCGGATTCATCAGGCCTTTCAAGGAACTCATTTTTCATTCATTCAAAACGTCGGCCATGCCGATCTGGTCCGATCGTCGGCGCCGATCATCGACTACACTTCTGGCCGGGTCAAGGCCGCCGTCGTGGTGGATATCCTGATTCCGGTGAACTTGACGTCGCGCGCGGGCCAAATCGCCCATACGGCCGAAGCCTACAAAGACATCAACCCCTTAAAGTATCCGATCAAGACAACTTATTTTATTATTTTGATTCTGATTACGATCCTGATTGTTTTCGCCGAAATTTGGCTCGGGCTTTACTTGGCCCGCGAGCTGACGGTTCCGGTCGAACGCCTCGTAAAGGCGGCCCATGACGTCGGCCGGGGGCGGCTCGACGTTTCGATCGAAAAAGCGGGGAACGACGAAATCGCGGTGCTCGTCGAAAGTTTTAACAAAATGACTCGCGACCTTCGAAACAATCAATCAACCCTGCGGCAGCGGACTCAGCAGCTTGAGGCCATTCTTTCGAACATCGCCACAGGCGTGATCCTCGTCGATTCGGACGGAAAGATTCTCACGCTCAACAATTCGGCCCTGCAGTTGCTCGATCTTTCACCCGGCGATTACTCGGGGTATCCGATGCAATCGCTGTTTGCGTCCGAGCCACATCAAGTGCTTTTAAAGTCACTCGAAGCGGGATTAGCCGACCTTCCGCGTTCCGAACGCGAGCAGACCTGGGCGACGAAGGTCAAGGGCGAAGTGAAAAATCTGACCGCGATCTCGAATCCGCTCAAAGAAAAAGGCAAAATCTGGGGAGCGGTGGCCGTGCTCGACGATCTGACTTACCTTGTGAAAGGTCAACGCGAGATGGCTTGGCGAGAAGTTGCCAAACGGATCGCGCACGAGATTAAAAACCCGCTGACTCCGATCAAACTCTCGGCACAGCGACTGCAACGTCGCTTGAAGGATCTTCAAGGCAAAGATCGGCAACTCGTGCAAGAATGCACGTCCGTCATCGTCCAACACGCCGACGAACTGAAGGAGATGGTGAACGAGTTTTCGAATTTCGCTCGCTTTCCGGAGATCTCGCCGCTTCCGCATCAGCTCAACGACATCATTCACGAAACGATGCAGCTCTACCTCTCGGCCCATCCCGAAATCAATTTCATCACGAAGCTTGAACCGAAACTTCCGATGATCGATCTCGATAAAGACCAAATGAAGCGCGTTTTTCTTAACCTGATCGACAACGCCATTTCGGCGATCAAGGTCGGCAACAAGCCGGGGCCGGCAAAGATCGAGGTCGAAACGCATTACAACGACCGTCTCGAAGTGGCGGCACTTACGATTCGCGACAATGGCCCGGGCATGAGTGAATCGGTTCAAGAACGTGCGTTTGAGCCTTATTTTTCGACGAAAAATGAAGGAACGGGGCTAGGCTTGGCGATCGTCAAGCGCATCATCAACGATCACGGCGGGTACATCCGCCTCTCTTCGACCGTGGGCGAAGGAACGACCTTTATGATTGAACTCCCGACGAAAACGGCTAGACTCATCTCATGAGCCGGACCGTTCTGATTATCGATGACGAAGCCTCGATTCGCCAAACCCTCGCGGGAGCATTGAGCGACGAAGGCTATCGTCCGCTTCTGGCTCCGAATGCGCTTCAAGGAATCGAGATCGCTAAAAAGCAGCATCCTGACGTCATTCTACTCGATATTTGGATGCCCGAGATGGATGGCCTCACCGCCCTGAACGAAATGCGGCAGCAGGGAATCCAAACCCCGGTCATCATCATGTCGGGGCACGGAAACGTCGAGACCGCCGTCAAGGCGACGAAGCTTGGGGCATTCGACTTCGTTGAAAAGCCGGTCGAGCTCGATCGCATTCTTGTATTGATTCGAAACGCGCTTTCAGCCCACGATCTGATCGAAGAAAACCAAGCGCTTCGCAAACAGCTTTCGGCCCGTCGCCCGATCGTCGCTGAGTCCCCGTCGATGAAGCACATTCAAGACCTCGTCAAGCGCGTCGCCCCCACATCGGGCTCGGTCCTGATCACCGGCGAAAACGGGACCGGAAAAGAAGTGATCGCCCAGACGATCCATGCCCTTTCGACTCGGTTTAAGAAACCTTTTATCGAAGTCAATTGCGCGGCCATTCCCGAAGAGCTGATCGAAAGCGAATTGTTCGGACACGAGAAGGGCGCTTTCACTGGCGCGATTCAACTTCGGCGCGGCCGCTTTGATTTGGCCGATAACGGCACGCTCTTTCTCGACGAAATCGGCGACATGTCGCTCAAGACTCAGGCTAAGATCTTGCGCATCCTTCAAGAACAAAAATTCGAACGGGTGGGCGGTCACGAAACCCATTCGGTCGACGTGCGAGTCATCGCCGCGACCAACAAAGACCTTAAACACGAAATCACTCGTGGCGCTTTTCGCGAAGACCTCTACTTTCGCCTGAACGTCGTGCGCATCCACATTCCGCCGCTTCGAGAGCGCAAAGAAGACATCGATCCGCTGATCTCTTTTTTTCTAAAGGAATTCGCAGGCGTCCATCAAAAATCCGTGCGTGAAATCAGCGACGAAGGACTGAAGCTTTTACAGAAATATTCATGGCCAGGAAACGTCCGCGAGTTACGAAACCTGATCGAACGCTTCGTAATTCTTCAGGGCCCGGGCGATGAAAAGACGCCGATCTCGATCGACGAGATCAAAATCCATCTCGGCGACGCCTCTTTCAGCCACGGCTCAAGCCCGGGCGACGGCAAAAATAAGGAAGCCACCCCCGGCGTGATCGCGATGTCGACCGGGCAATCGCTCAAAGACGCAAAATCCGAATTCGAACGCGAGTACATCATCCAAGCGTTGAAGGACAACGCATGGAACATTTCAAAGACGGCCCAAGTGTTGGGCATCGAGCGCAGTTATTTGCACCGCCGAATCAAGTCGTTTGGGATTGAGGTTGAGGATTAATTTCTTAAGACTTTTACGCCGCTGATTCCGGCGAAGTCATTATCGAGCGTGATGAGAGTCGCCTCAGCGACTTGCGCATGAGCCAATACAAAACTATCCGCCATCGGCAACCGATGATTTAAAGATAAATCAGCGGCAGTAACCGCTATTTCTTGGTTCAGATCCATGATTTCATGGCGAGTCAGTAAAGTTAACGCCGATAGCGCCAAGTCTTCCGAATGATTCGACGCAATTTTTCGATAAACCTCGAATAACACTACCGTCGGAACGATAATTTTAGAGGAACTTTGCAGTTCCGTTTCGCATTTTTTTGAGAGGGGTCCCGATCCTAAAATTTCGATCCAAACCGAGGAATCTAAAACCACCGCTGAATGACCCGACATCAAACGCTCCGGTCTTTCTTATCTCGAAGACCACGAGAATCCAAACTACCCTTCAAGGCTTTCTTGATGTCATTCATTTCGGCAAGCGGAACCAGATAAGCCACGCGTCCTTTCGCAATCACTTCGACCTGGGCCCCCGGAGAAATTCCCAAAGAATGCCGAACGTCTTCAGGAATCACGACTTGATATTTCGGTGAAACTTTAACCGTCATGACAATATGTTAAACGAATTATCGATCGATGTCAATATCGTTTAACTATCGAAAAAACTCTGAAATATCCACCTTTAACGCGCGAGCGACCCGATCCAGCGTGGGCAAGCTCACGCTGTAGGTTCCGCTTTCGATTCGTTGAAACCAGCGTCGTTCCATGCCTAAAGTGGTCATATCTTCTTGGGTCAAATTTTTGGCGAGACGAACACGACGGATGTTATCCGCGATCCGCTTCATGAGCTTCCAATAACGGTCGTCCAATTCGGTTTTCAGTTTGTGTTTGCTGCCTGCCACGCTCTTTCATGGTCCAGCGCGCGGTTACTTTAAACCACGGTCTAAAGTGACCGCCTTCATTCTCCGATGAGATTCCATGAAACAGCGGATCCAGAGCATTCAGGCACTTCGAGGAATCGCCGCGCTCTTAGTCGTTATCTGTCATGCAGGAACCATGTTCGAAGCCTATTCGAAACGCTTCGGGCTCTCCTTTCCGCCTTTTTATTCTTTGTTATGGATCGACCTTGGCGCATGCGGAGTCGACATCTTTTTCGTGATCAGCGGATTCATCATGGCCTACGTCGCCTGGGAGCATTTCGGCGAAAAAGGCTACCCTAAAACCTTTTTCATTCACCGCCTGATTCGGATCGTGCCGATTTACTGGGTTTGCACCACCGTCATGGCTATTTGTTTTTTGTGGATTCCATCCCTGATCCAAAGCGGTCGAAGCACCTCACTCGTTCACATTCTCTGTTCGTATTTCTTCATCCCGCATTCTGATCACGGCGATCGTCATCCCATTTTAGGCGTGGGCTGGTCGTTGAATTACGAAATGTTCTTCTATTTGATTTTTACGATCTTTCTTCCGCTTCGACGAATGTGGGCGTTGACCGCAATTGCGACGACTCTCGTGGCAGTCGTCTTGCTCGGTATTTTCACCTATCAATGGTTTCTTTCAAGTACCGTGATTTTAGAATTTGGGTATGGAATTTTACTCGGGATTGTATTCCGAAAAAATGCCTCTGGCCTAAGCTTTCGATTCGCTCCAATCTTTAATCGATCTCTCTTTTTAGGCGGATTTGCCTTGTTAGGCCTCTTACTCACCCACTTCGGATTCCCTTCCGATCTCATACGAGGATTTCTCGTTGGAATTCCCTCGCTTCTGATCGTCCTGGGTACGCTCGGGTGGGAAGATCATCGGATTCCAAACGGCTTGATTCGGCTCGGAAATGCTTCGTATTCGCTTTACCTGACTCATTTCTTTATCGGAGTCGCGATCGCGCGAGTCTGGGTCCGGCTTCTGCCCCACGCACCTTCATGGGCTTTAACCCTTTTGATGATTTTCATTCCGTGTGGGATCGCCCTGCTTTGTTACGATCGCTTCGAGCTTCCGCTGACCCGCGCTCTTTCTAAATGGAGTAAATCTTCCCATATTTCTCGCGCGCGTAATTCATGAAGTGGCTGAAGTTCAACCCTTCACCCGTCGCTTGTTTCAGAAGCTCGCCCGAAGTCAAACGGCGGCCATGAACGTGCACCTTCTCGCGCAGCCACTTCAGCAGCGGCGCCATATTGCCGCGCTCGATCGAAGCGTCTAAGCCCGGAACTTCTTTCTTCATGGTTGAAAGCCATTGAGCGGCATAGAAACTTCCCAACGAATAGGTCGGAAAATACCCGAAGCTTCCGTAGCTCCAATGCACGTCCTGAAGACAACCGTCCGAATCGTTCGGCGGGCGGATTCCCAAAAATTCTTCATAACGCTCATTCCAAAAACGTGGAATGTCGGCGACCTGAATCTGCCCCTCGATCAACGCTTTTTCAATCAGGTAACGGATGTAAATGTGCGCATGATAGGTCAACTCGTCCGCCTCGACCCGAATCAACGACGGTTCGACTAAGTTCACCGCCTTGAAAAAATCGTCAGTGGTTACATCGTTCAGGTTTTCAGGAAACTCGCGTTTCAGTTCGGCGAAGTTCCCTTTCCAATACGGTAGCGAACGAGCAATCTTGTTTTCCCAAAAGCGTGATTGCGATTCATGAACCGCCATCGAGAGTGCCTGCGAGGCCGGCAAGCCGTACTGCGATTCGAGCGGCAAGCCCATTTCATACAATCCATGCCCTGCCTCGTGAACGGCGGCGAAAAACATCGGGTTAAAATGATTCTCGTCCACCCAAATCGTGATGCGAACATCGCCTGGGCCGAAGGTCGTGCAGAACGGGTGAGGCGCGTAGTCGGCCCTGCCCGATTGAAAATCGTAACCCATCTGCTTGACCATTTTTTCGGCGAAAGCCCACTGCTTCGCCTTCGGATAATGACGGGTCAGAAAATCATGTTTCGGTTTCGGCAGAGCGATGATTTTTTTGAAGAACGGGAAGAGCTCTTTCTTCACGTCGTCGAACACGTGATCCATTTCTTTGACCGTCAGTCCCGGTTCGTAATCTTCGAGTAGAGCCTCGTAAGGATGACCCTCGTAGCCTAAAAATTGAGTCTCTTGGCGTTTCAATTCGACGATTTTCTTCAACGCGGGCTCGAAAAGCGAAAATTGATTTTTAACCCGTGCCTCATGCCACAACGGAAACGCGTCGGCGGTCACGCGCGCATGTTCTTCGACGAAAGCATGCGGGTATTTTTTCTTCCGCAAATAATCTTTACGCGTCAGCCGGACATTGTCTTTTTCTTCAGCGCTGAGACTTTCATCTTTTGACAACTCATCGAGCAAATCGCCGAACTTCGGGTCGACGAACAATTCGTGCCCCAAGGTCGAAAGCGTGGCCATTTGTTGGCCGCGAAACACAGCACCATTTTTCGGCATATAGGTCTGCTGATCCCAGCTTAAAATCGCATTCGCGAAACCGAGATCGGCGACTTTTTGAAGGTGAGAACGATAGGCCTGGTAACGGGTGTTATTCTTCATCCATATAAGGATACAAGACCTGCTTCGGCGGAACAAAACTTTCTTTGATCGTGCGAGGGCTCAACCAGCGAGTGAGGTTGAGCAGACTTCCGGCCTTGTCGTTCGTTCCTGAACGGCGCGCGCCACCGAACGGTTGTTGGCCCACGACCGCACCTGTCGGCTTGTCGTTGATGTAGAAGTTTCCGGCCGAATGACGAAGCTCGTCTGTCATTTTTTGAACGGCCAGACGATCCTGCGCAAAAATGGCTCCGGTCAAGGAATACGGAGACGTCTCGTCACAAACCTTGAGCATTTCCATCCATTTCGAATCGTCATAGACGTGCACGCTTAAGACCGGTCCGAAAATTTCTTCGCACATCGTGCGCGCCATCGGGTCGCTCGCCAGCAACAGCGTCGGCTTAATGAAGTAGCCCTTCGACGCATCGGCTTCTCCACCAGCCAAGACCTTCAACTTTGAGTCTTGCTTAGCAAAATCGAGATAGCCCTTGATTTTGTTAAATGAGCGCTCGTCGATCACGGCATTGATCAGATTCCGAAAGTCTTGCACATCCCCCATCTTGAGCGATTCGACTTCCGCAACCAACGCGGGCTGAAGCTTCGTCCACAGCGACGACGGAACGTACGCGCGCGAAGCGGCCGAACACTTTTGACCTTGATACTCGAACGCGCCTCGAATGAGTGCCACGCGCAAAGCCTCTAAATCAGCCGAAGGATGTGCGAATACAAAATCTTTTCCGCCCGTTTCACCGACGATGCGGGGATAACTTCGGTAACTCTCGATATTCTGTCCGATGGTCTTGCTGATGTGATTGAAGGTCGCCGTCGAACCGGTAAAGTGCACGCCCGCCAGCTTCGGATGCGAAAGCACGACTTCGCCCGCGAGAGGTCCCGGTGCCGGAATGAAATTGATCACTCCTTCAGGCAAGCCTGCTGCCATCAATAATTGCATCGTCCGGTAAGCGGCCAAGGTTTGAGTTTCGGAAGGCTTCCACACCACGGTATTGCCCACCATCGCCGGAGCCGCAGGAAGATTGCCCGCAATCGCCGTAAAGTTAAACGGCGTCACCGCAAAAACGAATCCTTCCAACGGACGATAATCGGATGAATTGTGAACTCCCGCACTCGAAGCGGGTTGCTCACTTAAAATGCGTTCATAAAAATGAGCGTTAAAGCGCAGAAAATCGATCAACTCGCAGGCCGAATCGATCTCGGCTTGATAGGCATTTTTGGATTGACCCAACATCGTCGCCGCATTCATCACCGGACGCCATGGGCCTGCCAGAAGGTCAGCGGCCTTCATGAAAATTTTCGCGCGGTCGGACCACGAAAGCGCTTCCCATTCACGCTTCGCCTTTAAAGCGGCATCGATTGCGAGTTGAATCTCGTTCTTGCCCGCGAGATGAACCTTCGCCAACACATGACGATGATCGTGCGGCATACGCACTTCATAGAAGTTCCCCGTGCGGATTTCTTTTCCGCCGATGATACAGGGAATCTCGACCACCTCGCCCGACGCGGTTTTCAACGCGTCTTTTAGGAGTGCTTTTTCTTTCGAGCCTTTTAAATAGCCCAAAATAGGTTCATTGACAGGAGCCGGAACAACGAATCGAGTGGATTGCATGAACCTAGTCTAGCAAATATTTGCGTTCGAAGACAAACGTTCCGAACGGCAAAACGGCCGCCAAGTAAGAAAGCATGCGACGCTTCGGCATCCAGCTTTTTTGATCCGCGACCATACTGGCTAACGCGACGTATGCCAGAAACAGGGTTCCATGCACAGGGCCCATGGCGTGTACCATATTCGGATTGTGCCCGGCGTATTTCATCGGCACCGCGATGAACAACAGAACGAGAAACGAAATTCCCTCTAACCACCCCAGGATTCGAAACCATTGAACGTATTTCTTTGCTTTTGCTTGCTGAATATCCATTTGATTGCCCTTTATTGATATGCTGCGGTAGGAGATGCTGGCAATTTCTCACATTCCGGGGGCTTTGAGAAGCTTCATTTTTTTTGCAGTCACGCGACGATCTTTTGAAGACGTGTCAAAGTGTCAGGATATTTTTTTACCATGAGAATCAACGCGATCGCCTGGTCATTCGGCTCGCTTCGCCCCTGTTCCCAATTCGCCAAAGTTCTAGGATTCACTCGAAGCAGTTGCGCGAAAACGCTTTGAGAAAGATTCAATTCTTCACGAATTTTTTTGATTTCACGCGGCGAAATCCTTGGCAAAGCATGCACTTCAACATGAATTTGTCTCAATGTGACTTTCCCGGTTCGAGAGAGCTCCATTTCGCGAACGCCTCCGGCCAATTCCTGAAAAAGATTCCTTTTCATTTTCTTTTTTTCTTTCTGCATGCCTTTTCCTCGTCGATCATCTGTTTCAGAATTTTTCGCTCGTTCGGACTCAGGTCGGTGACCTCATTTTTCGCATAAAGGGTTAAAAACCAAATTTCTGATTCGTTTTCGAACCAATAGTAAATAATCCGGACTCCGGATCGCTTACCCCTTCCACGAACTCCCCATCTTAATTTTCTGAACCCTCCTGTTCCCTGAATGAGATCCCCAGCAACCGGATTCTGAGCCAAAAACATCTGTAAATCCGCGTATTCGTCGTCTGACAGATATTGCTCAATCAGCTCTGAAAACTGATGAGACTCAAACAAAGTGACATGAATATTATACGCAAATTGCGTATATTTTGAAAGAATGAAAATAGCCATAGATTTCGCTAATTAAGCAAAATCTAAACCACCTTCGCCCGACGAATAAGACGAGAAAACAAATTCGGCGAAAAACGCTTGAGATAGACGCCCATGACTTCTTTTCCGCCGATGTAAACTTCTTCTTTTTGCGCTTCGATTGCGGCGATCATTTTTCGGGCAAATGCGTCCGGCGCCATTCCCGCATCCTGAACATCATCCATCTTGCCTTGTTGAGAACCGTCCCCCGTCAGCGCGACGAGTGAGATATTCGTGCGCACAAACCCAGGGCAGACCATCGTCACGCGAACACCAGCATCGTACACTTCGGCGCGAAGTGATTCGAAAAAACCATGGAGCGCGTGTTTCGCGCCCGCGTACCCACTGCGCATCGGTGTGCCGAATTTTCCGGCAAGACTCGTCACCACCACGAATTGTCCCGATCCGCGCTTCAGCATCGACGGCAGCAGTTTTAAGGTCAAATCGATCGTGCCGAAATAATTTACGTCCATCAACGAGCGATACACGCTCATCTCGGTATCCTTCGCGAGCGAGCGTTGCGAGATGCCTGCGTTGTGAACGACGATGTCGACTCCGCTCGATTCTAATAAGTGCTTTGAAGCTTTTTCAATCGACTCCGGTCGAGCGAGGTCCAGCTCCAACACTTCAATCGAAGCACCGGGGTTCTTCTCGATACATCGTTTTCGAATTTCATTCAGCTTGGCGACGTTCCTCGCCGCGATGATAAAGTGATTTGAAGTACGACCGCTCTGAGCCGCCGACCACTCCGTAATTAATCCTTCGCCGATTCCTGAAGATGCTCCGGTGATGAGAATGCGTCGCTGATTCATCTTGAACACTCCCCGCTCAGATCGACGGAAGTCCGTTCGCCAGTTTCGCGAGTTCGATATCTTTCTCGGTCAATCCTCCGGCATCATGCGTAGTCAGCGCCAGCGTGACTTTGTTCCATTGAACGAGGATGTCGGGATGATGATTTTTCGATTCGGCCAAAAGCCCCACCGAATTGACGAAAAGAAGCGATTGCGGAAACCCCGAAAACGTAAAGGTCTTTTCAATCTCGCCCTTCGAATTGATCTTCCAGTCGGGGATTTCTTTCAACATCATTTCGGCCTGATTCGGGGTCAACTTTGCGCTTCCCATCACACGTTCTCCACATGCGCGGGACGAGCGCGCCGATTCGTCGGTAAAGGGCTATCACTCGGAAAGTGGCAAGCCGCTTGATGAAGTCCGTTCCACGCACTGACATCACTCAGTAACGGATAATCGACGCTGCACTTTTCTTGCGCGATCGGGCAACGCGGATGAAAGAAACATCCGGATGGCGGATTCAGCGGCGACGGAACATCCCCTTGCAGAATCACGCGGTCCTTCTGATAAGTCGGATCGGGAACCGGAATCGCCGACAGCAGAGCCTTCGTGTACGGATGTTTCGGATGGGCATACAACTCATCCGACTCGGCGATCTCGGCGATTTTTCCGAGATACATCACCGCGACCCGGGTCGAAATGTGTTCGACCACCTTCAGGTCGTGCGCAATAAACAGGTACGTAAGCTTCAACTCTTTTTGCAGGTCTTGCATCAGATTCACGATCTGCGCCTGAATCGAAACGTCGAGTGCCGAGACAGGTTCGTCACAAACCAAAAACTCAGGCTGAACAGCGAGCGCCCGAGCGATGCACACGCGTTGTCGCTGCCCCCCCGAAAACTCATGAGGATACCGGCCGATCGCCTCGCGGCGCAGGCCCACCAGATCGAGCAATTCAAAAATGCGCTTGCGACGATCGTCGCGCGAGTTGGCGAGTTTGTGAATGATGAGCGGCTCGCCCAAAATTTCTTCGATCGTCATGCGCGGGTTCAACGAAGCGTACGGATCTTGAAACACGATCTGCATGTTTCGGCGAAGCTTGCGCATTTCATCGTGCTTAAGTTTGGTGATGTCTTGGCCCTTGAAGAGGATTTCTCCTGAAGTGGGCTCGATCAAGCGAAGGATCGTCCGACCCAAGGTTGATTTTCCGCAGCCGGATTCGCCCACCAGCCCCAGTGTCTCGCCTTTATAGATATCGAACGAGACATTCTGCACGGCTTTGACCGACGCGACTTCGCGCCCGAGAATCCCGCCTTTGACGGGAAACCGTTTCACTAGATTTCGCACGGACAATAAAACTTCTTTGCTTTCAACGGGAGCCATCGTTTTCTCCTTTAAGCTTTCGCATGCACGCACCGGACCTGACGCGTTTCACTCAAAGCGCGCAGCTCGGGTTCGATGCCTTTGCATTCGGATGTGACGTATTTACAACGCTCTTGAAACCGGCATCCCGGCGGCAAATCGAGCAAGTTCGGCACGATTCCCGGAATCGGTTCTAAACGCGTTTTTTTCATTTTTCCCGTCGGATCGCGATCCAGAACAGGAATACTGTTGAGCAAGCCCTGCGTATAGGGATGCTTCGGCGAAGCGAATAATTCTTTAACGGGCGCGCGTTCGACGACTTTTCCGGCATACATCACGACCACCTCGTGAGCCATTTCGGCCACCACGCCCAGGTCGTGGGTAATCAGCATGATCGCCATGCCCACTTTTTGCTGAAGGTCGCGAAGCAGATCGAGGATCTGCGCCTGAATCGTCACGTCGAGCGCCGTCGTCGGCTCGTCGGCGATGAGGATCTGCGGATTGCACGAAAGTGCCATCGCGATCATCACCCGCTGCCGCATCCCACCCGAAAGCTGATGCGGATAATCCTTGATGCGCTTGTCAGGAGCGGGAATACCGACCAACTTCAGCATCTCGACTGCTTTGTTGATCGCATCGCCCTTCGACAAATCCTGGTGCAGCCGAATCGCCTCGATCAATTGATTTCCGATCGTGAAGACCGGATTGAGCGAGGTCATGGGCTCTTGAAAAATCATCGAGATTTCGTTGCCGCGAATTTTTCGCATTTGATCCATGCCGAAATTCAGCAAGTTTTGACCTTTGTAGAGAATCTCTCCGCCGACGATCTTGCCCGGAGGACTCGGAATCAATCGCATGATCGAAAGCGAAGTCACCGACTTTCCGCAACCGGACTCGCCGACGATCCCCACTGTCTTCCCTTTGTACAGATCGAAGTTGACGTGATCGACGGCCTTCACTTCACCGCGTTCGGTGAAGAAAGAGGTCTGAAGGTCTTTCACTTCGAGAATTTTTTCAAATGATGTATCCATATCCTTACCTATCGCGCACCTTTGGTGCTGCCCAATCGCGCACCTTTGGTGCGACCCTCATATATGCGCTCTCGGGTCCAGCGCATCGCGCACGTAATCGCCCAAGATATTGATCGCAAACATCAAGAAAAACATCGCGACCGTGGCCGCAGTTAACTGCCACCAAACTCCGGTACTCAACTCTCCCTTGGCGTCATCAATCATTTTGCCCCAACTTGGCAAATTTTGAACCCCTAATCCGAGATACGAGAGCAAAACTTCCGAGCGAATCGCGATTTCGACCATAAAAGTCATACTCAGGATGATCTGGTGCGTGACATTCGGTAACAAATGCTTGAAAATGCGCTGAGTGTGGCCTACGCCCATGCTTTCAGCGGCCACGAGATATTCCTTCTCTTTGTGCTTCAACACTTCGCCGCGAAGAATTCTCGCGAGCGAAATCCAGCTCGTCGCCGTCAAAGCGATATACACCGCCATCATTCCCCGACCCATCGAATAACTGATCGCGATCAAAAGCAGGATGTTCGGAATCGAAGAGAGTGTCGCAATGAACCACACGATCGCATCGTCGATCCAGCCGCCGAAGTATCCGGCGACACAACCGAAGACGATCCCGATCGGAGCACTGAGCACCGCCGTGATAATTCCCACACTCAGGGCTACGCGCGTACCCTGAATCGTCTTGTACATCACACTTCGACCAAGAATATCGGTACCGAACCACATCTTAAAACTCGAAAAAGCGGGAGGCAGATACTGGGCACCGACCGGCGTATCCCACGCCGAAGCAAACCCCAGAAACTGCGCCGCGAACGCGATGCCCACGAAAAACAAAATCACCACCGCGCAAACGAGCGGGATTTTCCGGCTAAAAACTTTTTTAAGCGCAATCGACCACATGGGCTTACTTTCCTTTACTGAAATTCATGCGCGGATCGAGCAGGTAATACAGAATATCGGTCAGCACGGTGGTTAAGATGTAAAGAATCGAAATGACGGTCGTCATCGCCTTCAGCATCGGAAAGTCACTGTTGTTCACGGCTTCGACGGTCATGCCTCCGATTCCGGGAATCGAAAAAAAGCTTTCCAGAAGGAGCGAGCCCAACACCAAGTAAGGAATTTGAATCACGACATAAGTAATGACGGGGATCATGCTGTTTTTCAGCACGTGCTTCAGATAAATGTACGACTCGCTCAATCCCTTCGCGCGAGCGGTCCTCACGTAATCTTGTGTGACTTCTTCAATGATCGAGTTTCGGTAAAAGCGAATGTCCGAACCCAAGTTCAACACGATCGAAATCAAAACCGGCAGCCCCAGGTAATAAAACTTCTCTTGCAAGCTCGACCCATACCCTGAAATCGGAAACCACCCGAGCTTCGACGCCAAGATGTATTGCCCGAACAAAATGTACGCAAGCGCGGGCAAGCTCATGATGAGCACAAAAAACACGACCGAGATCCGATCGATCATGCTCCCTCGAAAATACGCGACCATCAACCCGATCAAAAGCGAGATGATGGTGGTGAGAGCGAACGCCGGAACGGTCAGACTCAGCGTCGGGCCGATGCCGTCGATCACCTTCTGGCGAATGTCTTCGCGGGTGGTGTAGCTCTTTCCGAAATCGAAGGTCACGATTTGCTTTAAATACTGACCGAATTGTACCGGAAGCGGCTGATCCAGGCCCAACTCCGCACGTACCATCTCGACCCGTTCGGCAGTCGCGTGTTTTCCCAGCAACAGAGTCGCAGGGTCTCCGCCGACCATGTTAAACAATGCGAAGACGACGAATGAAACCCCTAACAGAATCGGAATCGAGTACAACAGTCGACGAATGATATAAGCCCACATCCCACGCTCCCCCTCAGAAACTTGCCCCAAACTACCCGAATCTCAAGCAAAATTGAATAGATAAAAAGTATACACCAAAGTGACACCAGCACAATCATCCGCAAACGGCTTGCAAGAAAAAAATGCACCGACGTTTCATTTTCGTTACTGAATTTCGCGCGAACGCCACGTCCACTTGAGTTCGCCGTCGGGACTTTTCACGATCACCTTCTTTGCAAAGGCTTGATCACGGTCCCAATCTTCGATGGTCAAGAGGATTGTCTGATCGTTCGAGCCAGCGGCGGCGACCAGACGCACGTTCACCGGCACCCAAGCATCCTCGGCGGTCGCGCGCTCGAAAATCCATTTCCAGGTCGGTGTTTGTAAAACAATGGTCGCACCCTCGACGGTCATCTTCGGCTTTCCGGTCGGACATGGTAAATCGCCGTGGAGCAACTGGGCCAAAACCGGCCATTCGAGGCCCAAATAATGGGTGACGTTTTTGCGGTTGTATTGAGGCTTCGACGGCACTTCGATCGCAATCGATCGCGCATTGCCCGTCATTCGCATCATCGTGCCGCCGATGATGTTCGTGACTTCTAGGGTGAAGTTTCCGCTTCGATCAAAATGAAGACCTGCGGGATACTGGCCTTTAAATTCGCGGGTATTGGAGCGCATCACCAAATCGCCCGACAGTTCGTGACCGGAGGCCTTACGGACGTCGAATTTCGAACAATAGGTAGAAAGCCATTGTTCCGCGTCGTGAGTCGAAATCGCCGAAGCGTCAATCGAAGGAGTACTGGAACAGGCGGACATGAAAAGACCAATCGTCAAAATAAGAAACGGGCGCATGCATTCAGCATGCGCCCGTTTCGAAGCTTCTTCAATTCGAATTCTCAACCGAGGCCGGCGCACGAGAGCCGCTCTCGGTGCCTAAAAGATGCTGGATTTTCAGCTTGGTCGCTTGAGCGCGTTTCGGCATTTGATTTTTAGCGTAGACCTCGACCAGATGTTCGAGAATCGCCGCCTCATCCGACTTCAGACTCGCCGCTTTTTCGAGATAAACGAGTGCGTCGCTGTTTTTACCCAGCATGAATTGATTCCAACCCATGCTGTCCAGGATGAACGGGCTATCCGGTTTCAATTTCAACGCATGCTTTAACATCGCTTCGGCGTCCTTCAGTCGAACTCCTTGAGTCGTCCAACTATAGGCCACGAAATTCAGTGCGTCGGCATTTTCGGGGTTTTGCTTCAACACCTTTTCCATCTCGGCAATGGCTTCGTCAGGCTTTCCGAGCTTGTCTAAAAGCGCGCCGTAAAAATAACGCATTTTTTCATGATCCGGAAACACCTTCAGCCCCTGGCTCAACGATTCGACCGCGCTTTTCACATCTTGGTCATCTTCGTACATGCTCGCTAAAACGAGGTAGAAGCCCGGGTTTTCGGGCGATTTTTGAATCGCGCTTTGAAGCATCTGGTAAGCGCGCTCCTTCATTTTCATCTTGCGGTACAGTGCCGCTCCGTGAAGGTTTGCGTCTTCATAAAGTTTCGAATCGGCCGACACACGTTGCAAGTGCTCCAGCGTCTTATTGGTTTGACCGAGCTCTTCGTAAACGGCAGCGAGATAATAGTTCACCTTGTCCGAATCCGGCACCTTCTGCAAAAGTGCTTCGAATACTCCCCGCGCCTGATCCCAGTTTTCTTTCTGCATGTAGATCAGCCCGATTTTCATCTGCGCGTTGAGGTCTTCGGGGTCAAGCACGGTCATGACCTGAAGGGTTTTCAGCGCCAAATCCATCTGATTCAATTTCAAATAGAGCGTAGCCAGGCGACCTGCGACTTGAAGATCCTGCTTTTGATCCAGCTGGTCTTCGTAAAGCCCCAGCGCTTTCGCGGTCTCGCCGTGCGTTTCATAGATCAAACCCAACGCCAAAGTCGCTTGGGTGAACCCCGGACGAAGCTCCAACGCTTGATGGTAATCCCGAACCGCCGCATTCGTGTGGTCCTTCATTTGTTCGAGTTTTCCGGCGTAAAACCATGCGGCCGCCGAGTCCTTCACGTCGGACACGTAACCGCGAATAAACTTCAGAGCGTCATCGACGCGTTCTTTTTCAACGAGCACCTGGGTTTTGAAGACCGCAGCCTCATCGTTCTCGGGCTGCATCTTCAAAACGGCGTCGTATTCCGTAAGTGCGTCATCCGATTCGCTGTTGATCGAATAGATGCCTCCCAACATGAGATGGACGTCGACGTCGCTCGGGTCCAATTCGATCGCGCGCTTGCACTCGTCGATCGCAAAACTCGTGGCACCCTTTTTCAAATATTCGGATGCGATCTTCGCATGTAAAATCGCTGACTGAGGGTCATACGCGAGAGCCGCACGATACTCTTCAATCGCACGATCCACTTTGCCTTCATTCGAGTAAGCCTGGGCCAGGGTAAAGTGGTAGCCGGAGTTCGCAGCGAAGGGTTGGGTTTCCCACTCTTTCTGCATTGCAGCATTCATTTTACCGGGCGAGTCATTTTCGTGAGAAATCGTCGATCCGCCGCCAGTTGCGCATCCCGAAATGAAAAATAATACTATAAGCCCAACGCTCAGATGTTTTATTTTTCCATTTAATTTCAGTAAGTTAAAAATTGAGCCCGCCATCAGATGGCCTCCCTCAATCTCCCTTTCGTCATCCGGGGGTAAAAACTATAGATTTTGATTTAAACTCTGCATCAGCGAGATGCTTGACTTTAAGTGTCTCCGTTGTTAACTGAATAGGTGCAAGTCGGTGTTGCGGTATGTC
>Ga0164242_10000327_pt1 | contig 59418 bp, 66 predicted proteins | sample OricomgcompostMG_FD_108783 | JGI IMG/M metagenome (GOLD analysis project Ga0164242, IMG submission 108783) | Miracle-Growth compost microbial communities from Emeryville, California, USA - Original compost - Miracle growth compost (MG) ...
GGCCCGGCGCGCTCAAGGTCGAGACACCGGAGGAATCCGCCTCGACCGCCACCAACCCCTCGGACAGCTGCACCAGATCGTGCAGCTGGGGCAAAGACGAGCTAATGAAGAGGGGATGGGCCGGCCAGCCGAGCGGAAAACCAACGAAACCCGAACCCCCAAACCATTGACACTATGCACACGACTGATAGTATTGACACTATCAACACGAACCACATGAAAGGCACATCATGACTGAAACACCGAAGCGACAGCTGGACTGGTCGATCGCCGTAGAGCGCGAGCTGCAGGACCGGGCGTGCCGGTGCCAAGAAGTGGCCGGCCGCAAACACTCCGAGTGCGTCGTCGAGGCGAACCGCAGTGTCCGCGAACAGCGGGAGGCGCTGCGATGAGCCGCCAGCCCGCTACCGGATTTCACGAGTACGGCATACATAGCTCAAAGCTTGGCAATACGACCTGGATTGCACGGTCTAGCCGTCATGCGCGCGTGGAGATCATCAATTACGAGGGGTGGCGCAACGTCGGCGAGCTGACCATTCGTCGGATCCGCTCGAACGTCACCGACAGGCCGACCGAAACCGGCGAGCCGAAGCTGCCGCCCTGGGAGCTGGAGAAGCAGCTGCAGACGCTGCTGACTGCTCTAACCGCCGGCCATCCGAAGGCACTTGGAAGGAATCAGTCATGAGCAACGCGGGAATGAAGTTCTCCTACATATGGGCCCTCGAGGCCGTCCTGGAAGCTCACGAGCTGGCCAGGTTCGCGCGGCCCGGGCAGTCGGAAGACTCGGCCGTCGCGGATGCGGTCGCGCGGATGCGGCCTAGCCGGCACGAGATGCGAACGGCTGTCTACGCCACGATGCCAGAGGCCGGATCGTTCGTATGCAACGGTTTTCGCGCCTGGCGCATCATCTTTGGCGGCATGGTTCGCAGCACCAGCACCGAGGAAGCAGCAGCTGAGGTGAACCACGTCCTCGAGCAGCAACCGTCACCGAAGCTGACAGCGCGCGGGGGAGTGCAGCTGCACGTGCACCAGCTCACGACGAACGACCGGGAGGCCTGCCTGATCAGTTGACGACACACGAATGCAAACCAAATGACACGAAACACATGATCAACTACGATCTACCTATCAACACGAAACACACGAAAGAGGCACATCATGAACACGCACTTCACGGGCACCGTCTACGGCGAGCCCGAGTTGCGCCACACCCCGAACGGCAAGGCTGTCCTGCAGCTGACGGTCGCTGAGTCGATCGGCCGGGATAAGCCGCGCAATTGGTACCGCGTCGAAGTCTGGGAGCAGATGGGCGAGAACGCGGCCGAATCCCTGCACGACGGATCGTTCGTCACGGTCGACGCCCGGATGCGGACCGAGACATGGGACGACAAGCAGACGGGGGAGAAGCGCAGCAAACAGATCTACACGGCCGAGGAGATCGGTCACAGCCTGCGGTTCCACACCCTCACGGCGCAGTCCACACGCGGCCGCCAGTCCGCGCCCCAGGCGGCACCCTCGAGCACTCCGCAGGAAGCACCTAGCCCTCATCAAGGCCAGGAGAGCGCCACGCGCCAGGCGCCAGCAACGCCCCAGCCAGCGCCGGCTGGTTGGGCACCGCCCACCTCAACAGAACCGGAGCGCCCGTTCTGAGCAGACGCTGCAATGAAGGGGCCGGGGGAGTGGACAACAACCTCCGGCCCCTTCGAGCGGGAGACACACACTTTTTTCGAAAGGAGCTGATGCGGCATGTTGACCATCGCGATGGCCAACCAAAAAGGGGGAGTGGGTAAGACCACTGCCACCCGCAACTTCGCCCGCAGCGCAGCATTGCTGCATCTGCGCTGCCTCGTTGCGGATCACGACCCACAAGGAAACCTGACCACTGCCCTCGCGACACCCGATATGCCAGCTGGTGTCGCCGGAGTTGCTGACGCACTGTCAGCACGAGTCGATGACCAGTTGAAAGACGTTCTGGTGCCGACGATTTGGTCAGGTGTGACCCTTGCACCGACCTCTGAAGACGACGACGTCTTGGAGAGCGTGCGCGACGAGCTCGTGGTTGCCGGCGCCGGGCGCGAAGGTCGCCTGCGCGCACAGCTCGCCGAGCTCGAGGACGACTACGACCTGGTCCTCATCGACACCCGGCCAGCCCTGGACCAGCTGACCATCAACGCCCTGGTCGCCGCCGACACCGTCGTGATTGTCACCAATCCCGAACTCTTCAGCGCCAATGGCATCGGCAAACTCAACCGAACCATCGAGACCGTGCGGGAGCACTACAACCCCGCGCTACTGGTCGGGGGACTGCTGATCAATTACCACGAGGCCGGCAACACGATCTTGAGCAAGCACTGGGTCGACGAGATCAAACAGTCCGGACTTCCTCTTCTTGAGCCGCCTATCCCGCGGCACACGTGGATCGGCAGCGCAACGCAGCAAGGAGTCGCGCTCGACGAGGTCAGCGCCGCTGGCGCCGCAGTCCAGAGCATCTACACCCAGCACTTGCGCACACTGATGGGAGACCTCGCATGAGCACCAAGCCCACGTTCCGAAAGTCCAACCTCAACAACCAACACCCAGCAGCACCGACGCCAGCTGCGCCGGCTCAGGAAACCCCTGCTGAGGCCACAACACCGCCAACTGCAGCTGCGAAGCCGGCGCAAACGCCGTCGCGCACCCCGCGGAGAAAGGCCGAGACCAAGCAGCAACGCTGGGAGATCCCCGAAGGGATGGCCCGGCTCGGGATCTACATGCACGCGCCGCTCTACAACGACGCCAAGAGCGCCTTCATCGCCTCCCAGGATCTCGACGCCCAACCCGCACGCACCATCGCTGAATGGGTCGCAAAGGTCCTGGAGGAGCACAACGAACGGTCGACGAGCGAGCGAGCTGTTATCGCCGAGCAGCTCGGCGCGGAGAAAGACCGCACCGGATCCGCGAACAACCGCACCTTCGTCGTGCCCGAAGAGCCAATCAAGGCGGCACAGGACGCGATCGCCGAGGACCGCCGAGCAGCCCACCGCGTGCTCTCCCGCAGCGAATACGCCACCGAGGCGATCCGCTGGGCAATCGAGCAGGTGCGCCAGGCCAATGGTGGTCAACTGCCCCCCGCGCCAGCCCGCTTACCGAACGGCATGAGCTGAAAGTTCCGATAAGGCGTACTTGCGTTAACAACCGAAGAGGGCCAGTGGCGGTTTCACCCGCCGTTACCCGTGATTCTCGGTCAGTTTCTGAGTCGCGACGGCCGCGGCACGAAGGTCACGCAGCGACACGTCGTAGCGGCCGCCGGTGGATGGCTCTTCCATAAGCACCACCCCCGGTGTCGCCGCGACCATATAGGTCTGGCCCGTGGATGCCGTGGCGACGCCGACACACGCAACGATCCCGTCGATACGGGTCTTTGGAAGAGACGGTCCCGAGTACGACGTCGGCGGAACACCTGGGTTACCGCAATCACTTTGGTAGCCAATGCGCAGTGAATAGCGCTTCCCGGACGAGGTCGTGTAAATGAGGTTGCAACTCCGCTCACCGTCGGCTGGGCCTGATACGGACACGGGGTCGACGCGGATGCTGGCGAGACCAGGTGGCGTCAGAACGGTCCGAGCATCATGCTCGGTAAGCAGCTGACACTTCCAAGGCGATCCCTTGGCGCTGCGTTTGTCCGCGCCAGAAGAACTGGTCTCCGTGGAAGGTGACGCCGGGCGCGTCGGTCGTGTGCCAGTAGATGTATTGGCGCCGACGCTCCCGCTGTGTGCTGGCGGGTTGGACCCACATCCCGCCAGTAGCGCAATCGCAGCAAGTGCGATGAATAGTCCCCTGATCCTCACAGCGTTTGTGTACCACCTCACGTAGGTGCACGGATCGCTTCTTGCGAAACTGTGCTGCCACAGCACGAGTGTGGCGGCTCAGCTCTACCGGCGGTGCGTGGTCGCCGTAAACCCGATAAGGAGCCGTTTCGTCAACGATGCACTCCCGGAGCCATTGACCGAGGGCAGCGGGGGGAGTGCAGACCGAAGGGCCAGGACTCAAGCGAGTTCCTGGCCCTCGGCCCTGCCGGGTTCCTGCGGTCAGGTCTTCAGCTGGATCCGCGTGTTGTCGCTGATGAGCGTCGACCAGTCACGCAGCTGCGCCGCGTCGAGCGGGATGGCGGTCTTGGCCATCGCTCGACGCAGGACTGGCTCGATCTGCGTCACTGGCTTGCCGGCGTACTGCCGGTAGACCCGGTCCAGCTCGCGCTGACCGTCCTGGGCGGCCTGGCGCATTGCTCGGTGCACCATCTCGTCGAAATCGCTCGATCTCATCTCATGCACCACCTTCGGTGATGGTGGTGTCAGGGTGACGCTTCGCGGTCGCCGGGGTGACGAACCGGCCGGTGATCGCACTGCGGGCACCGTGCGCCTTCGACGTTTTCCCGGCCTGCGTGACCGTGGTGCGCGGCTGCCGAGCAGCCGTGGCCTTGGACACATACCGTCCCGAGCGGGCACTTCGTGAGGCCATGAGGGCCTCCTTTCTGCCTCGGTGAGGCAGCTCAGGAAGCACTCCAGCCAGGTGTAACGTGTCCGACCTACCCTGCAAAGTAGAACCGGCCCCGGTTGCTCCTCGCCCCCTGGCGAGAGTGCCGGGGTTTGGTGCTTCTCGAGGAAGTCTAAGTAGCGCAACCCACAACACCACGCGACACACCGCACGACACGCCAGGACACCGTCCGCGATATGTAGTGCCATTCGCGATGCGTCGTACCTACATCTAGTTCCATCGGTTGCTTCCGAGCGTGCTCTTACGGAGTTCGTCTGGTCCGACACGGTGGATGACTCGGCCGCCCCGTAGGCCAGCTCGAGCACCATCGCCGGTTCGCCGGCCGCGAGCACCTGGTGCTCACCGGCGCACCAACGTCACGTGGTCAGCGGCGCCTACTTTGCACCTGATGCCATGTTCGGGAGAGTCCTGCTCGGGCCAACACGCTAGCGATTTAGTGTCCACCCTGGCTCGACCGCGTGGCTTAGGCGTCGACGCAGGAACTTGGTAGCTAGTGTGTCGTCCTCGTTGTACTCAACGAGTTGTTTCCAGACGACTTCGTCCCCTTCACGAGCCTGTTCGATCCAGTCGAGCGTGTCGGCGCCGGTGGCACCCTCGGTTCGCCAGGTGGCACCGGCGGCCGGGGCAAGATGCTTCAGTCCATAGCCAGACGGGCCATAAAAACCTGGCCTGACAACGTCATTCAAAAGATCGATAGCGTGCGGGAGCAGTCGGTCGACCGCTGCGGGGGCTAGCCGCTGCAACTGCGCCACCTCTGTCCGGCCGTAGTGATACCAGGCAATGTGCTGACCATTTTCGGCGGCGTCGTCGATGAGACCGATTAGCCACTTCGTGAACGCGTCGGCCGTTTCTTCTTCGTCGAGGTCAGGCGTGGCAGAACCAAAGCAGTGATACGTCGCGGGCTCACCCAAACCGGTGACGGTGGCGCCCCACAGGTAAACGCGGCCGGATCGGTCGAACTCGCAGTCGACGTCGATTTCGACGATCGAGGTGCTGCCCGCGGGGAGTGGGTTGCCGGAGTTGGTTCGGATGAGGAGAGTGTCACCAGGCGATGGTGGTGCTGAGTTGGAGGGCAGGGTCACAGGTTCGTCCGAGTCGAGCAGATCTGCGACGAGTTGGTTGAGCTCAACGCTGACGTCCGTCTCTGCTAATGAGTTCCGGACTTCGCGCCGCATCGTGACGAAATTTGTCGAGTCGAACTCGTGATCAGCGACGGTTTCTGCAAGGTCTTCGGCTAGCGCCGCGATGCGCGCATGCGTTTCGTCGTCGGGATTGAACGCTGGTATTGGCAGTTTCCATACGTGCTTGTGGATGTCCCGTTCGTCTTTGCCGTACGACATCAACGGTCGGACAAGCGTCGTTGTGATCGGGCTGTTGAGAATGCCCACCAGGTACATCCCTTCCTGGCGCGTCGTGACCGCTGCCCAGTAGAGCTTGCTGTCGATCAGTACTCGCGAGTCGTCTACGAGGCCTCCCGCAAGGTGCATGCCGGAGGCCGGGTAGACGACTCGGAGGGAAGCAGGGGGCAGCTGTTGTGTCAGCTTGCTCATGTGATCGATCTGTTGAGCGAGGGTCATTTTGGCGCTGCTGTGGGCGGTCCAAATCTCCTCCGCGTTTCGTGTCCAAGAGGCGAGTCCCGGATACGCATCAATCTCAGGCGACGTTCCTTCAAGAACGCGGCCCCGACGGGTTAGGGGTATGACGAACTTTTCGGGTGGTAGCACCCGGTAGGGGAGGAGTTGTTCACCGAGAAGCACCGGCCAAACGAACTCGGTCTCGACACTGCCGGTGAGGTCGGGCAGGTTCTTCCAAGGCTTCTTTTCGGTCGTTGACCGGCGAGACTTGACTGCATGTCGGCCGGCGGGCACACCCAGCGCGTTGCTTGTCGTCTCTTGGACTCGGAACATCAGCCGCGGGACGAGAATCGCTCCCTGCGCGAACCGGGCAGCATACGGCGATCTCTCGGCATCCTCAGAGCCGATGCTGAGCTCGCCCATCGTTTGCCGAAGGCTCTGTGTCTCAAGGAGGCTCGCATGACGATGCGGGGCCGATCCTGTCCAGATCAGTGCAGCGAGTGGCATCTGCCGAGGGTCTGTGCCGCGGGTACCGAAAATGACCGCTGAGCCGCGGGGGAACATGTGCGGGCGTATGCGGCGGAGGTCCCAACTGGAGTCAAATGCGACGTTTGCTCCATCGAAGCGACCCATCCTGAATCCGGACCAGTAATCCCTGTCGACGACTGAGTTGGGGACTACGAACGCCAGCCGGCCACCGGACTTCAAGTAGCGTTCGACCGCTCGAGCGACGAATACTCCGGCGAGATCTTGATGAGTAGCGGTGTTCTCGTTGTGCCAGAACCCTCTGTCTTGGGCCAGCGTCTTGAAACGCCGCTGCATCTCATCGGTCATGTTGCGATATGAGAGCCAGGGCGGGTTGCCGACGAGCACGTCGACGCGGTTCTCCCTGCGCGATAGCCAGGCTGGCCTCGACACGTTGCGGATGTAGTACGACCAAATGTGGTTTCGGTCTGCTTCGTGCAGTTCTTTGAGACGGCGGAAGTTCGCATTGAGATCGGCAAGGTCGCCCTCTGCCAAGGCCAGGCGGCGGACCGTGCCTTCTGAGAGCCGGTTGGTGGATTTGCCGGCGGCGCGGCCGGACTCGTTCACGAGCGCTTCCACGAGTTCGTCGAATCGGGCAGCGTCGTCCAAGAGATGCTCACTGAATCTCAAGTCCCCAGAGAGGAGCTGGTCGCCTACCTCTGTTGGGATGACGAGTTGATCGAAGGACATGAGGTCTTCGCGTTGGTCCCAACCGAGAGAGTCTCCGAGGTATATCGGGACTGACATCGTGCCCCGTTCGGGGGAGTTGAGGCGATCGCGACCGAGCGCGAGCAGATAGGTGACTCGAGCGAGAGCGACTGCGACCGGGTGCAGATCGATGCCCATGACTCGCGATGTCACTTGCGACATCGCGTCTTTCAGCGTGACGCCGTTCGCGTCTGCAGCAGAAAGGAAGCGACGCACCGCGTAGAAGACAAACGTGCCAGACCCGCATGAAGGATCGAGCACACGTTGATTCTGTGGGTCTGTCACAACCTGGTTGATGACCTGGCTGGCCAGCCAGTCTGGCGTGTAGTACTCACCTAGTGCCTTGCGTGTCTCAGCTGAGATCACGGACTCGTACAGGACCTTCAAGACGTCGTGCTCGACAGCAGACCAGTCGAATCGGCTCAGCCGCCGCGCCAGAGCCGTGATGAACCCTGATCCGCCCTCGACCTCGATGACCCAATCGAAGAAGTCGCGGTCGACTACGCCGTGGAGGCCGGCAGCCGCAAATTGGTCACCGGACAAGAGTGTGGCCGGCGTGAGCTCATCCGCCCTTATTCCTAGAACGAGGTGCGCGATGATCTCAGCGGAGTTCACTAAAAGTGTGTGTTCTAAGAACAGTTCGTCGCTGTTGGTGAACTGGGTGCCCAGGGCACTGCGTAGAAGGTCGGCCCACAACTCACGTTTCAACTTCACGGTCGGGTTGTCGCGGCTCTCGGCGTAAATGGCCTTGAGGGTGGAGTAGTCCAGTGCGTGAGAGGAGCTCGCAGCCCCGAGCCGTTCTGCGATCTCGTTCGGTGTAGGTCGCACGCCTTTGCGAGTGGCGAGGACGCCCTCAAGCCACCGCAACAGGTCCGCGATTCCTGTAGTCCCCACCGCCGCGCTGTGCCTGGTCGCCTCAGTGAGCTCACCGTCAACCTCGTGAAACGCGATCCACATGCGGCCATCTGTGAGGATTCCGACGTACCTCTGGCCCATCTCAGCGGCCCGTTCTCGCACGTATCCGGCAAGTTGTTCCGTCGCAGCTTGAACGGCTGTGCTGCTTGACAGGGACTTCTTGACTTCGATGACGGTGCATCCGACCTCGACATCGATCCGTCGGCCATGGCCGACGGGTGCCTCCAGTTGCACTTCGAGATCGTCATCAGCGAGGTCGAATTCAGGATCGAGCAGGAGCATCCGAACGTCGGACTGGATGGTCGCTTCGCTGCGAACACCGCCAGCCTTGTTGACGAGCCGTTCAATCAGCGCCGTGCGGGTAGAGATCCCTCGACCTGTCATGAGCCCGACCGTATCGTCCGGTTGGCATGCAGCGCGTGCAGTATCGCGCGACGCCAGGTGCGGGGAGTAGGTCAAGGGCGACGCGGGTCAAGGTGAGCCCGAATCGGCCGTCTCTAGTTGCGTGAAGAGTTCGAGCGTGTAGTGGAGCTCGAGGCGGGCTGGGCGGGTCGGATAGTCGCGCTGGGCTGCTTCGGTGGCGGCGATACCTGCGCGGCGGGTCGGCCGCCGGAGTAGCCGCCCTTCTTCTCAATCCCCGGTGCTGAGGTTGTCGTCTGCGTCATCGGTGTCAGCCTCCTCGGGAATGAGAATCTCCATGCGGGCGATCTGTCCAGCTGGTAGGTATACAGCATAGCCAAGCGGGTCGCCCAGTGCACCGTCATCGCGAAGCGACCACGCTTGCTCGAGGTACAGGTCTGGGTCGTTAGGGAAGCCGCCGGCGTAAGAGCGGTCAGCGAAGATCCCGGCTACGGCTGCGCCGTCGGTGGTCTCAATTCGTAGGTAGACACTCGGACGCTCGGAGAACAAGTTGTCCCATGCACGCGGCGCCGGTGTCTTGCCAAGGAGTAGCTGCAATATCCGAGTCTCAGCTTCAGCAGAGAGCATCCGTCGGATGAACGGCCACCCGTCCCTGTCAGTGCGTGTCGCGTAGAGCCCTCCAATGACGGTTCCCGCGATGAAGGGGAGCAGCACGATCAAGCCAACAGCGCCCCATGCGGCGGCGAAGACAGAAGTGTCGAGCGTTGCCCGGCGGCGGATGGCGTGGTCCCAAGCCAGATATTCAGGCCATCCCAAGGCCAAGTGGAACAGCACCGAGAGCGCTAGCAGCCTCAATAGTCGGTCGGCCAGGGTAGCGCCGTATGCGGACACCTGACGCTCGAATGACCATGTATAGAGGGCGCCCGGGAGTACCGCGAGGACGATCACCCCCGCGCTGGTCAGCGTGGTTGGGATCATCGCTTGGGCTCCACCCGACTAGTCGACACGCGGGTCAGTATGGGGCCTGCTAGCCCCAACGGTCGCGGGCCGCTTGGCGGGTGATGCCGGCGACACGGCCGATGTCGGCCCAGGACATGCCGGCCGCGTGCGCGGCCGCTACCTCGAGGTCGAGCAGTTGCTTTGCTTTCGTGACGTCGTCCAGTGCGGCTCGGATGGACCGTGGTCTGGCGGGCGATCGGAGTACGTGACCCAGGCCGAGTGCGAGCAGCTGGGGGAGCGGTGGTCATCTGATCTGCTACGGGTGACCGCCACTATCGAGTGTTGGCGGGGCCGCGGGGTGAGTGTCCGCTGCCAGACCAGTTGCCGCCGCGTTTCGTGTGAGACGCGGTGGTTCCCCGAGAATCGTGCTGCGCGCCTCAGGCACGCCGGTTCGGTGGTCGCTGGAGGGGTACCTGTGAGAGCGAACGATTCTTGGCAGAAAGGAGCGGGCCCAGTGTCACGTGCACAGTTTCATGTTGTTCCTGCTGGTGATCAGTGGAGGATCGAGCGCGACGGTCTCACGGTGAGCGAACACCCGACCCAGGAGGAAGCGATCCAGCAAGCACGGGAGCAGGCGCAGGCGTCGAAGCCCTCGCAACTGTTGGTGCATGGCCGGGACGGTCGGATCGAGGACGAGTCGACGTACCAGGACGACCCATTCCCACCTCGCGGCTGAGCACATTGCTGGCTGCGCTGGCTGATCGCGGGCCGATGCTCGCGGCGATGGCCGATGAACTCCCGACCGGCCGGACGTGGGTGTACGAGCCGAAGTGGGACGGCTTCCGCGCGACCGCGACAGCAGATGCCGAGGGCACGCCTGCGCTGATCTCGAGGCGTGGCACGGATCTGTCCGATGCTTTCCCTGAAATCGTCCGCGCCGTCGCGCAGGTGCTGCCGGCGGCGTCGATCGTTGACGGCGAGATCGTGCGCTGGGCGGGCGGGCGCTTGGACTTCGAGGCGCTACAGCGCCGCAACCGCACCAACCGTCGCGGCGCGCTCCAGCTGGCCCGTACTGAGCCCTGCCATCTGATCGTCTTCGACCTAGTGCAACACGGCGGGGCAGATCTGAGCGGTGCGCCGCTGACGGAGCGCCGCCGCCAGCTGGAGGGGTTGATGGCTGAGGCGCCGAACACGCTCACGATCGGCATGCAAACCGGCGACATCGACACTGCCTGCATGTGGTCACAGCAGCTCGCAGATGTTGGCGTGGAGGGGATCGTGGCCAAACGCGCAGACGAGCGCTACCGGCCCGGTGTCCGGGGCTGGCAGAAGGTCAAGCACTACACCACCACTGAAGCCATCGTGGGTGGCGTCACCGGCCGCCTGGACGCCCCGGACGGACTGGTCCTGGGACGTATCCACCGCGACGACGGCCAGCTGCATATCGTCGGCCACACCACGGAGCTCTCACCGCAGGCAGCACAGGTCATCGCGGGCCAGATCCGTCCGGCCGGTGACGAGCACCCTTGGCCGTCACAGCTGCCGCCGTCATGGAAGGACCGCACTGCCCGCGACTACCACCGGGTCGTTCCCGAGCTGGTTGTCGAGGTCCGGGTCGACGTGGCGGCCACGTATGAGGCCGGGCGTCCTGGCCATTGGCGGCACCGTTTGCGGCTGTTGCGGGTGCGTGACGACCTGGCGGCAGAAGACGTGCCACCCGATCTGGACCTTTCAGTCTGACCCGGCTGTTACGCGGCCACGGCGAAGGGCCGAGGCTGGGTATGCCGCTAGGTGCCTGGTAGCCGTCGAGTGTCGACGAGTTGTTGGGCGACCTCGCGCAGTTTGATGTTGTGGTCTTGGGAGTAGCGGCGCAGCACCTCGAAGGACTGCTCGGTGGCGAGGTCATAGCGTTCCATCAGGATGCCTTGAGCCTGACCGATGACTTTTCGGGCATCGAGAGCGGTATTCAGTTGCGCATCCTGCAGCGAGTAGGCCAGGGCGACGGCCGCATGGACGGCGAAGATGCTGGCATAGGCCAGGTCATCGCTGGTGAACGTGGTGGGCTGGGTCCAGTAGAGGTTGAGCGCCCCGAGGCGTCGCTCCGTATCGGCGGCGGTGAGTTCGGCGGCTAGAACACTCGCGATGCCGAGGTGACTGGCCTGGGGTGCCCACTGTGGCCAGCGGTCGTCGACGGCGAGGTCCTGGCTGGCGAGGGTGACTGCCTGCCACGTGGCGTCGCGGCACGGCCCTTCGCCCAAGTCGTACTGCAACTGATCGGCCTTGGCGACCAGATCATCGGTGTAGGCCAAAGACTCCAGTCGGCCGCCGGATCGAATCAGCGTGATACCGCCGTGGTCGGCACCGAGCACCTCCCGGGCGTGGTCGACCACCTGCTCCGCGGTCCGTTGCGGGCACTCGGCGCGGCTGAGCTCTCGCGCGAGATCAGCAAACTCCTGCGGATCCATACGGTCGTCGTCCATACCCGCTCCGTCTTCGGCCAGTGGCCCCTTCCGGGCCTCCAGCAACAATCGTATGGATCGTGTGACCGCGACGCTGCATGGGTACGAACCGGGCAAGGTGAGTGACTGGCCCGGGACCGTCACTGGCCTAGAGTCGGTCAGTCCAGAACAAGGCTGACCGGCTCGCCAACGTCTGGGCCTCAGTTCAGTTCGTCTCGCAGTTGATCTCGATGAGTTCACCCGGCGTCCGGGCATTGGACATCACGCGGGTTGTCAGCCGCGAGCCAGATTCGCGGCGCCATACTCCGGGGCGGGGTCAAGACGGAGGGTGAAGCGCACCATGCCGTCGACGAGCCGAACGTCTTCGTACAGCCACCGGACCCGGTCATGCACCGCAGCTCCCGTGCTGTTGCGACGAGCTGCTCCAAGTCCTCGCCGCTGGCCACAGCGCCATCGGGTCCGGGCGCGGGGGAGTAGGTCAGCGTTACGGCGTAGGCACTCATGCTGGGCATTGTGTCGCGACGACCTGACACCGCTACTGCCCGCGTGCGCGCATGAACTGTGCTCCAGGCGGAGTCCTAGGGCGCGTTCCGCTTAGCCGGGCTCTCCGCGACGCTTCCTGCGGATGATCACCGCGATGTCGCTGGCCGCGATCACCGTTACGGCGATCAGCACGATCACCCACCACCTGGGCGCATGGTGTGCCGCTGTGATTCCAGCCGCGATGCCGAAAACGATCAGCCCGAACGACGCCAGCACGAGACGCAGCGTCAGCGCACTCCGAGCCGGGCGGTGCGCCGGGTAGGAAACGCGCCGTGGGGTCATGATGATTCGGAAGGCCAGCGCGGTACTTCTCGCGGTCATCTCGGTGGCCGCCCGACTCCTCGCGGTCTGCCATGTACCGGTCATACCCACTAGGTGCAGGTTTCAGCGATGATCCGCGACTACCACCGCGTCATCCCCGAGCTGGTGGCCGAGATCCGCGTCGACGTGGCGGCCAGGTACGCCGACGATCGCCCCAGCCACTGGCGGCATCGGCTGCGGTTCTTGCGCACACGCGACGACCTGGAGCCCAGCGACGTGCCGACCGAGCTGGATCTGTCGACGTGAGCGCGGCTGGGACGGAGAAAGGCTCAGGCCTCGGGGATGTCGCGGCCGAAGTCCTCCACCGTGACAGTCGTCGGGTCGGGGCCACCGCGCACGCCGGTGTCCAGCGCGTCGATGCGCGTGATTTCGTCGTTGGTCAGCTCGAAGCCGAACACGTCGAAGTTCGCGGCGATGCGCTCGGGATTGACCGACTTCGGGATCGCGGAACGTCCCTGTTGCAGGTGCCAGCGCAGCATGACCTGCGCCGGGGTCTTGCCGTGCGCCTGGGCGATCTCGCCGATGACGGGGTCGTTGAACGTCGAGCGGCTGGAGTCGCCGCGGTAGCTGGTGATTCCACCCATTGGCGACCATGCCTGAGTCAGGATGCCGTGCTCGGCGTTGGCTTTCTGCACGTCTGGCTGGGAGAAGTACGGGTGCACCTCGACCTGGTTGACCGCCGGGACCACGCTGGTCTTCTCGAGCAGCCGGTCGAGCACGTCGGGCATGAAGTTGGAGACGCCGATCGCGCGGACCTTCCCGTCCGCCAGGAGCTTCTCCAGCGCCTTGTACGCGCCGATCGTCTTCTCGAAGTCGGCGGTCAGCGGCTGGTGCAACAACAGCAGGTCGATCGTCTCGACGCCGAGCTTTCCGGCGGACTTGTCGAAGGCGTGCAGCGCCTCGTCGTAGCCGTAGTCAGAGATCCACAGCTTGGTCTCGACGAACACCTCGGACCGGTCGATGCCTGACTGCCGGATGCCTTCGCCGACCTCTCGCTCGTTGAAGTACGACGCCGCGGTGTCGATCAGCCGGTAGCCGACGCGCAGCGCTTCGGCGACGGAGGCGACGGTCTGCTCTGGCGGGGTCTGGAAGACGCCGTAGCCGAGGGCTGGCATCTCGATGCCGTTGTTCAGCGTGATGTTCATGTTCTCTCCTTGTTGTCGTTGTGGGTCGCCGCGGGCTCGGCGGCGAGGCTGCCCAGCAGCTTCAGCCGGTCCTCGCTGGGGGTCCCGGGCTCGGCGGTGTAGCCGAACATGAACCACTCGGGGTTGGCCGGGAAGTCCATCGCCTCGTAGACCAGCTCGAGGTCGCCGACCTCCGGGTGGTGGATGCGCTTGTGCCCGGTGCGGTGGTGGCGGACGTTGTGGGCGGCCCAGCGGACGCGGAAGTCGTCGCTGCGGGTCACCAGCTCCCCGATCAGGTCGGTCAGCCGCTTGTCCCGCGGGCTCTGCCCGGCGTAGGTGCGCAAGGACGCGACGATGCCTGAGGCGTTCTCCTCCCAGTCGGGGAAGAACACCCGGGCCGCCGGGCTGAAGAACGTGAACCGGGCGGTGTTGCCGCCGCTGGCAGGGTCCTCCAGCAGCGGCGCATAGAGAGCGCGCCCCTGCGCGTTGGCCGCCACGAAGTCCATGCGCCGATCCCGCACCCACACCGGCATCGCGATCGCGTCGATGAACCGCTGCAAGCTCGGCCGGAACGGCTGCTCGGCCCGCCTGCTCCGGCGGCGCACGGTCTGCGGGCCGGCGGCCTCGGCGAGGGCGTGCAGGTGGTCGGTCTCGGCCTCGTCCAGGTGCAGGGTCCGGGCGAGGCTGTCGAGGACCTCGGGCGAGACGCCGCGCAGGTCGCCGCGCTCCATCCGGGCGTAGTACTCGACGCTGACGCCGGCCATCATGGCGACCTCTTCGCGGCGCAGGCCCGGCACCCGGCGGCGGCTGCCGCCGAGGATGCCCGCCTGCGCCGGCGTGATCCGGTCACGCCGGGTGCGCAGGAAGTCGCTCACCTCTGCTCGCTGGTCCATGTCTTCAACGCTAAACGCGCTCGAGCGCGGTGGGGAGGAACTGTCAGTACACCGATAACCCGTGCCTTCTTCACCGGCTCCGGAGCGGGTTGCCTTGATGTCATCCGCACCGCACAGAACCCGAGAGCCGAGCATGACCGACACCGTGTCCACCACCCACCCCGTCCAAGCAGCGCGACCGCGGGCGTCCCTCGCCGTCGCCATGCTCGGCTTCTTCGTCGTCGCACTTGACGCCCAGATCGTCAACGTCGCGCTGCCGCACATCCGCGGCGACTTGGGCGGTGGGCTGTCCGGGCTGCAGTGGATCGTCACCGGTTACACGCTGATGTTCTCCGCCCTCCAGTTGTTCGGCGGGTCGATGTCCGACCGGATCGGTGCCCGCCGCGCCTACGGCATCGGCATGGCCGTGTTCGTCCTCGGATCCGCGGCCTGCGGAGCGGCCCCGAGCCTGGCCGTGCTGATCGCCGGTCGCATCGTGCAGGGCATCGGCGCGGCGATGATCACCCCGACCTCGCTGGCCCTTATTCGGGAGGCCTACCACGACGCGGTCCAGCGCGGCCGCGCGATCACCTACTGGGCGCTCGGCGGCTCCGTCGCCGCGGCCGCCGGCCCGGTCCTGGGCGGCGTGCTGACCCAGTTCGGTTGGCGGTGGATCTTCCTGGTCAACCTGCCCGTCGGCGTCCTCGCGCTCGTCGTGCTCACCCGCGTCGCCCCGTCCCCGCGCCGCGTCGTCCCGTTCGACTGGACCGGGCAGGTCGCCGCGATCGCTGCGCTCGGCGGGCTGACGTTCGGCATCATCGAAGGCGGCTCCGTCGGCTACGGCTCGCCGCAGGTGCTGGCCGCCTTCGCCCTCGCCGTGATCGGGGCGGTCGTCTTCCTACATACTCAGGCCCGCGGACCGCACCCGATGATGCCGTTGGATCTCTTCCGCTCCGGAACGGTCTCCGCCGGGCTCGGCATCGCCTTCGTCACGATGGCCGCGTTCTACGGCATCGTGTTCGTGCAGAGCCTGTACTTCCAGGAGCAGCGCGGCGCGACTGCGTTGGTCACCGGCCTGCTGTTCCTGCCGATGACCGGCCTCGTCGCCCTGCTCAACCCGTTCGTCGCCCGCGCCATGGAACGGCTCGGAAGGATCGTCACCACCATCGGCGGCATGCTCATGATGGCGGTCGGGCTGATCGCCCTGGCAGTGCTCCCGACGGGCTCCCCGGTCCTCGTCGTCGCCGTGCTGATGGTCCCGGTCGGCCTCGGCGGCTCGTTCACCGTCCCGCCGCTCACCGCGCTCGTCATGGACCACGTCCCGGCCGAGCGGGCCGGCACGGCCAGCGGAGTGCTGAACACCGCCCGGCAGATGGGCGGCTCCCTCGGCATCGCGATCTTCGGCGCGGTCCTTGCCGTCCAGCCCGCCTTCCAGACCGGCCTGCGCACCGACTACCTAGTCACCGGCCTCCTCATGCTCGCCCTCGCCGCCGCAGCCCTGCGGCTCCGCAAGATCTCCTGAACAGTGAGGATCCCGATGATCGAACTGACGCGCCGCGCATTCCTCGGCACTGCCGCACTGGGGGCCGTGGCAGCCGTCGCCAGCTGCGCTTCCCAGGACAGGCAGCAGCGCCCCAGCACAGCTCCGACGACGGAAGGAACCCCCGACATGACCACCAGCCCAGAACCGTCCAGCGGATCCAAGGCGCTGCTCGTCTATTTCTCCCGCGCAGGCGAGAACTACTGGGAGGGCGGCCGCCGCGACCTCACCGTCGGCAACACGAAAGTCATCGCGCAAATGATCGCCGAGCGGATCAGCTGCGACGTCTTCGAAATCCGCGCGACCGACCCGTACCCCGAGGCCTACGACCCCACCGTCGCCCGCAACCTCCGCGAGGAAAACGCCGACGCCCGCCCCGGAATCGATGGCGAGCTGCCCGACCTCTCCGGCTACGACACGGTGCTGCTCGGCAGCCCGGTCTGGAACGTCCGCGCCCCGATGATCATGTCCACCTTCATCGAGGCCGTCGACCTCGCCGGCAAACGGATCCTGCCGTTCGTCACCTACGCCGTGTCCGGCATGGCCGGCGTCGACCGGAACTACCGCGACGCCCTGCCCGACAGCGACGTCGCCGACGGACTCGCCGTCCGCGGCGAAGAAGCGCGCGACGCTGCTGGCCCCGTCCAAACCTGGCTCCGGAAGAACAGCCTGCTGTAGATCCGAGCCGAAGCCCATCACCACCATCGAGCAGAAGGAACCCCTCAGCATGAACGACACCACCAGCACCGGACGCGTCGCGGTCATCACCGGCGCATCCTCCGGCATCGGCGCGGCCACCGCCCGAGCCCTGCACGCGAACGGCTACCGGGTCGCGCTGCTCGCGCGACGGGCCGACCGCATCGAAGCCCTCGCCGCCGAATTAGGCGATTGGGCGATCGCGATCCAGGCCGACGTCACCGACCGCAACTCCCTCCAGGCTGCCGCCCGGCGGGTGCGCGATGAGCTCGGCGGAGCCGACGTGCTGATCAACAATGCCGGCATCATGTTGCTCGGCCCGTTCTCCACCGAGCAGCACCAGGACTACCGGGCCATGGTCGAGGCGAACCTGCTGGGTTCGATCACCACGACCGAGGTCTTCCTCGACCAACTCAAAGACGGCAGCGGCGACCTGATCAACATCTCCTCCGTCGCCGGGCGCACCGCCCGGGCCGGCAACGGCGTCTACGCCGCCACCAAGTGGGGCCTCAACGGCTGGTCGGAGTCGCTGCGCCAGGAGCTGCTGCCCGACGTCCGCGTCACGCTCATCGAACCCGGCGTCGTCGACACCGAACTGCCCACCCACATCACCCACGAGGCCACCCGCGAAACCGTGCAGAAAGGCTATGACGCCGCCACCGTCCAGCCCGAAGAGATCGCCGACGTCATCAGCTTCGTGCTGTCTCGCCCACGCCATCTCGCCATCAACGAGGTCCTCCTGCGCCCGGCCGACCAGCTTGGCTGAACCTCGCAATGCGAGTGTCGCCTGACACGTCGTGTTGGGGTATAGGCCAGCCCTTCAAGAAGCACGCGCTATGACAGAAGCCCCCAATCCGTTCGCAGACGGTGTAGGTGCTCTTCCAGGGTCGTCATGGCTAGATAGATGACCATGACGTGATCGGTGACGGGTTCGAAGCCCATCTGGCGCCAGGAACGCCGGGTCCGGCTGTTGTCCAGGCTTTCCACGCTCTGCGGTAGCCCAGGTGTGTCGATCGTCACCGCAGCCGCGAGGTAGCACCCGGCGCCGAGCAGGGAGATTGCCTCCAGGATGAGCAGCTGGTCGACGTCGAGACTGGAGTATGCGGGTTCGACCTCGACGTTGGTGACGACGAGGATGGCGGTGCCACCGATCAGCGCATCGACGTTGAGGCGGTCTTCGCGCAGCTCCCCGTCGTCGTCAAGCAGCGCGTCTCGGACCCAGTCGAGCTGTTGTGAGTGTGCATCCATTAGTTCGGCCTGGTCTGGGTGCCCCAGGGACACCTTGACCAGCTCGAGGCGGCATACCGGCTGTGGCGGAGTCTCTTCGCCGATGGAGTCCAGGTGGACGGCGACGGCCGTTACCGACCACTCCTGCACTTCGCGGTCCCATGGGTCGGCAAGGGAGCGATGGTGGTGAGCGGTGATGTCGAGAGCCTGGCCGAGATCTCGTTGCCGCTGCGCAGGTGTGGGGCTCGTCATGAGGTGCCCCAGCGGTCGCGTGCTGCCTGCCGGGTGATACCGGCGACGCGGCCAATGTCGGCCCAGGACAGGCCGGCGGTACGTCCAGCGGCCACCTCGAGGTCAAGAGTCTGCTTGGCGGCCGCGAGAGCATCAAGTGCGGTACGGATGGAGCGGGCGTGGTCTTCGGGTTCGATGTGGGCGCGCCACTCCGTCAGCAGTCGCTCCTCGAGGTGGTCATCGCCTTCCGCGCGACCCATCAGATCGACGCTGTGGGAGTCGTCGAGTGACGCGTAGATCCGGCGTTGGTCGAGATCTTCGTCGGCGGGGGAGTAGACCCGATGCCACACCTGCGGCGAGAGCCATTGCTCAGTTCGCACCCAGGCATGCCCGAGGTCCTCGTCGGGCACGGAGCTGGGCACGTGGTCGCAGGCAATGCGCCACCCGACGACGGCGGCCGACGGCCGCCAGAGGGACGCGCCGGACTCATCGCGGCGGTGCAGCCCGTTCGAGCCGTCCACAGACACCCGGTCGCCGCCGCCCCAAGTACCGCCGCCGAGCTGGCCGTCGGCGAAGACGGCCTTGACGAATCCCTCGTGCCGGCCTGTGTCCTCTATCCAGCCCATCAGTGCCTCCGTGAGTACTTGCAGGTGAAGCCGGGGGAGGTGCATTATGACTTCATAGTGACATGGGTTGCTTGACGATCGCAACTCACATGACAAGCATAGCTTTACATAAGGTAAGTTATCGGGCTACAATATACGGCTACAAAGTTGCGTCCGCTTGATGTAGCATGGGAGCATGGTTCCGCAGTGGAAAGGCTCGGCCGACAAGCACGGCGTGGCACGTGGCGACGCGATCTATGTGTTGCTGCACAGCACGTACACCGATGTGTTGGCGGACGAGCCGCGGCCGGAAGGTCAGATTCGATTGTTCATCGGCCCGCGGCACGCGCAGGCGTTGCCGTCCGATGAAGTCGAGATCTTGGTGCATGAGTTCCCCGACCATCCGGGGCGCGAGGCTGTCGTGTTCCACGTCCAGCCGTTGAGTGCGAAGTTCCGCCGGTATCGAGAGGAGAACCCGAAATCATGACCAACGAGATCGACTACGACGCCCTCGCGGCGCGCCTGACCGACCCCGACCAGCCGGTACGTAGTGCCGGCCAAGTCGAGACCGACGACGCCGCGACCGAGGCTGGTCGCGCCTGGCTGCTGCGCGAGTACGGATCCGAAGAAGCGATCGCCGCGGCGATGAACGTCTCCCGCGGCCGGCCCCGCGTCGGCCAGCCGAAGGCCGGCCCCTCACCCACCGTCCGCGCACGAATCAGCGACGACGACTACGCCGCCTTCAAGAAGCTCGAGGAAGCCACCGGCCGCGGGCAGAGCGAACTCGTGCGCGAAGCAGTGCACCGGATGCTCGTCGACCACAAACTGGTCGGCTGACGATCTACGTGTCTAGTAGCGGTGAGGTAGATGGTGTTGCGCGCTGACGAGGATCCAGTCGGCGCGGAACGTCCCGCTGAGTTATCTGAGCGTGACGTCCACCTTCAACGGATCGAAGCGGCCGTTCGTCGTGCGCGCCGAGTTGAGTGCCATTCGCTGGCGCGCGATCAGCAGCAGCTGGCCGCGTGGGCGCAACAGACCGCTCAAGTGTCCACTGCTGAAGACAGATCGCGCATATTTCGTCGTAGCTTTCCTCCTGTCGAAGCCACAGAGTCGCTGGCTGCACGCGTGCGGCCCTTCCTATTGACGGGTGACGCGATCTATCACTCCAAGGTCTTCAAGTCGCTGGGTTACCTCTGCAAGCACGACATCGAGGTACTGCCTGTCATAGGAGGTTTGAGGAAGAGTTGGCAGCTGTTGGATCCCAACAACGATGACCCTCTCGGGTCCAGGGTGAAAATCTACGAGGGAACGAGTCGCGACGTCCGCGGAGAGGCGTCAAACAAGCAACTAGCGCGTGCGTGGTTGTACGCAGACCTGGTGCACGCTGACGAAGGTGAGCGCGAGGCCGTCGAAGCGTTTGATCTGCACCAGCGGTATCAGGCAGGCGCAGATCTAGTGACGGCTGCAGCAATGCTCGCCATCGCTCTACTGAACCTGATACAGGTCCTTGAGGGCAGGGGGCTGTTCTCCGTTGCTCCAGAGATCATGACGGCGGAGGTCGTACCTGATACCGAGTTTGAAACCGTGATCAGTGCGATGGCTATAGGCCGACCCGGTGACTCGGTTGAGGACCTCGAGGCCGCACTCGATGCCTTGCACGACGGAAGTGCCGCGACGACCGAGGGTGACTAGTCAGCCATGGTCGGTGTCAGCATGGTTCATGCAGGCACCACGTCTCAGTGTCGACGCCGATTAGTCTCAGAGCCGCCGCCCGAGACCACCCGGCGGACAGTGACCGGAGGGTTGTACCGCTGCTCCAACTCATCGGCTGTGCGCTCGGCACGATCACGTTGCTCCTGAGCCTTGTCGCGTTCTGATTCGGCCCGCCGTCGACGACTTCCAAACATGAAGAGAAGCTATCGCTCGTGAGATCCAGACGCACGTGACGTGGACGAGTGGGCTATCCGCCGATGGTCTCGTGGTCCTCTTCTTCGACCGCATGGAGAGACACGAGTGCGTCGGCCGCACCCTCGCGGATGGCGCCGGGAAGGGAGTGTCGGCCGATATTTGCGTCAATGGCTCGAAGCGCAGCCTTGTACGTGCGATTTTCGGCGTGTTTCAGGCTGACGTCCTCCCACTCTGACCAGAGGTAAATCAGCCCGCGTGCGGCAGTGAACACCCCACCAGCGCTAGCTACCCACTGCAGCCCCATCATCAAGGGACTGTTGTACGAGAGCCGGCTGATACTTGGATATTCAGCTGACCGGTCTCGTAGCACGGGACGATCTTGATGCACGGCGAAGACCACTGGCCCGACTTCGATCAGGCAACGGAGGCTCTCGAGGATGACGGGAATGTCCGTCAGCGCTGGTGGCTGACGGAAACCCTTGTAGGTGATGGCGAGCACGAGCTTTTCTCGGCTATCCACCCGCTCGAGAACCGACATGTCACTCATCTCAGACCTTCCTCGGATGGACTGGGGCACATAGGGGGTACATCGACGATCACTGCTGGTTCGCATTATGTCCCCAATCGTCGTGTGCGGCTGCGACTTCAAAGGCCCCGCGAAACTAGGGTGGAGACATGGTGCCGAAGGCCGATGTGACGGCGTTGGTTGCCGACCTCGCCCCAGCCGCGGCCGTGAGATGGGATTCGACTTGAGGACACCCTCGACGACTCTTTGCGGCTGTACCGGCGTATTGGTGCCGACGATCAGGTGATGCCGCTCACCGGCCGCACCGTGCATGACGAAATGGCGCATCAGCTCGGCCTCATGTCGGAGCACGTTGATCGCTTGCGGGAGCAGCTGCTCGAACCTGACGTCAACGCGCTGGCCGCCAACGGTGTGTATCTCGACCAGCGTCGGTAGCCCGACCCTTCAGCCCCAACCGTTGCGACGCACGGCGTCGGCGTAGCTAATCACTGAGTCAAACGGGATGCTTCGTCCAGTCCGGGTGCTCGGCCGTACCTTGAACTCATCGCGGCTCTCGCCCAACGGCTTGTCTCCGGGATCGCTCAGACACTCACACAGCAGCGGTACTCCTTGGAACGTGGTCAGCAGACGAACTCGCTCGCCAAGCGAGAAACCAAGCTTCACTCGAGCGCTATCCATCCGGTCGTCAACTTCCCATCGAAGACCGGCGAACTCTTTGTCTCCTGGTTCGGCACCGAGCGTTCTGGCGAGTCCCGCGGTCAGCTCCTCGCTCCAGGTCCGCACCACGCGCTCCTTCTCTTCCTCGAGCTTGCGCGTGTGAACCTTTCGAGTGAGACGAGCCTTGGCCGCGTCGGCAGCCCTCTTTTCTTCGCGCGCGCTGTCGCCCATCTCGGCGAAGTTACGTGTCATACCGCTTCACCTACCTCTGTCGAGTCTGCGGACGCTGACGTTCCACGGGAGGTCGTCCGGCGCTTGGCCCTTGTCGCCGGCGCGCGTCCAGCACGCTGGGAGGTCGGTCGCTGGACACCGAGCACACGCAACTCGCGTTCGGTCCATCCTGCCGAGGTCGCGGCCTTGTAGGCGTCGGACACTTTGCGTTGCGCGGTCGCCATTTCCTCGGCGTATCTCGCCTCGAGTGCTTCCAGCTCTTCGTGGGCCGATCCGAGCTGCTCGACCGCTTGCTTGCGACCTTCGAGCAGTTCTTGTGCCTTCTCACTGAGTGTCGTCATGAGGCGAGACTACATTTCAATGTGGCCGGACACGACCCCCTCCTTTCTGGCATTTGGTTGTCGGTAGATCGGAATGGGGCTCCTGGCGTGGGTCGCCGTCACGGCGGGAGCAAGATAGGGGCTAGGGTGTCCTTAACGCGAGTCGGGCTTGCGCTGATCCGACTCGCCGGGCACCCTAGCTACAGGACATGCCGCGCTGGATGAAGCGCGCGCGGCATGGAAAACCAGCAGAACCAACGAAGGAGGTGCGAGGGCATGTCAGAGCGTGAGGGTCTGTTTCGTCGTCGCACCGTTGGTGGCCGGCGTGAGTTCCGAACGGTCATCAAGCACAACGAGGAGGAGTACGCACGCGTCGAGTCGATGGCACAGGGCGCGGGTATCTCGCGAGCCCGGTTGTACGAGCGTTCGCTCCGTGCCCGCGGGGTAGTCGAGGCGGAGCAGTTGGCGGAGATCTCGTTAAAGATGGAAGCCGCACTGCGGATGATCGGGCTGGCCGGCAACAACTTGAATCAGGCGGCGCGGGTCGCGAACTCGACCGGCGATGTGCACGCCCCGCAGATACAGGCGTCGGCCGACATGATCGACAACTACCTGGCCGAGCTGGTGCGGCTACTGAAGAAGACTTCGGACACGATCGAGGGTTCCGCGTTCGCCGACCGTGACCAAGTGCTGGTCGACGACGACCACTCGGATGAGGACTTCGAGTGATCATCAAGGTCTCGTCGAAACGCGGCAAGAGCATGCCCGGACTCGTGCGGTACTTGTACGGTCCGGGCAAGTCGGACGAGCACCGCGACCAGCACATGGTCGCCGGCTATGGTGCGCTACCCCACCTGTATGCCGGCAACCTCGCGCCGGACACGGCCACCGACCTTGGCCGCATGGTCGAGAGCTCCTGGCGGCAGCAGTACCGCGAGTCCCTTGCACTGTCCGGGGCCGGTGCAGCGGGCATCAGCTCGTCGACGCTGGCCACCGGTGGCGGACCGGGCGAGGATGGCAAAGCGCACGTGTATCAACTGGTGGTTTCCCTCTCCCCCGACGAAGGCACCTACACCGACGAGCAGTGGTCGAAAGTCGCCCAGGACGTCGTCACCGGGATGGGCTTCGCCGACGGTCCCGATGATCTGCACGGCAACCGCTGGATCGCGGTGCGCCACGGTTTGTCCCGCGAAGGCAACGACCACATCCACATCGCGGTGAACCTGGTGCGGCAAGACGGACGCACCGTCGACCCGCACGGCGACTTCATCAAAGCGCAGGCGATCCGCCGGGATCTCGAGCAGCGGTACGACTTCATCACTCCGTTGAAAGAGCGCGGCTACGACCAGGGCAAGAACGGTCAGCAGCTACCGGCCTACACGATCGACGAGGCCGCGACCGCCGCGAAAGACACCCGGCAAGGGCAGCCGGTCGTGCCCGAGCGCGTGCTACTGCAACGCGCCGTGCGCGCGGCCGCCGAATCGTCGTCGACGGAAGCTGACTTCCTCAACGCCGTGGTGCACAACGACGTCGAGATAGAGGCTGCACGGTATGACGCCAACGACGCCACGAAGGTCACCGGCTACAAGGTCCGGCTAACCGACAGTGACGACCGCCGGTGGTATACCGCCTCGCAACTCGCCGGGGACCTCACGCTCGGCAAGTTGCGTCCTCGGTGGGCCGACAACGAGACCGGCGCCTCGCAAGAACAGGCTCGGCGGCTGTGGGCCGAAGAGACTGCACCGGACGCTGCACCGGAGATCGAAGACGTCGCACCCGCGCTCGAGGAAGCAGCAGAGCACTTGAGCGAGTGGAACAACGAGCTTCGGTCTTTGGACGTCGGCGACACCCAAGCGTGGAACGAGCAGATGCTGCGCGCCGCAGGCGTCGCCTCAGCCATGTCGCTCCCCCCGGTCTTCCCAACCGAGCAACAAGCTGAAGGGTCAGCCGAGGAAGCGGCGGGGCCGGTCAAAATCGAGTACCTGTTCGGACGTGGCGCAGACCAGCTGACCCAAGTCGCCGGCCCGCGAACGTCAGGTTCAGCGGCCAGGCCGGCGGGACCGTCGCGGGCAGAACTCGCCGCCCGGCAAGTCGTGTTGGCGATGCGTGCGTCCAGCCCCGACAGTCACCGCGGTTGGCTCGCGGTGATGCAGCAGTTCGGGCGGACCATGAAGGCGATCGAGGACGCGCAACGTGCCCGCCAGGAACTCGCGACTGCCCGCCGCGCAACGGCGGACATGTACGCCGCGGTCGGGGCGGCAACGCAAAGGCTGGAGCAGCTGCCGGCACCACAGAGCATCGATCACCTGCTGTACGACCCGGACCGGTCTCCCAAGCTGTCGCCGGCCGCTCAGCGTGCTGTCGAAGGCATCCGGCACGGCACCCCCACCGGCCACCCGGACGTGTCGCGTCGCACGGATACGGGAGCGTTCGACTCGCCGAGCCACAAGCCCGACGAGCAATCCCCCGGAGTCGACCAGGGCAAGAAGGGGCCGAAGCGGTAGTCATCGGCTACTGAGTCTGAAAGCTGGCACTATGTGGTTCGGTCCGCCTCCGGCCGGGCCAGTCGCATGTTCTCAAGTGCCCGGGCAGCGCATCTGGTGGGGCAAGGGGAGGATGCCGAGTTGCGTCCATAGGTTTGGTGTACGAACGATCCCGGTGATCGTGTCGCGTCCCACGTGAGCGCGGTCATCGGGTGGATCCTTCGAGAGAACTGTCTAGATCCCACTCGAGAGGAAACCATTCCGATGACCGCTGCACCCCACGATATTGACCCGCAGGAGTTCTTGCACGAGCACCTGGCCCAAGCCAGTCCCGACTTGTTACGGGACCTGATGCAGATGTTCGTCAACGCGCTGTTGTCCGGGCAGGCCGACACGGTGTGTGGCGCCGACTATGGCACCCGCAGCGCCGAGCGCACCAACCGTCGTAACGGGTATCGCCACCGGGATCTGGACACCCGGGTCGGCACCCTGGACGTGGCGGTCCCGAAACTACGGGAGGGCACGTTCTTTCCCGAGTGGCTGTTGGAACGTCGCAAGCGGGCCGAGGCCGCGCTGACCAGTGTGGTGGCGACGTGCTACCTGCTCGGAGTCAGCACGCGCCGGATGGACAAGCTGGTCCAAACCCTGGGCATCACGGGCTTGTCGAAGTCGCAGGTTTCGGTGATGGCCAAGGACCTCGACGAGCAAGTCGCCGCGTTCCGGACCCGCCCGTTGGACGATGGCCCGTACACGTTCGTGGCCGCGGACGCGTTGATGATGAAGGTCCGTGAGGGTGGCCGGGTCGTGAAGGTCGCGGTCATGGTCGCGACCGGTGTGAACGCCGACGGGTACCGGGAAGTCCTTGGTGTGCAAGCAAGTTCGGCCGAAACGGCCTCCGGGTGGTTGACGTTCTTCCGGGACCTGGTCGCTCGTGGCCTGTCCGGGGTGGCGATGGTCACCAGTGACGCGCACGCCGGCCTGGTCGACGCGATCGGGGCCACGTTGCCGAACGCGTCCTGGCAGCGATGCCGCACGCATTACGCCAAGAACCTGTCCGACATCACTCCGAAGACGCAGTGGGGCTGGGTCAAGGCGTTGCTACACAGCGTGTACGACCAACCGGACGCCGACGCTGTGCACGCCCAGTTCGATCGCGTCCTGGACGGACTGGCCGAGAAGTTGCCCGCGGTAGCCGAGCACCTGGAGAACGCTCGCGCGGACGTGCTGGCGTTCACCGCGTTCCCCAAGTCGATCTGGCGGCAGGTGTGGTCCAACAACCCCAACGAACGACTCAACCGCGAAATCCGGCGTCGGACCGACGTAGTCGGGATCTTCCCCGGCCGCGAGGCGGTCATCCGACTCGTGGGTGCCGTGCTGGCCGAGCAGCACGACGAATGGGCCGAGCAACGCCGCTACCTCGGAGTCGAAGCCCTAGCCGCCGCGCAAGCCGTCCTGACCGCCCGCACCACCGACCCGAAGGAGGACACCACCGATATTGAGCCCGCCATCGCCGGCGAGCTCAGCGCCTAAACACAACTGAAGGATTCACGACTTCGTACACCACTCCGAAGGACTTGACCGGATGCCGTCTCTATCCGTGTCGAAGGGATCTCGTACCCGATGTACAACCTGGTAGTTGGCTTTCCCGAAGGCTCTGCGATTGCAAGTCGCGTTTTGGAGTACACCGCCGAGAGTGTGAAAGCCGACGTTGCACCGCAGGGGGTTCCCGACCCGGGAGTGCTGATGGGGTTGCCAACTGTGGTGATGCCCGAGATCGGGCAAGGGGACCCGGAGGTTGCACGGCTCGGCCGAATCGTTGATCTCCGTCGGGAAGGAGGCAGCTACAGATATCGATTCCTGCCCGACGAGAGCGTGCCTCCGTTAGCCCTCGAAAAGATGCTGGCGGAGGCGGACCGGTGGGGCATTCGGGATTTCGAGTTCTACCGCACGCATTGGGCTGTGAAGGACGTCGATGCGTACGCGGCGATGTGGGGCACGGTGGCCGGCTCCGCCATGCCTGGGCCGAAGGCATTCCGTCTGCCCACTAACAAGCTCCAGTCCCAGGACCTGGTCGCAGTGATGATGCCCTTCGACGCCAAGTTCACGCCGGTCTACAGGGCACTACGAGAAGCGGCCGTTGAGGCCGGCATGCGCTGCGAGAGGGCCGATGACATCTGGAAGAACGAGCACATCCTCGATGATGTGCTCGAACTGATCTGGACGGCGCGTGTGGTGGTAGCTGACCTCACCGATAAGAACGCGAACGTGTTCTACGAAGCCGGTATCGCCCACACCATCGGCCGGGACGTCGTTTTGACGACCCAGAGCATGGAACACGTGCCGTTTGACCTGCGCTCGATTCGCGCTCTGCCCTACTACCCCAACTCTCAAGGCCTGGAAGACCTGAAAAGTCAGCTACGAGAGAGGCTGAAGACACTTACAGCGGCCGAGGGAGGGCCCAGGTAGGCCCTCCCTCGCATGCTTGGATCCGACTTAAGGGATGGGCTACTCAGGCTCTTCCTCCCCGTCGTTAGACGTCTCGTGGTCGCAGGCATCAGTGGTCTGCTCCGCCGCGGTGCGTGGTTTGTGCTGGCACGCGCAGTGCCTCCAGGGATACTCCCGCCCGGCGACTGCATCAATGCAGTCGCCGGGCTTGTGGGACGCTCGGCACGGTTCGCAGATCATCGCCGCATCCCGCGTGACCGGCCGACCTGCTGCTGGGTTCCGGTGGTGCGTTTGGGCTGCCACTGCTTGCCGGCGGTCCGGCCGGTGTCCAACGCCTCCTGAGTGGATTGGGAGAACCCGTGGGCTGACACGGCCCGGGCGCGTGCCGCGCCGGGCGAAACCTGTGACAGGTCACTCGACGCAGCCCGGTTGTAGGGCATGTCCGCCGCGTCGTCGACGTCGGCAGTGTGGGCCTGCGAGGCGATCTCCTGACCGTGCAGCTGCGCGGCGCGGCCGCGCTGCGCCTGCTCGGCATCTTCGAGTCGTTCGGCTCGGCCTTCCAGCTGCTCTCGCTGGTTCGGGTCGAGCGACTGGACTGCGCGATCGCGCAGCTGGTCCTCGCGCTGATCCAGGTGCTCGGCCTGCTGCAGCGCCTGCACCTCCTGTGCGCGCAACCGGTCCAGCTCGCTGCGCACGTGAGCGTTGAGGTCTCCTCGATCGAATTCGTTGCGCAGCACGCTGGCTAGTTCGCCTTCGGCCAGGTCGACGCGTTCACGGGCGCCCTCGTCACCAGTGAGCAGTCCGACCCGCTCCTCGGCGATCGTCGAGTCCATCACCACCATCGACGCAGACCGGGCGACGTCGGGATAGGCGACCAGTCCTCGCATCACGTCGGGTTGCTCCTGCCACATCTGGGCAGGATCGGCGCCGGCCGGGAACCCCAGCTCGCGCACGTCGACGCCGCGTTCGGTGAACTTCCAGAAGTCCGTGGCCACCTGGCGCTGACCCGCTGCGTCGGAGTCCAGTGCCAGCCACACCCGACCATCCGAGTCGATCCTGCTGGCAATCTTGTCCGCCTGGACATCGGTCAGCGCGGTCCCCAAGGGTGCGACACCCTGCAGCTGGCCGTCGCTGGCTTCGGTGATCGCGATCGCGTCGAACGTTGCCTCTGCCCGGGCGATCCGTGCGCCCGGTGCGGCTTCGTGTAATCCGAAGACATGTTCGCCCTTGGTGTATGCCGGTGTGGCACCGGTGTTGAGGTGTTTGGGGTTGCGATCCTCACCGGTCAAGTCGCGGCCATAGAAGCCGACCACCGATCCGTCGGTATCGGTGATGGCGGCCATGGCCCGGTTGCGGAAAGCGTCGATCACGTTGCCGCGCGATGAGACTCGCCCGAGTCCGGCACCCACAATCTCCTGATCGGTTGCGCCGACTTCCCGGCGCAGGTGGTTCGCGAGTCCGGTCCACTCCCCCGGCGCATACCCAAGCCGCCACTGACCATTCGTGACGGCGTCCTCGCCGAGACGGCCGGTCAGGTATTCATGACCTGGTGTGCCTGGTTGCAGGTTGCCTGAATACCACTGTGCTGCAGCCTCATTGAGTTCCAGCACCCGCTCCCGCGAGACTGCCTCCGGCGCCCCGGCACGAATGTCCGGGCGAGGTGAGGCGTCTTTTGCCGGCGGAATGGAGACAGCTGAGGTACCGCGTGCTTCGTCGGTGTCGTAGGCGGCCCAATACCGGTCGTACCGCTCCTTTTCCGGCAGGTCCCGCCATGCTTGCCCTGCCTGCGCAGGCGACAGTGCAGGGTCTAGTCCGGTTCGAAAGTCCCGCTCAGCGATCTGCCATGTCCGCGACCGGTGGTCGCGCTCCTCCGGGCTCCGCGCCTTGCGGGGCGCGACCCCGCGGTCCTCCCCCGGCAGCTCACCGCGAGGGGCAGCGGAGACGGGCTGCGCTGGAGCCGACGCTGCGCGCAACCCAGCTTGGCCGGTTGGGGAGGTCGCTGCAGCACGCTCGAGGAACTTATCGGCCTGAAAGTCGCCACCGTCACTGATCCACTCAGGCTGATATCCCAATGCCTTTGTCGTCGGCGGAAGGAGTTGCGCAGCGGGCACCGAGTCGCCCGACGAGGTTCGCACCACAGACTCACCCTCCTGGGTGAATGTTGGGCTGACCACCTCGACCGGGCGGTCCTCGACACCATCGCCACGAAGAACCGCCGCCGCCGGTGTCTGGTCGGTGGCCTGCCTGATCCACGCGTTCAACTGCCGCGCATCACCGTCGCGGATTGAAACCGGGTCCCCCGCTGCAACGGAATGCCTCCCACTGGCGGTGGAGGCCGCGCGCTGGCGTCCGATCTCGTCAAGCCGATCGCTGACGCGTTCGAGCTGCTCTGAGAACTCAGCGGCTCTACCCGGTGCGGTCAGTTGGTCGATCCCCGCAGCATTCTCCGCGAGCTGCTCACGCCATACCGGCACCATCTGCGCATACTTCTCCGCGCGCTGGGCGGTCTTATCGTTCAACTCGTTGTGATGCAACGACGCGGCGTTGTCGGTGTAGTCCGACCACTTCACCAGCAGCACACCAGGGTCCGAGGCGATCGCCTCACTCACATGCTGTCGGTAGTCGCGCACTTGCTCATCACGCGACCGTTCCCCATCGGCGATTGGGTTGCTCACTGACTCGACGAGTCCTGCCACGCGGTCGCCGTACTTGTCGGCGATCCAGTCGACGGCTCCTGCCCTCACCTCTTGCGGACCCAGCGCAGACGTTGCCTCCGCCCCCAGACGGCTCTCGACAATCTGCCGATCGGCGTCCTCTGCGACGTCATGCAACAGCGATGCTGTCAGCACGTCCGGATCTGTTACTCCCCAGCGCGTTAGCCGGATGGTGTTGCGCAGCGGATGCTCGATGTAGGGGGTGCGCGGCATACCAGCACGGTTGGCGCGCAGCTGCTCACGGTGCAGCCACGTCGCATCTTCGGTCGCCGTATGAATCTGTCGTTGGGCCTGCTCGGGCATGGCCTTCGTGGCCTCTTCCAGCGTGAGCACCAGCCCTGCCGAGTCCATGTCTTTCAGCGCGGCATCGCCGAGCTGAGCGCCTCCGTCGACGCCCGCCTCCGCTGCCTTGCCGCTCTGCAGCCCGATGCTGTCTGCCTCTCCGGGCGCTGCAGGCGCAACTGCTCCGTCGGCCGTCGCCGCGCCCTCCTGGCGTTGGTCGGGCATGTCGCTCTTAATCTTGCGGTCCTTCAGCTCCGCCAGCTCGTGTTGCTTCGCATCGAGGGCCGCCGCGAGCCGGTCATGCTGTCCGTTCGTGTTTGACATGCTGAACCGGCTCGCGATGTTGTCGATGTCTATCTCGGCCCGGTTGATCTGGTTATCGAGGCTGTCTGCCGCTTCCTCGGCGATGGCGCGGGCGTGCTCTGCTTCGCGCCGCTGGTCGGTAGTGGTGACGGCCGCGTCGTGGACTGCGTCGGCCAGGTACGTCGCAGGGCTGGCGTGGTGCCGCCGGCGGAACTGTTCCTCGAGGTTCTCCCGGGCGGCGGCTGCGACCTGGTCGACGGGGTTGGCGACTGTGTCTCGTCTGGCCGACTCCCACGCCTGGACCGCGACCCGCGGATCGGCGTTCGCGAACACCTGAGGATCCAGGTAGGGCCGGTAATCGGGCCTTTCCTGGACGCCGACACCGGCTGCTTCGTCGGCCGCGTCGGTGCTCATCTCTGCGTCGACGAGCTGCTGCTTGTGATGTTCGTACTCTTGCTCTTCGCGGGTCACGGTCTCGTCCCGCCAGACCTTCTCCAGTGCTGCTTCTTGTTCGGTCGCAGTGCCGAACCGGGCGCTGTCGAGCAGGTCGCTGTGCCCGCTGTGCCGGGCCCACTCGCGCACGAGGGTGTCGTGCGGCAGAGACCCAGAGGCAGCCCACCGCTGCCAGTCGTCAACGAATTTCTCCTGCGTCGGGTTAACCGGTGATTTCCCGATTCGCCCGAACGAGTTGGAGGTGTGCACGCCGTAGTAATGCGGCGCGTACCGGGTGGCCAGGTCGCGTGCTTCGGACAGCGAGATCCGACCGGCAGGTATCCCGGTCGGGTTCCCGTGTCCCGGTTCGACGCTGCGCAGGATCTGCGCAGGTTCTGCCCCGAACGCGTCGGTGATTCGCTCTCGCAGAATCTTTTCCGCGTCGCGGGCGCGCGGGTCCTGCTCGACCCATCCGGCCGCGCGGGCCCAGGCCCGGGACGCTTCGAGACGGTCGCCGCGTTCCACGGCTCCCTCGCGCAGCCACGGCCCATAGGCCTGTCGGGATGCGTCGCGCTCGTCGAGCATCGCGCGTTTGTCGGCGTGGACCTTGTCACGTGCCGCCATCTCAGCGCGGCGCTGCTGGTCCCGCTCGGCAGCCGAGGCTTCGCGGTACTGCTGCCCAAGGTTGCGGGCCGCGTCGCGTTCGGCCGCCGCGTCGGCACGATCACGCTCAGCGCGACGGCGACTGACGCGTTCCATCAGCTGGGCGATGCCGGTCACGCTCGAGCGCAAGGCTTGGTCCAGGTGCTGGCCCACTTCGAGTTCTTCGTGCATGTGGCTCATGCGCTGACTCCTTCTGTTTCAACGGTTTTCGTGCCGCGCTGCTTCGCGATGCTGCGCACCTTGCGCCGCTCGATGGCTGTCTCTGATTCCAAGTTGTCCTCGAACAGCCCGGCGGGTGCCGCCTGGCTGCCCCACGGGTCCAGCAGCACGTGCGTGCCGTTGGTGTGGTCGCACTGCTCAAACGGCCCCCGCGGGTCGGTCAGCCGGCCCATGTGGTGGTCGAGGTGATCGCGCCACCACGACGACATGGCCGGCGGCGGTTCACGCCGGGCGGCTTCGAATGCCTCCCACACGTGCTCCAGCCGGGCGATCGCCTCGGGGTGCTCCCACCACAGCGCGCACCACCGCAGGTCGCCGTCATCGCTGGTGTTCTTGCGTTCCCAGTTCTCCAGCACGTAGTCGGTGACGAACTCTTCGAGGCTTTGGAAGTGCTGCCGGTGCGGTTCCACCGTCGGGTCGCCCTCGTCGGCTGCTTTCCGCAACGCGTGGTGGCGTTCCTGCGTCGCCGCGTACGCCACCTGTGCGGCGTCTCGATCCCGCACCGCCTTGTCGACTTTCGCCTGCGCCGCAAGCACTTTCGAGGGTCCCGGTCCCCGGTCGGACTTCACCTGCTCGAGGTGCTCTTCGGCTGCGGCCAGCTGGTGGCCGGCACGCTCGCCGTCGCGTTGCGCGGCGTCGAGTCTCGCCCGCGCCGCCGTTTCGTCCCGGACCGCCTTCTCATGCTTTTCTTCGGCGCCGGCCTGCTGCGCCAAGGTGACCGGTTTGGCCGTCCGCCCCAGGTCCTCCAACGCCGCCGTGGTGACCCGCACCTGCCCGGTTTTGTCCTGCACGGCTCGCTCGGCGTCCGCCACGTGTACGCGCGCGGCTGCTTCAGCCTCACGCGCGGTTTCGATCCCGGCGACCGCATCCGCCAGCCGCGGGCTGAGCCGCGGCGCTGCGGCCCTCTGCTCCTCCAGCTGCGCTCGGGCGATTTCAACTGCCGCCTCGCAGTCCTGCACACGGTCGTAGGCGGCCTGTACCGCTGCTGCGGCCTCCGCGACCGGGTCGGGCCCGCCCCCGGTGGGGGCGGGCTGCACCACGTCTTTCGGTGGTGGCGTGCGCTCGGCCTGCTGTTTCGGTGCTGCGGCACCGATGCGGCGTCCTGGCTTGCCGGGACCCTTCATGACTGGTCCTCCTGCCGTTCCTCAACGGTCTCCAAGGTGCGGCGGGAGAACCGGCCGACACCGACGCGGATTTGCTCTTGCTCCCGCAGTTGGTTGACGCTCAGTTCGACTCGCTCTCGCTCGTCCGCGACCGCCAACTGATCGGGGTCGACGTCCGATGCGGCCGGCGCCGACCGGGCGCGGTGAGCCGCCAGCTGCGCATCGGTGAGCGGTTGCAGCATCCCGCCGTAGGCCGCCGCCGCTCCCCCATCCGCCTGCGCGATGTCGATCTTCGTTTCGGCACGGAACGATTCAGCGGATGCGTCGCATTTCCAAGCCCATTCGTGCTGGCTGTAGTCCTGCAACGCCAGCAGGATCGCTCGCGCGCCCGATGCCAGCAGCACCGCTCGGCCTCGCGGGAACGCCCGCAGGTCGGCCTCGCTGAAGATCCGCTCGTCTTGGTTCTGCCGGGAGGTGGACCGATGGCCCTTCGTGCCCGTTGATCGAGACGACGACAGGATCTGCCGGTCGCCGATCAGACTGGCCAGGTCGGCGACGTGCCGGGCGTCGTTCAGGCCGCGACCTGCGCTGGCGCAGTTGGCGGCTGACCACATCATCTCGAATTGGTCTGGCCCCCAAGCGTTTTGGCCCTGTACCCGCGACTGGATGATGGTGACCAGGATGATGCCCTTACCGCCGGCGTGGCTGTAGAGCGAGGGCAGCTCGGGCCACCGGCACACGTTCGCTGCCTCATCGAGCAGGAACAGCACCGGTGTCGGCACCCGCCCCCCGCGCTCCTCGGCCAGGTCCTCAGCAGCGGTGTAGACCGCGACCGTTAACCCAGCGGTCAACGCCCGCGCTGAACCGGGTCCTTCCTTGGAGAGCAGATAGAGGGTGTCGCTCGAGCGCACGAACGCGTCCGGGTCGAGCACCGGGCGCGGGTCGGCTGGTCCGTCCGGGACCATCCACCGCACGAATCGCGGGTCGCGCAGGAAACTCAGGTACGAGCGGGCCGTGCCGAACACGCCGGCGCGCTGGTCGTCGGGCAACGCCCACCAGGCGCGCACGTCTTTGGCGACCATGTCCAGGCCTGCCGCGTCCAGCAGCTCGGCGGGGTCGGGCACCCCGGCCGCAGGTGGCAGCCCGGTCGTCCAGTCCGGCAGCCGGGTGACGTACTCCCCGCCCACCCGGGCGGCCAACACCATCGACGACATCAGCTTGCGACCCTCCGGCTCGAAGTACGGGTCGAGACCGGCCATATCGCCGACGGTGCGGGCGGCGGCCCACACGTCGACGAGCTTTTCGGCGCGTTCCACGCTCTTGACGAACGTGATCGGATCCCACAGCCACGTCGCCTTCTGCCGGGCGATGTGTTGAGGGTCCTGTGCCCAGACGTGGCCGAGCTCGCTGCGTGGCCCGTTGGTCCAACCCCACACATCCGGTTTGTTCGAGGTGGAGATCACCGGTCCCCGGTGCGTCATGATCTGCGGCACGGCTACCGAGCGGGATTTGCCCGCGCGGGTGCCCATGATCCAGATTTGCGACCACTCGTACAGTCCGAACACCGGTTGATGGGTCAGGACCGCTTTGCCCAACGGCACGCCGATGCCGGCCTGCGTGGACCGCAGTCGCTCTGCGTCCTTGCGCGCGGCCTTGGCTGTGATCTCTTTCAGGTCGCGGCGCGAGTGCATGTCCTTGGCCAGCCCGTCGGTCCACTCCTTGCGGCTCCACTGCCGCCACGCGAGAAACCCCAGGGGACCGAACAGCACCACGGCGATGAGGAGGACAAGCACCAGGACCCAGGTCGCTGCCGAGCTCCACCGTGGACCGCCACCGGCCGCGGTGATCCACCCCGGCAATGAGCCGTGCCCGGTGCCGGTCACCCACGCCGCAGCGAACGCAGCGAGGCTGGCGAACAGCACGAAGCCGATCAGACCCAGGAAGATCCAGGCGCCGACCTGATTCGTGCCCGGGGAGTTGCGCTTGTTCGGCCGCTTCGTGTGCGCCACCATCACGCGGCCTCCAGCCCGCGCTGTACCCAGGAGTCCTGCAAGTTTTCCCACTCCTTGTTGGTGTTGGACACCTGCCGCTCGGCCGGTGTCAACGCCACGTGGAAGGGGTGCCCCGGCTTGGGGCCGGTCTTGACCAGGAAGTTGCCCTGCCCCGGAGGGTTGTCGACCTTCTTGGTCGAGGGGTTGATCGGTCCTTCCAGCGACCAGTCCTGCACCATTCGCTGCTCCTTCTCGGACAGCCGGAACACCCGCTTGAGGTCCTGCAGCTCATCCGGCGGCAGTCCGCCCATGAACACCATCCCGGCGCGCTCGACGAAGCCCTTGGCTTTCTCGGTGGCCTTGGTGTCGCCCAGCTCCAGGTCCTTCATGGTGTGCGTGCACAGCACCTGCGAGATCATCCGTGCACGGTTCAGCCGGGACAGCTCGTTGATGCGGTCGACCATGAAGATCGACGCAGACAAGATCAGCCACAGCTCGTCCATCACCACCAGGTAGGTCCGTGGCGGCTCCAGGCCGTGCCGGGACAACGCCTGCGCGATCGATGCCTGTGCGGACCCGAAGGTCCAGCACACCAACTGCAAACCGGCCTGCACCGTCGGTGATGCCTCGCGCACCGCCGACATGTCAAACGATGCGGGCCGGCGGTAGTCCAAGGCCACCGTCGTCTTCTTCGCGAAGACGTCGCCGTATTCGCCGCCTTCTTCGAACGCGCGAATGTCGTCGACCAGCGCCAGGGTGCGCGTCGCGTACGCGACCGCGTCGCCGCGGCAGCCGGCTCGCTCGGCCAGCTGTGCTGGCATCGACTCCACCAGCTCGCGCAGGTCATGCATCACCTGCTCGTCGTCGCGCTCGTCGAGCAACCGCAACGCGGTCGCCAGCACGTTGCGTTCGTGGGTGAGTAGCTTCTGGCCTCGGTTCAGTTCGAAGAGGCCGGCGACCAGGTTGTAGCGGCGGGCCTCCAGGTCCGCCTGTGCTTCGGTGCGAGGCCGCTCAATCGACCCATCGGCACGCTTGACCTCGTCCGGCAGTTCGTGGATGCGCGCTGCCAACGGGCCGAGGTCGACCGGGTTCATGTGGTCACGGGCCGGGCCGACGTGCACCACGTCGCCGCCCATCAGGTCCCGGTCGGTCATCAGGTCGGTGTAGTCAGGGCGCAGGTCCGACAACACCAACGGGATCACACCCTTGGCGCGCAATCCGACCAGCATCTTGCGGATGAGTGTCGACTTCCCCAGCCCCGGAAGGCCGAGGATGAACGCGGACGGGTTCTTGATCAGCCGTGCCAGGAAATAGTGCAACGGATCCGCGCAGAAGAGGGTCGAGGTGTAGAGGCTCGACCCCAGCGGCACCCCCACCCGCGGTGTGCCGGACCCGGCCGAGAACGGCCAGAATCCGGATACCTGCAGGTTCGATGCCACGAACTCCGGCGCCGAGTCGACCAGCAGCACGCCGCCACCACCGCGGCACGCCCAGCCACGCGCGCCCGGGACGGACCGACGGGCAGCGCGTTCGGCCTGTTTGCGTTGCCGGTTGCGTACCCGGCGCACCCACAGGCCCCGGCGCTGGCGACCGGTCAGCTTCGCCTTCCGGTGCAGCCGGCGGCCCTGCGCCCGCCGGGTGGACCGCGTCTGGTGGCCCTCCCCGAACTGCACCGGCTCGGACAGCTCCTCCAGCGGAGATTTGTGCAGATCAGTGCTCATCACATCGCCTCGCGGATCTGCTGCGGGACCACCATGTGCGCCGGCAGCACCAGCCCGATCGGCAGTGCCGCGGTGAACGCGACGTCCTGAGCGTCACGGGCGATCCGCAGGTACAGCCGCTTGGGCGCGGACAGCTGCGACACCACTGCGGCCGATGCCATATCCAGCTCGTCGCGGGTATGCGCGGTCGCAGTGACCACGATCCCCATTCGCACCAGCGTGGCGCCCTGGTCCTCTTCGCGCTCGGACTGCTCGGCCAAGGCCTTCTCTTTGGCTGCGCCCGGGGTGATGCGCTTGCGCATACTCATCGCCCAATTCGCGTTGCGCACGTCCCGGTCGACCTGCGCGGCCGACTCCGCCGGGCTCGAGGGCCGGTACAAGATCGCTACCCGCTTGCGCGCGACGGCGCCATGCGGGGCGAGCAACGGCTCCAGGATGTTCTCCACCACCACTCGCCGCGGCGGCTTGAACAAGTACCAAGTGCGCGAATACGCACCCTCGTGCTTGTAGGTGTCTTCGCCGGCATGGTGTGACACCGGACCGGCGTCGTTCCACGTCAGGCCTGTACCGCCGCTCTTGACCTGCGCCTCGGCAATGTCGTCGGCCGCGGACGGGTCGAACGCGGTGCGGACCGCGTCGACCAGTTCCTGTCCGGTGCACGGTGTCACCGCGTCGCCGGCTCCTGACCCGGCCAGCCCACCCAGCAACGCGGGCAGCCGGGAGGAGATCTCCTCGGCCATCTCCTTGGCGGTGTACGTGCGCGGCTTGACGTCCTGCACCTTCGGCTCACCGGTGAAGGTCACCGTCAGCCAGGTGTTGATCGTCGGTGCACCAGCCAGCGACGCCACCGTCTCCCGCACGGCGGCGACCGCCCCGGACGGTGCGTGCGGATCCAGGTCGGACAGCACGTCCTGCTCAACCTGCTGTCGGGTGCCCGGTGCCGACTCGATGACCGCCGAGGCGGCCACGATCGAACCGGTCTCCCCCAACGACCCGAGCCATTCCGACCAGTGCGACACCATCTGATCGAGCACGCCTTGATCCAGGCCCGCGGTCCCGGCGGCCTGGCACTTGAACACGATGGTGTGGTGCTTGCTCGAGGGCACGGTCAGCATCGCGAAGGTGCGTCCGAGCGGGTCGGCCCACTCGGTCAGCTCCATCTGTGCGGCCAGCCCCGGCAGGCGGCACTTGCCGTCCGGAGTGCGCCCGACCGGGCCTTGCAGCAGCACGTTCTTGTGGGTCATCCGCCGCAGCCGGCCCGCCTGCTTACGCGCCTGGCGCTCATAGGTATTCAGCCCGGTGCTGGACGGTTTCAGCATAATTCCGGTCAGCACGCCGGCCACTAGCACTAGGCCGAGGGCGGGGAGCCACTGCTGGCCCATCACCAGGATCACCAGCAGCACCGCGAACACCGCCAGCAAGGCCAGGAATGCCGGGGGCAGTCCCCACACGCCGGGCATGCCCGTCATCCGCAGCGGACCGTACGTCTTCCGCTTCGGGGTTTCCTCTGTCGTCTGTGTACTCACCAGCTCGTCCTTTCCGCTCCGTCACCGATCGCCTCATCGGAGGCCTGTCCTGCGTGCTGCAACGCCGCACCCACCAGCTCGGCCGCCTTGCCGCCGCCACCAGACCCGGTCGAACCAGATCCGGTAGCACCGGATCCGCCCGCACCGGTCGACCCGCCCGTGCGGATGGGTTGCGTCTGCTCTTGGCCGCTACCCGACCCGCCGGACCGTCCGCCACTGGAGCCGCCAGAGCCAGATCCACCCGAGCCAGATCCTGAGCCGCCGGCCCCGGAGGTCCCGCCAGACGGCATCCCTCCACCGGTGCCGCCACTTGAACCAGATGTCTGCTCGGCACCGGATCCGGTGCCACTGCTCTCTTCGCCGCCGGTTCCCGATCCTTGTGAGGTGCCGCCGCTCCCGGATCCCGGCAACTGCGAAGCACCGGTACCGCCGCCTCCTCCGCTGCCGGTGTCACCACCACCGGACGGCGAACCCATCGGGCCGCCGGATCCGCCGGTCTGGGTCAGACCAGCTCCACCACCGGCCGCGGCTCCACTTCCGCCTGCGGCCGCGGCTGATCCGCCACCGGTCGCGATCATCGCCGCGCCGGTACCGATCGCCGCCAGTGCTGCTCCGCCGGAGAACGCACTGGAGGATCCCAGCGCTGCCATCGGCATCAGGAACTTGATCAAGGCCGGCAGCGCCAGCGCCGCCAAGACCAGGATCGTCAGGCCGTACACACCGGTCATCAGTGAGTTGAGCGTCTTGTCCGGATCTGTAGGCGTGTGAAGGACTTTGAAGCCCGTTGCGTAGATCGTGGCGGCGACCGGCTTGTAGACCGTAAACGCGAACAGCAGCATCGCAACCCGCTTGAACCGCCCCCAACCTTCCTCGCTGTAGGCGGTGCAGGTGGTGTAGGGCAGAAACACCATCAGGCAGTAGATGACCGCGCCGCGCACGATCATGAAGACCACCTGCACCAGCGCGCCCAGGATCAGCAAGATGGCCAGGATGAACCACGCGCCAACCGCGTTCGTGTCGCCTTGGTTGCTTGAAACCAGCGTCGCTTCGATGATCTGGGCGAACGCGTCCTTGCCGTTGCTCGCTCCGGTCGCCTGCTGCAGAATCCACGGCGAGTAGGCGTTCCCGGCGTCGAGCAACGCTTGAGTAATCGGCAACGTGAGCCCGGTCGCGACTGTCATCACGACGAACCCGCGCACCAGCTCCTTCGTGCTCTGCGCGTGCCGGTTGTCCCACACCAGCCGGATCAGGCCGGCCAGGAAACCGATGATCCCGAAGAACATAACGACGTAGTACTGATCGTTGGTCAGCGCCGCCAGCTGGGCCGCGGTGCCGGTCTTACCGCCGCCGGACACCTGCGGGTCGGGAACCTTCATCCAGAAGGTCGCCATGAACTTCAACATGTACTGCGCACCGTTAGCCAGTGCCCCGACGACTTCTTGAAACCCACTCTTGGCAGCGCTTTTGGCGACACCGCACACGATCGGGCACCAGACCTCCGGCGGACGGCCGCCCGCGCCGATCATGAGTCGCTCCCTGGGCCGAAGGGGACGTACCCGCTGAGGTTGTTAATCGGCTGTCCAGCCGAGATTCCGGTGACCGTGCCATCGATCATCCAGTCGCCGGAAGACCACACCAACGGCACCGTGGCAGCGCCGTAGCTGCCATTACCACTCACCGCGACAGAGACCAGGCACTTGCTCGCGGCGCACGCCTGCACTTGGAACCCGGCCACGGTCGCCGACCCTTCTGCGCCCTGCTGGTCAAGGGCTTCCTGTTTGCCCTTGCCGGCCGTGAACTGTTTCTCGACCACTTGGTTTCCGGCCGAAGTGTCCGAGGCACCGACGGTGATGTTGACCGCCGCGATTACCGCACCGCTCGGTGAGTGTTGGTAGCACTGGCGGATCGCGCCGTCCGGACCGCTCACCTTGCGCGGCCCGTAGTGCGTGGACACCGGCGCCGCCAGAGCGCCGACTTGCTGCCAGGTCGCGTCCGGGGCCGAAGTCACCGGCCGGGAATCCCACTTCGAGGGGAAACCGCACTTCGTGTGTGCAGCTGCTGCGTCCGAGGTGGTTGTAGCTGCATCGGTGCTGCTCTGGTCAGTATCGGATGGGGCTGATGAGGCCGCGGCCGGCGGGACGGTCACCGTACTGGTGACCGCCGCCGCCGACTTCCCGGTGCCGCCGTGGCCTGTCACCGCGACCCATGCCCCGCCGACGACCGCGATCGCCAGTACCGCGCCGCCGAGCGCGGCCCCTCGCCCACCGAACCGGCTGCCACCGGACTGTTCATATTCGTCTTCCATCGCTTCCTCCTTCGCGTGATGTCTGGCTCGGTGCGCGCGGACCAGGTCAGGTCAGCTCGTTGAAAAACATCCCGGCCGAGCCGGCGACGATCGCGACCACCAGGCAGATCAGCGACGGTTTGACTCCTTCGATCTCCTGGCCTCGGAAGGCGCAGCTGATCATGTAGCCCAGGCCTCCGAGGAAGCCCAGCAACGCGGCCAGGCCGACACCCCACGAACACCAGCCGATCAACTTGGTCAGGTGCCCCATGCCCGGCGGCTTCACCGGGTCGGAGTTCCAGGAGGCCATCTGGGCGTACACCGAGGTCTTGATCCCGTTCATTTCTTCTCCTTTGTCAGGCCCGAGGTGGGCGTGATCCGTGAGATACCGCGGTCGCGGATCTCGGTGACAGTCCGGCGAATTCGCGCCGGAAGCTCATCGGTGGCCGGGTCGGTGACGACCCGCCACGGTTCGTGCCAGCCCACCCGCCAGGTAGCGGGGAACACCGCGAGCAGGCCCTTCACCTGGCGCTGCTGCTCGCGGGACATCCGCGGTCCGTCGTCGACCAGCACCAGGCCCAGCAGCTCGACGTCGTCCAGCAGGTGCGCCGCCCAGGCCTGACCGGCGCGGCGCACAGCGGCTAGCCCGGCTGCATGCGTGCGAGCCACCAGCAGCACCACGTGCCGGCCGCCCATCGGAACCTTCACGCCGGCATCGGTCGCGTGCTGCCCCCCCAGCAGCCGGGACACAGTGCTGACGCCGGCGCCGCCGTGCAGACCTACGACCTGCACGTGGTCGGTGGCCGCGGCGAACACCCGCGGCAGACCCTGCGGGGCCTCTGGACCGTGCCACCCGGTGGGCTGCGCAGGACCCGTGGCGCGTACGGCGTCGCCGAGCAGCTCGTCGACGCCCAGCGGTTCTTCGGTCCGAACGGGCACCACCGGCTCCTGCGCCCGTCGGAAGGTCGTCAGCGGGCTCTCCACGGGCGGGTCTTTGCGTCGCTTCCCGATGCCCACTGTCATGACGGCACCCGCTGCAGTGCCTCCGGAGCGGCCGTCAGGGCGTGCGCGACGGTGGCTGCGGCGCGGCGCCAGGCCGCGTAGGTGTGCGGCGAGAGCGCGTCCATGCGCAGGTGCCGGGCGCGCATCGCCCGATCGAAGGGGATCGCGACCGCATCACCGCACAGCTGCCGGTACCTGGCCACCGTGTCGGCCGGGTCCGGGTCATCGGAGTTGCCGTGCGACACGATCGCGACCGCGTGATCGGCCAGGACCGCTGCACGCCGAGAGTGCTGGCGCAGGTTCTCCAGCGCCAATCGCCCGTCCTCGGCCGCGGATTCGTCTGTCGAGGTCGCCACGACCAGGACGTCGGCGCGGTCGATCATGGCCAGCCAGTTCGGTGAGGCTTCGTTGTTGCCCGAATCCATCACCGTGACCCGGTAATACCGGGACGCGACCCGGTGCACGACAGCCAGTTCCTCGGCGCTGATCCGGTCCTCGGGCCGGATCGCGTACGGGTCCGACCGCAGCACGTCGTACTGGTCCTCGGTCTGGTGATGCACATACCGGGCAAGGTCGGCGACCCGAGCGTCCGGTGCCAGCAGCTGGTCGGCGGCTCCCAGCAGGTCGTGCACGTGCGCACTGTGCGGGCCCTGCTCGGTGCGCCAGCCCAGGGTGCCGCGGGTCTCGTTGTTGTCCCACGCGAGCACTCCCGCGCCGCCGACACGCGCCAGGAACGCCGACAGGAACACGCTCGTCGGCGTCTTACCCGCCCCGCCCTTGGGGTTGATGACCGCAATGGTCCGTGGGCCAGGCCAGTGCTGCGCGATCGCGCGATGATCGGCCCGCTCCGCCACTTGCTCAGGTGTCGGGCCCGCCGGCTTGCGCCAACCCAACCGCTCCAGCAGTCCAGCCCAACCCGTCACCGGGACCGGGTCGGGGTCCCGGTCTGTGGGCGTCAGGAATGAGATCGGCGCCCGCACGTCGTCACCGGCCCACTCCTGCTCCCCCGCCGATACCGGAGCGGGCACCGCCGTGCGCAGCGGGCTGGCCGGTGCTGCAGGAGTCGGCCGCACGTCGTGCGGCTTCGACCGCTGGCCAGTCACCCACGGGTTGTCCTGCTCCAGCTGCGGCTCGCGTGATGCGACGTCCTGAGCGCCCCCGTCGAGCAACCGGTGCGCATCACTTCCGTCTGCTTCGTCGACGTCCCTGCCGGTAGTGTCCGGCGCTGCTGAATCCTGGGCCGGCTCAGCTGCGGGCTCCGCCGCAGCAGGCTCAGGCAGGATCGCCATGCCGCCGGCCGGGGTGATCTCAAGCAGGTGGGCCCCTGCGTCGTCAATCGCACGCACGGTCACCGGCCGACCGGCGGGTGTCGCGACCTGCTCGGCTACGTACCGGATCGCGGCACTGTGCGTGTCGCCGCCCGTCGAGGCGACGCGCTGGCCATTGATACGGAACCCATCGCTATCGATCCGCACCTGCACCACGTCAGGATCAATCTCGTGTGTTGTCATGTGGTTTCGTCCTCCTGTTGTCGGCGACCAGTTCGTCACTGGACCGGTTCGATCTGGGTCACGCGCCACGGCTGCGAGGTGTTGCCGCGAGTCATGTGCACGATTTGCAAGGCGCGTTGCGGGGTGCCGGTCCAGCCCTTCGCGTGGCCGGTCGCGGTCACCATCACCTCGTGCAGCGCCTGCGTGGCGGTGTCCGGTGTGCCGCCGTCTTCGTCGGCGATCACTGCGGTCACTTTCATCCACCCGTGATGCGCTACGAGCTGGTTCCAGCCCGGCGCCGATCCCCCGCCGCCGTTGCCGCCCAACGGCCGCGACAACACGTCCGCTAGTCGCTTGGACAGCAGCGGGATCGCACGGCGCTGACCATCGACCGGTGTCTTGTCCAATGCTGTGTCCCAACAGGCCGTTACCTTGGAGGCCATCAGCGCGACAGCCGAGGAGTCGTGCTCATCCACGGCTTTCAGGCCACACCCGCCACGCGGGGTGCCCTTGGCCCCCATCGGGATCGTTGCCTCGGGTGCCGAGCTGGACGAAGCCGACGAGGAGGGAGCGGCGGTCACGGTCACCACGGCCGTTGACCGGGTGTCGTTCCCACCGGAGCCAGCACACCCAGTAAGTGCGCCAACACCCAGCACCACCAACGCACTCGTCGCCGTACGGATTGTTCGAGAAGTCATGCCACGTGCCCTTCGGATCGGCTGTCAGGTGAGGAGGGATCACGGGTCAGCACGGCAGCGGGCAACGCCGCCACGACCTGCGGGCGAGGCCGGTCACCGGGTGACCAGGCGGAGGCCGCAGCGTCGTGCCGTGCGGTCGTCGACGTGGCGCCGGTGTACTTGGCCAGAGGGCGTTTCAGCTGCCACTTGTAGTAGTTGTAGGCGGGCAGCTGCTTGACCATCGATCCCGGATGCGGGGCCTCGATGATGCCGCCGTGTGTGTCCGACACCAGCGCCACGTGGCCCCACGGGGCCGGGTCTTCCGGCACGTCGAACTGCAGAATGTCGCCCGGTTGAGCGCCCGCAGCGACCAATGCACGTTGCATGTCCATGCCCTTGGGACCACTGGCAATGACCGGGATTCGCGGGTCTTTCTCTTGATCGCCGGTGTAGTGCGGCAACAGCAGCTTCCCGTGGGTGCCCTGATACACGACGTACAAAATCAGCCCGGAACAGTCGAATCCGCCCTTCGTCGGACCGTTCTGATCGCCGCCACCGGTGATGTACGGCTTGCCGATCTGCGCGACCGCTGCGTCGACCGAGGCCTTACCGTACGGGCCCGATGCCGTCACTTTCGATCCGGAATACTTCGCGATCAGCCGCTCGATCTTCGTGTAATACGAGTCGGTTTCGCTGATCCCGGTCGGCACACCCATCGTGTGCAGCACTGGGGCCAGGCCAGCGTTGTATGCCGCCAACGCGTTATCCAGCACCGTCCCGTGCGTGATCTGCTTGGTCTTCTGTGCCGCCTGGACCTCTTTGGCCATCTCGCACATGTAGGCGCCCTGCGACGGGATCGCGTCGGCCGGATCCCACACATTCGCCTTGCCGTCCTTGTTGTAGTCCTTCCCCCACGCCTTCCACGTGCCCGGAGTGAACTGCGCAATGCCTTGCGCGTACTGCGAATTCGCGTCAGGGTTCCAACTAGACTCGGCATCTATCTGCGCGGCGATCACCGGCGGCGGGATCGGTGAACACATCGACCCGGCCTGCTCCACCAGGGCGACGTACTTCTTCGGCACGTTGCGCACCGCACCGCCCACCGGACCACCCGGAGGAGTAGGCGGCGTCCCGGACGCGGCCATAATCGCCAGAATCGGCAGCACAAAGAGGGCGCCCGCCCCCGCGGCCGCCACCTTCATCCCACCGTTGCTCACGATGAGGCCTTCTTCGACGTCGCCTTCGCAGTCGACCTCGCAGGCGACTTGGACGCGGCGTGCTTCGCCGGCGACGTCGCCGGGCGCCGAGTCCTCGACGGCTTGGAATGGGGAGCCTTCGCCTTGGACGACGCCGCCTTGCCCGGCTTCTTGGCGGACGATGCACGTGTGCTCGATGCCGGACTCTTATTCGTCGTCGACGACGGCGCACTCGAGCTGCTCGTGGCGCTAGACGAGGGTGCAGCGCTGCCGTCCGATGGCAGGAGGAACAACCGTTGACTGTCACCGGAATCGGCGGCGGCTGCCACTAGCAGCCGCCCATCGACGACACCAACCGGGGTCGCCTGCTGCGCCTGCGTGGTGCCGCTACCGGCGTCCGCCGGCGTAGCGGCAGTCTGCCGGCGGTGCCCCGCGGTGTCATACGTCGACAACGCGCCCTCATCGCTTGCCGCCCAGATCGTGCCGTGGTCGACCGCGACGACCGTCACGCCCTCAGGAAGGTGCACAACGTGCCCATCGCGGGTATTGACCAGCTGAGAGCCCGTCCACAGCCAGTCACCGAACAGGTGCGTCTCCGACGAATCCGCCGCCGCGACAGGCTTACTCGTCCACAGCGGCTTCAAGCCCGGCATCGAATACCCGACGAGAACAACCTCGTCCGAGCCCGAATCGCCGCCCGCCGCCCACTGTTGCACCAAGACACGGCCCGTGACCGCGACGGTGCCCGCACCTACTCGCTTCTTCGGTGCACGCAGCTTGCCTGGCTTACCTGCCACCCGTGCACTGGCGGACCGCCAGAATCGCCCGGACGCATCCACGGTCAACGCCTTGCCATCCTTCAGCGGCCACCAGGTGGTCGCCCCGGCCGGCACGGACCGGTCCACGAGTTGTCCCTTGGCATCGACGACGGATGCCGTGGTCGACGACTTCGCGATCACCGGACCCGCTGCGGTCAACCGGACGGCCGACGTGTCAGCGCCGTCCGGAATCGCCCACGACGACACCGAATGGCTCGACACATCCACCGCGGAGACCTTCGAATCGGTCGCGGCCAGCACTACTCGCCGGCCAGCGACCGTGGCCACCACCGGGCCCGCGAGGACCTCCTCGCCCGGGATCTTCGTCGACCAGGCCGGTTTGCCCGTCGAAGCCGACAGCTGAGCTACTGCGACGCTTGAGGACGAAGACGAGCCCAGAAGCGCGAACACCGCACCGGAGGAGTCGAGGGCTACCGCAGGAGCCTGCGAGTCCACCGATGCCACCGGCGGCGATCCCCACAGCGCGACCGAGGACCACCCCGGCACCGACAGTGCAGGCAACTGCGTCGCCGTCGGTGACGGCTTCACCGTCACCGTGTGCGTCGGCTTCGTAGCCGCATGCCCACCAGCGGTGCCGCGGGCCACCAGCACCACCGTGCCGACCAGGGCAATCACCAGCACCAGGCCGCCTGCCAGCAACACGGCACCGAGGCGCTGCTGCCGACGGCGCGAGGTGCTCACAGGACGCTGCTGCTCCTCGGCCAGGTCATGCACGCCGCCCTCGGCGTCGATCACATGCCAGAACTCATGGCCGGCCTCGTCGACCACCAGCACCCGCACACCGCGGGCATTGGCCGTCGCGGCGCGTGCCGCGACCAGGCCAATCGCGGCCTCCATGGCGGACTGCCCAGGTCGTGTTGTGACCGGCTGCCCGTTCACTGTGACTCTGCCCTCGCCGGTCTCCAACCGCATCACCGGGTACACCGGCACCGCTGCCGGATCGAAGCCAGACGCCGGCGCTGTCTCTGAGCGCGTCACGACTGCACCACTCCCCCAGCGGGCAGGTCGTGACCAGGTGCCTCAGGTGCGTCGCTCGCACCGGACGTGGCAGGGGGGACCCCACACCCAGGAGCGCCCTGAGACGCCTGGTCACGACGATCAATCTGTGCGCTCTGGCGCACAGCAGCTAGAAGGAGATCGGCCTGCTCAGCTCGCAATGCTGCGTCTGCGAAGTCGTCGACGGCGTCGCTGTTCTTCCGCTCGTCCAGTGCGAACCTCCCGAACGCCTGCCGGGCGGCCGCCTGCCATGTCGCCTGCTCAGCGGCTAAACCACGCTGCAGAGTGTCGCTGTCGAGGCCGACAACTAGTAGGTCTTCACCGAACAATGCGGTAGCGACATGCCACGCTGATCCCTTGAAGGCCACTGCGACGCGGCCCAACAGCTCGACCGCAATGTTCGGGTACACGTGCGCCGTCGGGTGCAATTTCACCCGGGGGCCGTCTGAGACAACCGTCATCACTGACCCGCCTCCTCGGAGCGGACAGGGAGTCGTGTCTTTCCTTTATGTGTGCCGAGAACAAGGGCACGTCCGTCGCCAGGGAAGCAGTCGGTGCCAGCCATGCCCTGCAAGGCGGATCGCCGGTTCTCGCGCGCTATCTCCTGAGCGGACTCCTCGGCCGATCGCCAGGCCCGATGCACCACACGCACCAAGAACGCCACCGCAAGCAGGGCGACGATCCCGCACAGCACCCACACCAGGTACGTCCACAATTGAGTCGAATCCATCGACCGCGCCGGCCCGATCCATGGCCCTGGGTTAGTCTCCCCGAGCCGCATCACTTCGTCTCCCCGTCGACCAGGAGCTGCGCTGTCTTGCTCGCCGGCAGCAGGCGGCCACGAGCCTCAAGCAGCTGATTTGCGGACTCACCAGGCTCGGCCAGCAGCGCCTTCGCCACCGTTTCCTCGACCCGTTTCATCGCGCACCGCCGGGGATCGATTCACGCTCTATCTGCGATGGACCGACCACGGATGGCAAGAACTCGATGATCCGTGTCGTCGACCTCGGCGTGCCAGCTAGTTGAGCCCTAGCGAGGGCCCAAGTGATAGCCGCGGGCGACGCGATCCACTCCCCCGCATTTGGTGACCAAGACCAGAGGGAGGTGCTCGATGCCAGGTCGGGTGCCTTGAAAGCGGAAGCATCTGGGTTTTGCATACCCAAACGTTATCATTTATTCATGACACTTGCTATAAATACATGACATTTGACGTTGGAGGGCGAGGGAACGTGTGAACGCGGTCGTTGTAGGTGGTTGGCTATGGGGCGTGTCTGGCGTCTCCGAGCTTCTTGACTTTCTCTTCAAGAACGTTCCACCCGTAGCCGGCGGCCGTGCGTCCGCGCCGGCCGCCGCTCAATGGGTTCGCGAGCATGGTGGCCCCAACTACTCGGCAGGTCATCTGCGGAACGTTCGAAATGGGTCCACCAGGAGCCCGTCCTACGAACTGCTTGCGTGGCTCAGCAGATACTTCGGCGTGCCCAATGAGATCTGGACAGACCCCGACGTCGAGCGGGCAGTGCGTGCCGACGTCATCGAGCTGCATCACTTCACCGCCGGGCTAAGGGCCGATCTGACGCAGCAGGTGGCTGCCATGTCGTCCTCGCAACTTGAGCGCTTACGCGCTCACCTCGAGGCGACGCTCGAGCAAGACGGGAAGTAGCTCCAGCGCGACGATCCGCGCGGCAGTGGCAGCCGGCACCGCCTGCAGTGCAATGTTTGACGTGATCAGTTCCATCACAGAATCGCTACTTGTCAACGCTACGCACGTGGACTCATCCACATCTACTCCCCTGGCTCGGGTTCTGCGGTCTCCCCTGGACACCAGCCATCTGACCACGTAGTTCGACGGTCAAGAACCAGCAAGCAGTAAAGGTTTCTTAAAATCCTCTATTCTCACAGAATAGTTCATGCCACTGTTAGCGGCATGATTGACCCGCAGCCAATCGACCCCTACTCACTCATCCCGCCGTTTGGTCACCGCTTGCACCAGGCCCTGCAAGCCGCCGGCATGGAGCCGCCTCAACTCATCCGAGAGCTGCGCGCGTACGGCATCACTAGGACCCCTGGACACGTCTACAACATCCTCAATGGGTTGCGGCCCAACCCAACCTTGCTCACCGTGGCCGGATGTATCAAAGCGACGGATGCAGATCCTCGGTGGTTCTTCAGCAGGGACCTACCAGAGGGCCACACACCACAAGACGTCCTCTGGCGCGACCTCAGCTGAGGTTGCTCGGAAGCCTCGCCGCCTGGACAGCTCGGGAGACCAACGCGGCGATGGCCACCACGATCGTAAGAGCTGCGAGAACCACTATCCCCAATCCTGGTGACACGGTGGCGGCAGAGACCGCGACGACGAGATAGCCCACTGGTTCCAGGCTCAGACCAAGGTTCAATGGCGCCAGCAGCCGGCCCGCGACCACTTTGCCGTGCTCGTGCTCGAGCGACTTTGCGCGCACCTTCGCGTAGCCGGTCAAGATGGGACCCATCGGTCCCGTTAGGAGGCCGATGAGCAGACAGCCGATGAGATAGACCGTTGAGTTGGGTGTCAGCGCCGCAGCAACCTCGACGATTGCAGCCAGGAGCGACCCACTGACTGCAATCGACACCGGCCGAGCCACCGCGTTCTCCCGGATGGCGATTCCTGTTCTGGTGCCGATGAATATGCCCAAGACGAACAGCCCCATCGCCAAGCCGTATGTTGCGCCCGCCCAACCGTGCTCGTGCACGAGGAGCACTCCGCCAACAGTCACCGTCCCTCCCCCGGCCATCGAAGTGAGCGACTGCAGGGGGTAGGTCCGCAAGAGCACTGGCTCGGCCCTAAGCAGATTGATGCCCTCTTTCATGCCCCCGTAGTTGGCAGAGGCAGAGGAGACCGGAATCGCTACCTGCGGCTCACGCTGCGCTATTCGCCGAACCCTGACGAAGATGAGCCACGTCACCACGGTGATCGCGAAGAAAACGAACGCGCCACCCAGATGCGATCCCACGAAGAACCCAGCCGAAACCGCCCCGAGGGTCTGGCCGAGGCGGGCAATCAGGCGCTCGGCGTCGTTAGCGTCCGCGACCTGCTGCTCCGTTGATGTCAGTACCGTCACGTAGCTCTCGCGGGCCGGTGCGTGGTAGCCAATCGAGGTGTCGTACAAGATCGCGACGATAGTCACCGCGACAACAATTGCCCCGGATGACCACGAGTGCATCGAGAACAAGAGCCAGACGGCGGCCAGACCTGCGCGAGCGAGGCTCGTCGCTAGCAGCACCGTGCCAGCACCGACCCGGTCAGACGTTGACCCTCCTGGAAGGAACAAGCCCATTGCGGGCAACGTCCCAACTGTCATGATCGCGCCGTAGAGCGCAGGGCTGGCATTCTGCCCGGCAACCCAACCGAGCGTTACCAGCCAGAACGTGTCCGCGAACTGATCGGTGGCGAGGCCCGCCAGAAACCAGCGGATGCGCGAGATCCGCAGCGCGGACCGTACGCCGCTCGGAACGAAAACCCCGAGGAGCGCAAGAGCTGCCCGCCTCATCCCTTCGGATCCAACGTCACCGGAATGATGTTCGCACCTGCATAGATAGCGCGGACCCCGTCGCCCTGCTGCTGGTCCCGCCCGATCTTTCGCCACTTCTCCATCACGTCGTGGACCTCGTCCGTCATCTCGACAAACTGCTCGAGACTCAGCTTGGTGACGACTTCGTAGGTCGTCGCATGTCGTGTCCAGTCCGGATGGTCACGCCTGCGGCGCCGGCGCCACCTGCGCATCAGAGTTTGCTGAGACAGCAGATACACATCGAGCCATTGGTCGATCGCCTCCTCTTGCTCCCCGGCGTCCAAGATCCCCGTCAGCACCAAGCCGCCTGGAACGACCTTCCACCACTTGGCTCGGTCCTGCTTCGCATCTTCGGACGACATCGCGAAGCCGATTGCCCGCAGCTGCCGCAAGTGCTGGACCACGCTGAACACTGAGGTGTCTGACGAAGCTTTGCTCGCGGCCTCCGCAAGGTCACGCGGTTTGATCGGACCCAGCCCGATCAGCAGCGTGTAGATCCGATAGCACCACGGGTCCCCTAGAACCTCCATCACCTCCGGCGTTGGCGGAGGCGTTGTCTTATCTTCACTACCGGCAGGCCAGATGATCTTCTCCTCCACGAAGATGCAGTCTAGGTTTCCGTGACACTTCACATGCGAATCGTCACCGGCGTAAACTGCGGGCTGAGCATCACTATGTCCGGAAGACGGGAGGGCGACCCATGCGCGCTGACACGCACATCGGCAACGGAGGTTGATGCCGTCAGTCCCCCTGGACATCATGCTCCGACGACGGTCCCGATAGGGGCCGTCTTCTTTTCGTCCATTTGAACATGTATTAATGTTACTCGTAATCTTTACATGGCGAACAACCTGTTTGCGCAACACGCCGTGCGTCCGGACGTCCACCTAGTCCCAGTCACCTCGTGCCAGGCTTCCGACTATGGGTGACTACCGATCTGAGGCGCGCAATTGCCGACCGACGGTGCGCATGTCCTCACACGAGAAGACTGAGATCCAAATGAGAGCTGCGGCCGCTGGCGTGACCTTCAACGAGTACGTCCTCGCCCGAGCGCTTGACCGGCCCTTCCAGGACCCATTGCGTCCTGGCGGACCGTACCCGCCTCAGGAGGAGGTCTTGTTCGACAAGACCGGGTGACCGGGTGATGCAGGCGAATCGCCTGTAAACGCACGAAAGCCGCCGTTGCGAGCGGCGGCTGAGTGCGAACCAATCTGAAGTTCTCATTGCCCGGTTACCCGCCGGGACTTGTGAGTCCAACTGCTCAAAGGTGGCTCTTCGTTGCCCACTGTAGCGCAGCTTCGTGCTGCCCAAAAGCCTTCAGCATGCCCTGGCGACCGCGTGTCGTCAGGTGTGCCATCACGGCGCGCTCTGCTGACCCATCGGGTGTGCGCGCGGGAGCACGCGGCGTATGTCGAGCTGCACGCCGGCGATCGCCGGCAGTTCCTGCCACGGTGGCACCAGGAGGACCGCGGCCCGGCTCGCGAGCCGTACGCGCATCACGAGGTCGCCCCAGATGGGGCGTACGCGAAGATCCCGATCTGGAACGGCCGCGACCAGTGGTTACAGGTCGTCGTTCCGCTCGTGATCGCTGATGCCAAACGTCGCGCGCCAGACGGCATGCTGCGCACAACCCGGCCAGACCCGGCCGACAAGCGCCCCGGATCGCCGGTGTCGGAGAAGCTGCTGCGCCGCTACCTCGCGGTCCGCTCCTCGTATGCCGACCAGCGCACCGGCCGGCGCTGCATCGTGCGCCCGGAAACCCTCGCATCGGTCCTCGGCGTCGACCAGGCATCGATCCACCGCTGCCAGAACGTCGCACGCGCGCTCGGCCTCGAGCGCGTCGTGGCTATGGGGCGCATGCTCACCTTCAGTGAGCGGATGGCGTTGTGGCGCACCGCAAAACGCGACCAGGTCCGCCCCTCCCGCCAGCGCGGGCTATCCACAGAAGTCGCATTCACCGACCCGGGCGCCCGACGCCGGCACCTGTGGACTGCACCCCCTGACAGAGGCTCCGCTCTTAAGAGAAAACCTCACCAAATCACCCCTCACCTTGGTAGCCAGGCGGCCGCAGGCGGCCGTAAGAATGGAGCCGCTTCGCGGCGCCGACCACCAAGGAGCCCCGTCTGGCATGTCCAAGCTCGCCCAATCGCTGCAGAACTGCTCGAAATCCTGCCCTGGCTGCGATCTGAGAGCCTCACACGGCTGCTGCCAATGCTCAAGAGGTTCGCCGTTGCGAACGAGGCGTGGACGGCCGCACAGCTGGTCGACGCGATCGACGACCACCATGCCCGCAATTCCGCCGCCCGGCCGACTCGGCCGATCGCCACCTACGACCCGGCCCGGATCCGCACCCGCCCCGCGATCGTGCTCGCCGCGCTGCTGCGCCAGCTCGACGTCACCGACGACTGGACTCCCCCATTCCCGGCGGCCGACGTCGACCAAGCTCCCGCTGCGGTCACCTCGTGCACGTGCACGCACACCAACTGCGACCACGGGTGGCTCACCTCGGACCCGGCCGACCCATGGGCGCCGCTACGACGGTGCCCAAACTGCACCACGACCTGCCGGCACAGTGCCGACCCCGACGCCGCCAGTGGCTCGTATGACGAACCCCCGTTCTGATCGGTCGCGCCGTACAGTGCCGGGCATGTCACCGCGGGCGCCCGGCGCCGGTCACGATCGCGTGCTGGCCGTGCTGCAGAGCGCCCCAGGACACACGATTCCGACGCGGGATCTGATGGCCGCTGCGCACATCGCGACTCTTGAGGCCCTACGCACCCACATCAGCCAGGCCCGGCAACTCCTCGGTGACCAGAGCGGACGGCTACAAGCTGTCCGTGGCGCCGGCTACCGGTGGGACCAGCCCGAGCCGGCGACAGTGCCAGCTGACGAATTCATCGTCGATCTCGAAACAGGAACGGCCAGTCTCAATGGCCACACGGTCGAGCTGACCAGATACCAGTCGGCGGTGCTGCAGATGCTCGTCGAAGCTGACGGCAAGGTGCTCGACGCGGAGCTGCTGCAGCGGCGCACCGGAATCTCTTCAGTCGCCGCCGTCAAAATCCACATCAGCGAACTGCGCAAGGCACTAGAACCACTGCCAGTCGAAGTTGCGACGGTCCGCGGCCAGGGGTACCGCTATCGTGGCGCCCCGGCCTGGTGTCTTCGCCCCAGACCCCGGCCGATGGGCAGCCTGCACATCAGCGACGGCCAGGTCCTGCGTGACGGCGAACCGTTGCGGTTGCGCCAGCGTGAGAAGGCCGTTCTTGAACTACTGCTCGAGCGCACCGGCCAGCCGATCAGCTACCTCGAGCTGCGCGCGTACGCGAACATTCCTGATATTGCCGGGCTACAGACCGCCATCAGCAGCGTGCGAATAGCCCTCCTCGACAGTCCAATCCGCATTCTGCATTGCGGTCAAGGAAGCGACGCCTACATGCTGCGCGTCGGCACTAGATAGGACCTCAGCGCAGCCCGAACAGCAGGTTCGGATCCGAGGTGACTGGGCGCAGTAGCCGGCGCGGCACCCACTGCTCGATCACCCGAGGGTCATCCGGGTCAGTCAGGTCATCCAGCAGCACGCACCAGGCCTCCCACTCCCCCGACTTAACGCTCCTCCGCCAGCTCACAATCACCGCTGGACGCGGCGGCTCGTGCGGATGCTTGCCCGTCGGCACTCGAGCCCAAGCATGACGAACGCGGCGCGGTTTCGCCCACGTCCGCTCCGCTCGAGATTGACCCACACTCCAAGAGTAATCGAACCCACGTTCGAATCAATTACGTGAGCTCGATGTACCACTTGCCTTTGTTCTTCACCAGGACAACAGCACCGAGGTCGTTGGCCTTGTCCGGATCCGACGCGGCTGCGAATGCCTCATCGAACGACTTCGACTTGCTCGGCATTCCCGACGTCTTGTCGGTGTAGGTGGTGCACTGCCCGCCAATGCAGAGCTTGCCGGTCGTGGCGACCATCGCGCGATCACCACTGATCACCTGGTCGCCGACACGCATATCGACCGACTTCACCCCCGCCGAGGGGAGCTGCTCGCTGCACTTGGATTGCAGGCCGGGCGTGACCTGATCGCAGGCCTTCGCGTAGTCATGATCGTGAAGGCCCGATACGTAGTCCTTCACCACGTCTTTCGGACTCCGCGTCGGAGCACCTCCGCCACAGTTGGTCAGCGCCATCACCAGCACACCGGCCGCGAACACCCCGACCGCAGCCCCATTCCCCCTCTTCATTGCTGCGCGCACCACTCGAGCTCCTCCCGACTCGTTGACCCGGCATCCGCCGGCTGCTGGCAGCTTGCCAGAACCAGTACGCCGACCGGCGTAACGAGCTCGAGCGCGGACCTGAAGTTCTCGGACACGCCTGCGGCGTGACCTGCTGTCCTCGGCCCCCGAACCCGGCCCCGTCCACTGGCCGTGAGTACGCCACTCCCGGAGTCCCGTGCGCACCGCGGGGCCGGCCCCGGCCGCCGAGGGTGAGTCGGCTTCTCGTGTGGTCACCTTGCGCACGCGCAGGGCTTCTCAGCGTACTTCGGCACGCTTCACGGCCCCTCAAACCCGAAAACGCTGGCCGGTGGCGTGTTCCTTACCCAACGCAGAACCTGGCCCGCGCTCCTTCGTCGCTAACGCGGGCCAGCTCCCACGTTGGTCAACGACCACGCCGCACCGCCCAGCATCGGGTTTGACCGGCCTACGCGCCTCAGTTAAACGCTGAACGCCCCACGCGGGCTGCTGCAGCAACCCGGCTGCAGCACCACACAGGTTGGAGGTGATTCGCATGGTCACGGGGGCCAACGTGAACGAGCTGCTGCAGCTGGCGACTTCGGTCGTCACGCTCGCAGCCGCGATCGTCACGCTTGGCAACGCGGGAGACCGCCGCCGCAACCGGCGCCGTCAGGCGCCGCGGACGCGCCGACGCCGCCGAGTAGCAGCTCGACGGCGTCGTAGGCGGGTAACCCGCTAACCAAGTAGGCCGCCGCCGGGCCTCTCCTAAATGGGGCCCGGTGGTGGTCTAGGCCCAAACATACCGGGCCCGACCGACACCCACCAGGAGGCAACCATGCTTATCAATACGATCCTGCTGCTGACCCTGCTACTCCTCATCGGGATCGCCCGACGATCCGAGTAGCCTCAGCGGCGCCGGGGCAGACCGTCCCCATCCCCTGGACGCGGTCTGCCCCGGCCACCGCTTCCCGTGCCGATGCGGCACAGCCACAGCTGCGGACACGCCTACGGCGTGACTGCTACATGCGGCCGCAAGCGGCCGGTGGTGGCGGCTGCGCCGCAGGGTGGCGGTCGAGGCCGCTTCCAGGGTCACGACGACAGCACACCGGCCCGGCCCCGGCCAAGGGCGTCACTGCGTTCCGTCGCTGCGCGATGCCTACGGCACCCCTGACCGAGACCGACCCAGCGCGCTCAGAGTCGAGACACCAGAGGAATCCGCCTCGACCGCCACCAGCACTCGTGCGACGCACCTTTCAGTGACCCACACCCCGTGCAACCATCGCGATATGCCGACCTACACGCCCTGGGGATACGCCCAAGAGGACTACCCAACCGTCGAGGCATATCTCGCCGCCCACCCCGACTGCGCCCAAGGCTGGCCAGCACCACGCGTCAGGGATCCCTTGCCAGGCCGGTACCTGACCCAGCATCCACTCCACGAAGCGCACGGCTTGCCGTCACCTGAGTGGACGGTGAAGTTCTGCCGTCCCAACGACGGGCTCTCCTCGCCGGAGAACACCGCCAATGTCGGTAACGCCGTGGCCTATGACCATGCCACCGGCCGCGTCCACGTCCTCGAATCGCAGATACCCCTCGCCTATGCCCAGACGATGCTGCGGGAATCGCGCAACCCAGGCGAATGAAGAAGGGGACGCGCGGCGGCTGGCTCGTCGCCACCGCTCCCCCGCACCGGCCACCCCCGGTAAGAACCAACACCAACAACCCATTGACACCATGCACGCGACCAGTAGAATTAACACTATCAACACGAACAACACGAAAGGTGCCGTCATGGTTTTTGAACTCCACTCGTGCATGCTGACACTCGGCTACTGCTCCCGCTGTGGCGCGGATATTTCCGACAAGCCGCGCGGCACGGTGCTCTGCGACACCTGCGTCGACAACCACTGACCACCTACCAATGTCAGTGGTCCACCCTATAATTGACACTATCAACACGAACAACACGAAAGGCACGAAATCATGACACAGACCCAGGCCGCCGCCCTGCAGGAAGTCAACCCCGCCGAGCTGCTCATCGGCACCAACGTCCGCGAACGCGTGCACCTCGACAAAGCATTCAAAGCGTCGATCAAAGAATCTGGCGTGCTCTCCCCCATCGTCGCGGTCCAGGCCGAAAACGGCCTGACCGTCCGCTACGGCCAGCGCCGCACCCTCGCCGCCGTCGAGGCCGGACTCGACACCGTGCCCGTTGTCGTCGTGCCCGCCGACACCGACGACGAAGCCGCCCGCATCATCGAGCAACTTGCAGAGAACGACCACCGCGCCGACGTCCAAGACGCCGACCGCACAGCCGCCTACGAACAACTCGCAGCGTTCGGCTGGTCAGCAACCAAGATCGCCCGCAAAACCCACCGCTCCAAGGCCGAAGTCGAAGCGACCCAGACCATCGCCGCCTCACAGACAGCCCGCGAAGCCGCCACCACACACGACGCACTCACCCTCAACGACGCCGTACTCGTGGCCGAGTTCGACGACGACCAGGAAGTGGTCGACGCCATTGTGAAGGCCGCAAAGGACGGTCAGAGCACCGAGCACGTTGCCGCCCGCGCCCGCCGCGAGAAGACCGACAAAGCCGCCTACGACGCCGCAGCCGCGCAACTGGCCGAGTCCGGCGTCCGACTGATCGACGAACCGCGCGGCGGCTACACCACGACAGGCGCGTGGAAAAGCCCGACCGAGCAGCCGGTCGAGGAACTGCGCATGGCCAAGGACAGCACCGAAGCAATGACCGTCGAGCAGCACGCCGCCTGCCCCGGCCACGCCGCCTACCTGGCGCACAGCTACCGCTACGGCGCAGACCCCACCGCCTACGTGGCCACCTACGTGTGCACCGACCCCAAGGCCCACGGGCACAAGCGCCTGACCGCAGCAACACCCATGACCGAGGAGCAAAAGGCCGAACGCGCCGAGCTGATCGCCAACAACAAAGAATGGGACGCCTCAGGCGACGTGCGCGGCGACTGGATCGACAAAAACCTTGCCGCAGGCAAGACCGCGCCCAAGGGAGCCGAGAAGTTCCTCGCCACCTGCATAGCCCACGGCGACCACATCGACGCCGGATGGCAGTACGACGCGGCCCCGCTCACCAACAAGATCCAGCGAGCCGCAGCGCCGCGCGCCCTGCGCCTGGCCGTGCACGCCCTCGTCAGCGCCTGGCACACCGGCACCACCGGCAAGAACGGGCGCAGCACCTGGCGCACCCCCACCAACATCGACCGCCGTTACATGGCCGCGCTCATCGGCTGGGGGTACCCCGCCAGCGACCTAGAGCGCACCGTCACCCAAGCCGACGACTGACCGGCCACCCCAACCCCTGCCGCGCCGCCGCCCCCATCGGCGGCGCGGCAGGCAGCACCACCGCACTATCAACACGAATCACACGAATCACACGAAAGGCACGATCAACATGGGCGAATACTTCATCAAGGTCCGCTTCCCCGGACGCAAGGTCTACGACTTCGTCGGCAGCAAAGGCACCACCAGCCGCCTCCGCATTTACGCACTGATGTTCCGCACCGCCGACGACGTACAGCAAGCCGCGCGCACCCTCGCGGACGCGAACCCCGAGCTAGAAGTCGTCGCGCTGCACCACCAACACCGGCTGTTGCACATCGGCCCCAGGCCGAACGCCGCCTAGCCGAGAAATGAAGCGCGGCCCGGGCATCTGGCCCGGGCCGCTATCAACACGAAGCACACAAAGGCGCTCGATACGCCCCACGATACCAACCCACACCACCTGAAAGGCCAACCATGATCCACACCGAATGGGCCACTACCGATCACTGTTCCCCCCGCATCCACGAGCACGGCGAGCAGATCGGCGAGCACGCCGTAGACCAGGAGTACGCGTTTAGTCTCGACACCGGCAGCGCTGTCGTCGTCGTCGAGGGCAGCGGCGACGAACTCTCGGAGCTGTTCCTGGCAGCCAACGACAGCCTGAACCAGCTACTCGGCATGCGCGACGGCTACGACCACCACGACCGCTGGATCGACGACGACCCCGCGCCGTTCTGACCGGCTGTCAGTCCCCCACACTATTATTGACACTATCAACACGAACAACACGAAAGGCACGAAATCATGACCCACTCCCCCAGCCCCGTCGAAGTCCAAAGCATCATGCAAACCCTCAGCACCGCAGCCCGCGACAACGACCCCGCCACCTACCGCCACGCCCTCGACCTCGCCCTGGTCTACGAACTCACCGACGAACAAATCGTCGACGCCTACCGCTGGGGATGGAAAAGCGCACCCCACCGCCCAACCCCCGACTTCGACGCCTGGGCACGACCCATCCGCTGACGCACCAAGCGCAGCGCCACGCAGCCACGAGGCCGCGCGGCGCTGCGGCGGCGTCGCCGGGTGGCGGACACGCCTGCGGCGTGACTGTGCTGTTTGCGGCCCTGGCGCCGGCCCTGGCGGGCCGTCGCCA
>Ga0164242_10000328_pt1 | contig 59153 bp, 61 predicted proteins | sample OricomgcompostMG_FD_108783 | JGI IMG/M metagenome (GOLD analysis project Ga0164242, IMG submission 108783) | Miracle-Growth compost microbial communities from Emeryville, California, USA - Original compost - Miracle growth compost (MG) ...
GACATACCGCAACACCGACTTGCACCTATTCAGTTAACAACGGAGACACTTAAAGTCAAGCATCTCGCTGATGCAGAGTTTAAATCAAAATCTATAGTTTTTACCCCCGGATGACGAAAGGGAAATTGAGGGAGGCCATCTGATGGCGGGCTCAATTTTTAACTCACTGAAATTAAACGAAAAAATAAAACATCCGAGCGTTGGGCTTATAGTATTATTTTGCATTTCAGGATGCGCAACGGGCGGCGGATCGACGATTTCTCACGAAAATGACTCGCCCAGTAAAATGAATGCCGCAATGCAGAAAAAATGGGAGACGCAGCCCTTCACCGCGAACTCCGGATACCACTTTACCCTGGCCCAGGCCTATTCGAACGAGGGTAAGGTCGATCGTGCGATCGAAGAGTATCGCGCGGCCTTGGCCTACGACCCTCAGTCGGCGATTTTGCATGCGAAAATCGCGTCCGAATATTTGAAAAAAGGCGCCACAAGCTTTGCGATCGACGAGTGCAAGCGCGCGATCGAGCTGGATCCGAGCGACGTCGACGTCCATTTGATGTTGGGAGGCATTTATTCGATCAACAGCGAATCGGACGACGCACTTAAGGAATACGACGTCGTTTTGAAAATGCAGCCCGAGAACGACGAGGCCGCAGTTTTTAAAACCCAGGTGCTGGTCGAAAAAGATCGGGTGGATGACGCTCTGAAGTTCATTCGCGGATACGTTTCGGAAGTGAAGGATTCGGCGGCCGCATGGTTTTACGCCGGAAAACTAGAGCAAATGAAGGACCACGCGAATGCGGCGGTTCGGGATTACCATCAAGCGTTGGAGCTTCGTCCCGGATTCACCCAAGCGACGCTCGCCTTGGGGTTGATCTATGAAACGCATGGCGAAACCACGAAGGCACTGGGACTTTACGAGGACCAGCTCGATCAAAAGCAAGATCTTCAAGTCGCAGGTCGCCTGGCGACGCTCTATTTGAAATTGAACCAGATGGACTTGGCGCTGAAAACGCTTCAGGTCATGACCGTGCTCGATCCCGAAGATCTCAATGCTCAGATGAAAATCGGGCTGATCTACATGCAGAAAGAAAACTGGGATCAGGCGCGGGGAGTGTTCGAAGCGCTTTTGCAAAAGGTGCCCGATTCGGACAAGGTGAATTATTATCTGGCGGCCGTTTACGAAGAGCTCGGTCAAACCGACAAAACGCTCGAACACCTGCAGCGGGTGTCGAGCGACTCGAAGCTTTACGAAGACGCGAACCTTCACGGAGCGGCACTCTACCGCAAGATGAAAATGAAGGAGCGCGCTTACCAGATGCTTCAGAGCGCGATCCAAAAATCGCCGGAAAATCCTGGTTTTTATCTGGTTTTGGCGAGCATGTACGAAGACGATCAAGACGTTAAAAGCGCGGTCGAATCGTTGAGCCAAGGCCTGAAGGTGTTTCCGGACCACGAAAAAATGCGTTACTTTTACGGCGCTCTTCTGGACAAGCTCGGAAAGCCGGACGAAGCCATCGCCGAAATGCAAAAGGTGCTGAAGCAGGACCCTGAAAACGCCGACGCGCTGAATTTCGTGGCCTACAGCTGGACGACTCAAGGGGTCCGGCTGAAGGACGCCGAAGCGATGTTGAAGCATGCGTTGAAATTGAAACCGAATAGCCCGTTCATTCTCGACAGCATGGGCTGGAACCAATTCATGCTGGGCAAAAACAGCGACGCGCTCGTTTATCTTGAAAAAGCGGCGAGTCTGAAGTCGGACGAGGCGGCGATTCTCGAACATCTGGTCGAGGTCTATGCCAAAAACCAAATGCCGGAACGCGCCCAGGCAACCCAGCTAAAAATTCAGCGCCTTTTAGGCACGGAGAGCGGCGCGCGTGCGCCGGCCTCGGTCAAGGATTCGAATTGAAGAACCTTTGAAACGGGCGCATGCTTGAAGGCATGCGCCCGTTTCTTGTTTTGACGATTTGTCTTTGGATGTCCGCCTGTACCAGCACTCCCTCGATCGATCCTTCGGCGATTTCGACCCACGACGCGGAACAATGGCTTTCGACCTATTGCTCGAAATTCGACGTCCGCAAGGCCTCGGGGCGCGAGCTGTCGGGCGATCTGGTGATGCGCTCCAATACGCGCGAATTCAGAGGTCAGTATCCTGCGGGCCTTCATTTCGACCGAAACGGAAACTTTACGATGGAGGTGACGAACATCATCGGCGGCACGATGATGCGAATGACCGGCGATTCGCGATCAATTGCCATTCAGGTGCCGTCGAAACCTCAATATAACCGTAAAAACGTCACCCGCTACCTGGGACTCGAATGGCCGATTTTGGCCCAATTGCTTCACGGTGATTTGCCGTGTCCGACCGGAACGCCGAAGGTGCAGGTCGAGGGCTCGACAATCGTTCTTCAAACGCCGACCTGGAAGTGGATCTTCGAGCGTGCGACCCCCGAAGAGGGTTCGGTACCGGTAGAGGTCAGATTGGTGACTGCCCGTTCGACAAGCAATCAGACGATCCTCTTGACGATCGAAGATTGGGATCGCGATCAAACCTTCGCGAAGAAAGTGATCGTGAAGAGTCCCGACGGCGAACTCAAGTGGACGTGGCGTTCGCGCGAAATCCGATAACGAAAATTCAAATCGGCTCATTTTTTTCTTGCAAGCCGTTTGCGGACGATTGTGCTGGTGTCACTTTGGTGTATACTTTTTATCTATTCAATTTTGCTTGAGATTCGGTTAGTTTGGGGCAAGTTTCTGAGGGGGAGCGTGGGATGTGGGCTTATATCATTCGTCGGCTGTTGTACTCGATTCCGATTCTGTTAGGAGTTTCGTTCGTCGTCTTCGCGTTGTTTAACATGGTCGGCGGAGACCCTGCGACCTTGTTGCTGGGCAAGCACGCAACGGCCGAACGCGTGGAGATGGTGCGTGCCGAGCTGGGTTTGGATCAGCCGCTTCCGGTGCAATTCGGTCAGTATTTGAAACAAATCGTGACCTTCGATTTCGGAAAAAGCTACACTACGCGTGAAGACATTCGCCAGAAAGTGATCGACGGCATCGGCCCGACGCTGAGCCTGACGGTCCCCGCGTTCGCGTTGACCACGATCATCTCGCTTTTGATCGGGTTGATGGTCGCGTATTTTCGAGGGAGCATGATCGACCGGATCTCGGTCGTGTTTTTCGTACTGATCATGAGCCTTCCCGCGCTTGCGTACATTCTGTTCGGGCAATACATCCTGGCATCGAAGTTGGGGTGGTTTCCGATTTCGGGGTACGGGTCGAGCCTGCAAGAGAAGTTTTATTATTTAGGATTACCGGTGTTGATTTCGATCGTGTTGAACTTGGGTTCGGACATCCGGTTTTACCGAAACTCGATCATTGAAGAAGTGACTCAGGATTACGTGCGGACGGCGCGCGCGAAAGGATTGAGCGAGTCGTTCATTTATCTGAAACACGTGTTGAAAAACAGCATGATCCCCGTCATTACTTACGTCGTGATTCAAATTCCTTACCTGGTGTTGGGCTCGCTCCTTCTCGAAAGCTTTTTCTCGATTCCGGGAATCGGCGGCATGACCGTCGAGGCCGTGAACAACAGCGACTTTCCGATGCTGAAGGCGATGACGACCGTCATTTCGATTCTTTACATCTTAACCACCGTGCTGACCGATATCCTGTATTACCTGCTCGATCCGCGCATGAATTTCAGTAAAGGAAAGTAAGCCATGTGGTCGATTGCGCTTAAAAAAGTTTTCAGCCGCAAAATCCCGCTCGTCTGCGCGGCGGTGATTCTCTTTTTCGTCGGCGTCGCATTCGCGGCGCAGTTTTTGGGATTTGCCTCGGCGTGGGATACACCGGTCGGTACCCAGTATCTGCCGCCCACCTTTTCAAGCTTTAAAATGTGGTTCGGCACCGACATCCTCGGTCGAAGCGTGATGTACAAGACGATTCAGGGCACGCGTGTCGCTTTGAGCGTGGGGATCATCACGGCGGTGCTCAGCGCGCCGATCGGAATCGTCTTCGGCTGCGTTGCCGGTTATTTCGGCGGTTGGATCGACGACGCGATCGTGTGGTTCATTGCGACGCTTTCTTCGATTCCGAACATCCTCCTTCTGATCGCGATCAGTTATTCGATGGGGCGCGGGATGACGGCGGTGTACATCGCCTTGACGGCGACGAGCTGGATTTCGCTGGCGAGAATTCTTCGCGGTGAAGTGCTGAAGCACAAAGAGAAGGAATACCTGACGGCGGCCGAAAGTATGGGAGTGGGCCACACTCAGCGCATTTTCAAGCATTTGTTACCGAATGTCACGCACCAGATCATCCTGAGCATGACTTTTATGGTCGAAATCGCGATTCGCTCGGAAGTTTTGCTCTCGTATCTCGGATTAGGGGTTCAAAATTTGCCAAGTTGGGGCAAAATGATTGATGACGCCAAAGGAGAATTGAGTACCGGAGTTTGGTGGCAGTTGACTGCCGCGACGGTGGCGATGTTTTTCTTGATGTTCGCGATCAATATTTTGGGCGATTACGTGCGCGATGCGCTGGATCCGAGAGCGCACATTTAAGGATCGCATATAGGATGGATATGGACACATCATTTGAAAAAATTCTCGAAGTGAAAGACCTTCAGACCTCGTTCTTCACCGAACGTGGCGAAGTGAAGGCTGTCGATCACGTCAACTTCGATCTTTATAAGGGTAAAACGGTGGGGATCGTCGGCGAGTCCGGTTGCGGAAAGTCCGTGACCTCGCTTTCGATCATGCGGCTGATTCCGAATCCGCCGGGCAAGATCGTGGGTGGCGAGATCCTTTATAAAGGACAAAACCTGCTAAACTTCGGCATGAATCAGATGCGGAAGATTCGCGGCAACGAAATCTCGATGATCTTTCAAGAGCCCATGACTTCGCTGAACCCGGTCTTTACGATCGGAAACCAGCTACTCGAAGCGATTCGCTTGCATCAGGATCTTTCAAAAGGTGAAGCAGTCAACAAAGCGGTCGAGATGCTGAAGTTGGTCGGTATTCCCGCCCCTGACAAACGCATCAAGGATTATCCGCATCAGCTTTCGGGCGGAATGCGGCAACGGGTGATGATCGCAATGGCGCTTTCGTGCAACCCTCAAATCTTAATTGCCGACGAGCCGACGACGGCGCTCGATGTGACGATTCAGGCGCAGATCCTCGATCTGCTTCGCGACCTTCAGCAGAAGGTGGGCATGGCGATCATGTTGATCACTCACGATTTGGGAGTGGTGGCCGAGATGGCGCACGAGGTGGTCGTGATGTACGCCGGTAAAGTCGTGGAACGTGCGCCGGTGAAGGAATTATTCGCGGCGCCGAAGCATCCCTATACCCAGGGCTTGCTGAACAGTATTCCTGTCCTGGACCGCGACCCGACGGGAAAAATGAAAAAAACGCGTCTGGAGCCGATCCCGGGGATCGTGCCCAATCTGCTCGATCTGCCGCCTGGATGCCGGTTTCAAGAACGCTGTAAATACGTCACGTCCGAATGCAAGGGGATCGAACCCGAGCTGCGCGCATTGAGCGAAACGCGTCAGGTCCGGTGCGTGCATGCAAAAGCTTAAAAATTAAAGGAGAAAGCCGATGGCTCCGGTCGAAAGCAAAGAAGTTTTATTGTCCGTCCGAAATCTCGTAAAACGGTTTCCCGTCAAAGGCGGAATTCTCGGACGCGAAGTCGCGTCGGTCAAAGCGGTGCAGAACGTCTCGTTCGATATCTATAAAGGCGAGACGCTGGGCCTCGTCGGCGAATCGGGCTGCGGAAAGTCGACCTTGGGCCGCACGATCCTTCGCCTGATCGAACCGACGTCGGGAGAAATCCTGTTTAAGGGGCAAGACATCACCCAGCTCAAGCACGATGAAATGCGCAAGCTTCGCCGAAACATGCAGATCGTATTTCAAGATCCGTACGCTTCGCTGAACCCGCGCATGACGATCGAAGAGATTCTGGGCGAACCGCTCATCATTCACAAGCTCGCCAACTCGCGCGACGACCGTCGCAAGCGCATTTTCGAATTGCTCGATTTGGTGGGACTGCGCCGCGAGGCGATTGGCCGGTATCCTCACGAATTTTCGGGCGGCCAGCGGCAACGCGTGTGTATCGCGCGGGCGCTTGCGGTTCAGCCTGAGTTTTTGGTCTGCGACGAGCCCGTTTCGGCGCTCGACGTTTCGATTCAGGCGCAGATCGTGAATTTGATGCAGGATTTGCAAAAAGAGCTGAAGCTTACCTATCTGTTCATCGCGCACGATCTGAAGGTGGTCGAGCATATCTCAACCCGGGTCGCGGTGATGTACCTCGGAAAGATCGCCGAGATCGCCGAATCGGACGAATTGTACGCGCATCCGAAGCATCCGTACACGAAGGCGCTGCTGTCGGCGATTCCGGTCCCCGATCCGACCTATCAGAAGGATCGCGTGATTTTGCAAGGGGACGTTCCGTCGCCGTTGAATCCGCCGTCCGGATGTTTCTTTCATCCGCGTTGCCCGATCGCGCAAGAAAAATGCAGCATCGATTATCCGTTACTCAGTGACGTCAGTGCCTGGAACGGACTTCACCAGGCGGCTTGCCATTATCCGAGTGACAGTCCGTTACCGACGAATCCGCGCGCTCGTCCCGCGCATGTGGAGAACGTGTGATGAGCAGCGCGAAACTGACCCCGAACCAAGCCGAAATTCTGTTAAAGGAAATCCCCGATTGGAAGATCAACTCGAAAGGCGAGATCGAAAAAACGTTTACGTTTTCGGGGTTTCCGCAATCGCTTCTTTTTGTCAACTCGGTGGGACTTTTGGCTGAATCGAAGAATCATCATCCCGACATCCTGGTTCAATGGAACAAGGTCACGCTGGCATTGACCACGCATGATGCCGGCGGCTTGACCGAAAAGGACATCGAACTCGCGAAGCTGGCGAACGGAATTCCGTCGATCTGAATCGTGGGACTGACGAAATGGGACTAAAAAAACGACGCATTCTCATCACCGGAGCCTCTTCAGGAATCGGCGAAAGCTTGATTTCGGAATGGTCGGTAAAGACAGGCCCTGCCTCGGACCACTTTATCATCGCGGCTCGAAATGTATCCAAGCTGAACGAAATTCAAAAACGGTGCCTCGAAAAAAATCCCGGTGCTTCGATCGAAGTGATGGAGCTGGATCTCGCTCGTCCGGAATCGATCGCAAAAGCGGCTCAAACGCTCATCGAATCGGGCGAGGTCGATATCGTGGTTCATAACGCCGGGATCTCGCAGCGCTCGCTCGCGAAAAATACCGAGATGAGCGTGTATCGCTCGCTGATGGACGTGAATTATTTCGGCACGGTCGATCTGACCTTGAAGCTGCTGCCGTCGATGCTGAAGCGCGGGTCGGGACAGTTCGTGGTGGTCACGAGTCTTGCGGGCAAATTCGGCACCCCGATGCGCAGCGGGTACGCGGGTTCGAAGCATGCGCTTCACGGTTTTTTCGAATCGCTGCGCGCCGAAGTGTACGATGCCGGTGTTCGCGTGACGATGGTTTGTCCGGGTTTCGTGCGCACGAATATCTCGTTCGTCGCGCTGACGGGCGACGGCTCTCAGCAAGGCAAGATGGATGACGTTCAGGACTCGGGGATGGCGCCGGACGCATTTGCCCGAAAAATGATCGCCGCGATCGAGGCGAAAAAAGAGGAAGTGTACATCGGCGGAAAAGAAGTCATGGGCGTGTATCTCAAGCGTTTTTCGCCGAATTTGTTTTCTCGCCTGATCCGCCGGGCGAAGGTCGTCTAAATCCGGACTTCTCAAAGCCGCCGGAATATGAGAAATTGCCTGCATCTCCTACCGCAGCATATCAATAAAGGGCAATTCAAATGGATACTCAGCACGCAAAAGCAAAGAAATACGTTCAATGGTTTCGAATCCTGGGGTGGTTAGAGGGAATTTCGTTTCTCGTCCTGCTGCTCATCGCGGTGCCGATGAAATACGCGGGCCATAACCCGATGATGGTGCACACCATGGGTCCGGTGCACGGCACCTTGTTTCTGGCCTACATTGCGTTAGCCAGCATGGTCGCCGATCAAAAGAACTGGATGCCGAAGCGTCGCGTTCTTTCTTATCTGGCCGCCGTTTTGCCGTTCGGAACGTTTGTCTTCGAACGCAAATATTTGCTAGACTAGGTTCATGCAATCCAATCGATTCGTTGTTCCGGCTCCTGTCAATGAACCCATTTTGGGCTACCTGAAAGGCTCGAAAGAAAAGGCACTCTTAAAAGATGCGCTGAAGGCCGCGTCGGGCGAGGAGGTCGAGATCCCCTGTATCATCGGCGGAAAAGAAATCCGCACGGGGAATTTCTACGAAGTGCGCATGCCGCACGATCATCGCCATGTGCTGGCGAAGGTCCATCTCGCAGGGAAGAACGAGATTCAACTCGCGATCGACGCCGCATTGAAAGCAAAGCACGAATGGGAGGCACTGTCGTGGTCCGATCGCGCGAAGATTTTTTTGAAGGCAGCCGATCTGTTGGCCGGCCCATGGCGTCCGGTACTGAATGCCGCGACGATGCTGGGGCAATCGAAGAACGCATTTCAGGCCGAGATCGATTCAGCATGCGAATTGATCGATTTTCTGCGTTTTAACGCAAAATTTTACGAAAATATCCTCAACGAGCAGCCGTCTTCGAGCGCGGGAACGCACAACTCGTCCGACTATCGCCCTTTAGAAGGATTCGTTTTCGCGGTCACGCCGTTTAACTTTACGGCGATCGCGGGCAATTTGCCGGCGGCCCCGGCGATGGTGGGCAATACGGTGCTTTGGAAGCCGTCCGAGACGCAAACTTTAGCCGCGTACCGGACCATGCAGCTGCTGATGGCGGCAGGACTGCCTGCGGGAGTGATCAATTTTATTCCGGCCCCCGGACCTTTGGCGGGCGAGGTGGCGCTTTCGCATCCGAAGCTTGCGGGCGTGCATTTTACCGGATCGACGGCGACCTTCAATCACATCAGCAAGACGATCGGTCAGAACATCGAAATTTATCGAAGCTTTCCCCGGATTGTAGGCGAGACGGGCGGAAAGGATTTCGTGTTCGCGCATCCATCGGCTGACTTGGACGCGTTGCGGGTAGCACTCATTCGCGGAGCGTTCGAGTTTCAAGGCCAAAAATGTTCGGCCGCCTCGCGCGCGTACGTCCCGGCATCGCTGTGGACGAAACTTCAGCCCGCGTTGGTCGCCGAAGTTGAATCGCTGAAAATGGGCGATGTGCAGGACTTCCGAAATCTGATCAATGCCGTGATCGACGAGCGGTCATTCAACAAAATCAAAGGCTACCTCGATTTCGCGAAGCAAGATTCGAAGTTGAAGGTGCTCGTCGGCGGCGAAGGCGACGCTTCGAAGGGGTACTTCATCAAGCCCACGGTGTTGCTCGCCAATGACCCGATGGCGCGCACGATGTGCGAAGAAATTTTCGGGCCGGTCTTAAGCGTACATGTCTACGACGATTCGAAATGGGCAGAGATGCTCAAAGTGTGCGACGAGACGTCTCCGTATGCGTTGACCGGAGCAATTTTTGCGCAGGATCGCCTGGCCGTTCAAAAAATGACAGACGAGCTTCGTCATTCGGCTGGAAACTTCTACATCAACGACAAGCCGACGGGCGCGGTCGTGGGCCAACAACCGTTTGGGGGCGCGCGCCGTTCGGGAACGAACGACAAGGCCGGAAGCCTGCTTAATCTGACCCGCTGGTTGAGCCCACGAACGATCAAAGAAAATTTTGTTCCGCCGAAGCAGGTCTTGTATCCTTATATGGATGAAGAATAACCCTCGCTACCAGGCCTATCGTTCCCACCTTCAAAAAGTCGCCGATCTCGGCTTCGCCAACGCGATTTTAAGCTGGGATCAGCAAACCTATATGCCGAAAAACGGCGCCGTGTTTCGCGGTCAGCAGATGGCCACTCTTTCGACCCTGGCGCACGAGCTGTTCGTCGATCCGAAATTCGGCGAGCTGTTGGACGAGCTGTCGCGGGATGAAAGTTTAAGTCCCGAAGAAAAAGACAACGTCCGGCTGACGCAAAAGGATTACCTTCGGAAGAAAAAATACCCGCATGCCTTCGTTGAAGAGCACGCCCGCGTCTGCGCCGATGCGTTTCCGTTGTGGCATGAGGCCCGCACCCAAAATCAATTTTCGCTGTTCGAGCCTGCGCTCAAAAAAATCGTCGAGTTGAAGCGCCAAGAGACTCAGTTCTTGGGCTTTGAGGGGCACCCCTACGAGGCCTTGCTCGAAGACTACGAACCCGGCCTGACGGTCAAAGAGATGGACCGTGTGTTCGACGACGTGAAGAAAGAACTTTTTCCGTTCTTTAAAAAAATCATCGCCCTGCCAAAACCTCGGCACGATTTTTTGACCCGCGATTACCCGAAGGCGAAGCAATGGAATTTCGCCGAAAAAATGGTCAAGCAGATGGGCTACGATTTTCAATCGGGACGGGCGGACTATGCTCCCCATCCGTTCTGCACGACTTTCGGCCCCGGCGACGTTCGCATCACGATCTGGGTGGACGAGAAGCATTTCAACCCGATGTTTTTCGCCGCCGTTCACGAGGCCGGGCACGGGCTTTACGAAATGGGTCTGCCGCTCGAATCGCAATACGGTTTGCCGGCGTCGCAGGCGCTGTCGATGGCGGTTCACGAATCGCAATCCCGTTTTTGGGAAAACAAGATTGCCCGCTCGATGCCGTACTGGAAGGGCAATTTCGCCGAGCTGAAGCGCGAGTTCCCCGAAACTTTAAGCGACGTGAACCCCGACGAGTTTTTCAAGGCCGTGAATCTGGTCGAGCCTTCGTTGATTCGGGTCGAGGCGGACGAACTGACCTATCATGCTCACATCTACATCCGCTATCTGATCGAAAAAGCGTTGATCGAGGGACAGATTCAGGTCGCCGACATTCCGCGTTTCTGGAACGAGCGCTATGAAGAGTTTTTGGGGATTCGTCCGCCGAACGATTCGGATGGCTGTCTTCAAGACGTGCATTGGAGTTATGGAAGCTTCGGGTATTTTCCGACTTATTCGTTGGGAAGCTTCTACGCCGCTCAGTGGTTGGCTGCGATGAAGAAGGAAGTCTCGGGCCTCGACACATCGATCGAGCGCGGAGACATGACTCCGCTGCTGGCTTGGCTGCGCAAAAAGGTGCACGTCCATGGCCGCCGTTTCACCTCGAACGAGCTTCTGAAGCAGGCCACCGGCGAAGAGCTGAATTTCAGCCATTTCATGAATTATGCGCGCGAGAAGTACGGGCGGATTTACTCCATTTAGACAGTGGCAGACAGCAAGCACAAACGGAAAACCGAATTGGACGAGCGTTATTGGAAGCTGATGAAGCGGATCGCCGACAACATTCGCCGCGTCCGGCTCGCCAAAAATTTGACCCAAGAAGACATGACCGGGCTGGGGCTGGAGAGACGTTGGTTTCAGCGGATCGAAAGTGGAACTTACAGTGTGAGTTTGCCCACATTAGATCGGGTCGCGCGGGCGTTAAAAGTGGATATGGCTGAGTTTTTTAGATGAGTGAAAACTAATCCTCAACTTCAATCCCAAACGATTTGATCCGACGGTGCAGGTAACTGCGCTCGATGCCGAGCACCTGCGCCGTCTTTGAGATATTCCACGCGTTGTCTTTCAGCGCCTGGATGATGTACTCGCGCTCGAACTCGGACTTCGCGTCCTTGAGCAATTGGCCGGTCGACATCGCGATCACACCCGGTGTGGCTTCCTTGTTTTTGTTGTCGCCCGGGCTGGAGCCGTGGCTGAAAGAAGCATCGCCGAGATGAATTTTGATCTCGTCGACCGAGATCGGCGTTTTTTCGTCGCCCGGGCCTTGAAGGATCACGAAGCGTTCGATCAGGTTGCGCAGTTCGCGCACGTTTCCCGGCCAGGGATATTTCTGCAAAAGCTTCAGTCCTTCGTCGCTGATTTCGCGCGTGGGTTTTTGATGAACCCCGGTAAATTCCTTTAAAAAATACGAAATCAAAGGCTCGATATCTTCCGTACGCTCTCTCAGCGGCGGAATGTGGATGCGAACGACGTTCAGGCGAAAGTAAAGATCTTCGCGAAAGCTGCCGCGGGTGATCTCGTGCTTGAGGTCTTTATTGGTCGCGGCGATGATTCGCACGTCGACCGAGTGGGTTTCATGCCCACCCACGCGTTCGAATTTTTGCTCTTGAAGAATCCGTAAAATTTTCGCCTGGGTCTTGAGCGACATGTCGCCGATCTCGTCCAGAAACAGCGTTCCGTTGTCGGCCAAGTCGAAGCGTCCGCGACGAAGTTGAATCGCGCCCGTGAATGCGCCTTTTTCGTGCCCGAACAGCTCGCTTTCGATCAGCTCTTCGGGAATGGCCGCGCAATTGACTTCAATGAAAGGTTTTTTAAACCGCGTCGAAAGGGCATGGATCGTTTGGGCGATCACTTCCTTTCCGGTTCCGTTTTCGCCGGTGATGAGCACCGAGCCTGACGTGGGGGCGACCCGCTTGACGAGTTCCTGAATCCGTTTCATCGACGGCGATTCGGCGACGATCGGACGCCGGGCCGAAAGCTGTTTGCGAAGCGCCTGGTTTTCTTCGATCAGGTCGTGAGCCGAAAGTGCGTTTCGGATGAGCACCAAAATACGATCGAGTTCGACCGGCTTCTCGACAAAATCGAAAGCCCCGAGCTTCGTCGCTTTGACCGCGGTTTCGATGTTGCCGTGACCGGACATGATGATGACCGGAGTTTGAATCCCTTGTTGCCGCATTTCGTTCAAGGCGGTGAGTCCGTCCATTTCAGGCATCCAGATGTCGAGCAGAATCGCGTCGGGCCGTTGTTTCTTGGCGATCTCGATCCCTTGAAGCGCATTCGGAGCCAGAAGCGTGCGATAGCCTTCATCGCTCAACGCTCCTGCGAGTGTCTGGCGAATCGAGGCTTCGTCGTCGATGATGAGAACGGTCCGGCTCATGAGATGAGTTTAGCCGTTTTCGTCGGGAGTTCAATCATAAAGGTCGTTCCTTCGCCCGGGGTCGACGAGAGTCGGATGTACCCGCCGTGGTCGTTGATGATGCGTTTGACGATGGCCAGGCCCAATCCCGTTCCTTCTTTTTTCGTCGAAAAATACGGCTCGAATGCACGTTCTTGAACCGATTCACTCATGCCCGGACCATTGTCGCGAATCGTGAGTGCCGCCACTTCGAGGCGGTCGTTGTAATGGGTCTCGACTTCGATCTTCGCGGGCCCCGGCTTGTCGCCGACTTTGATCGCAGAAATGGCATTGTCGATCAGGTTCAGGAACACGCGCTTCATCTGGTCTTTGTCGAGATCGATCATCGGAAGCTTCGGTTCGAGCTTCGTGATGAAATGAATTTCGGGGTGGGCTGAAAGGTAAAGCTGCATCGTCTCTTGAATGATGTCATTGAGTTGATGCGGCAAGGGCGAGATTTCTGGAAAGCGCGCGAAGTTCGAAAACTCGTTCACCATTTCTTTCAGTTCATCGGCGTGCTGAACGATGACGGACGTGCACTCCTGTACGAGTTGCCGATCTTTGCCTTGAAGATCCTTCAAGCGACGCTGCAATCGTTGCGCCGAGAGTTTGATCGGGGTGAGCGGATTTTTAATCTCGTGCGCGATCCGTTTGGCGACTTCCCGCCAGGCCATCTCGCGTTGGCCTTTGACGAGGTAAGTAAGGTCGTCGAGCACGGCTACTGCTCCCCAGATTTTGCCTTTTTCTTTCAGCGGATTCGAGACTGCCGTCAAATTTTTCACCTCGCCTTTGATCTTTGCTGCCCAGGTCAGCTCGCGTTCGGGACGGGGAAGGTCGGCCAATCCCGCTTCGAGCGATTTCAAAAGCGCCTGATGCGGTTCGGACGCGAACAGCGATTGCATCGGATATCCCGAGTAATCGCCGGGCGAAAGATCGAGCAGCTGCAGGGCCGAGTTGTTGAGGGTCAGGATTTTTCCGTCCGAATCGACGAGGATCACCCCTGTGGCGATGTTCGAAAGGATTGCTTCGAGCTGCTGGGTTCGTTGCCGCAAGGTAGATTGATTGTTTCGAAGATCGCGGGTCATTTTGTTGAAACTTTCGATCAGAACTGCAATCTCGTCATTCCCCGTTTTTTCGATCGAAACGTCAAGGCGCCCTCGACCGACGTCGTGGGCCGCCTTCACCAAGCGTTCGACCGGAACCGTCAGCTCGCGCGCCAAGTAGAGGCCGAGCCAAACCTCGGCGAAAACGATCAGGATCGTGATCAGAATCAAAATAATGAAATAAGTCGTCTTGATCGGATACTTCAGCGGGTTGATGTCTTTGTAGTCTTCGGCCGTGTGGGCGATCTGGCCCGCGCGCGAGGTGAGGTTCACGGGAATGAGGATGTCGACCACGACGGCCGCCTTGACCCGCCCCGAGGTGTAATCGATGATCGGCGCCGACGAGCGAACGAGATCGGCATGGCCGACGTTTTGAATGAACGAAAAGTGCGTTCCCTGAAACGCCTGATGAATTCGATCGACGCTCAGGCGAACATAAGAATCGGGATTGTTGGCCCGCGATTCGGGGTCCATGACCAACACGGCTTCGTCGAGCGGGGCGGTGTAGATTTCGACCGCGTTCAGCGCGTAGATGGCGCGAAGTCGTTCGAGTTGCCCGGTGAGCGAACGGATCTGGCGTTTGTGGGAGCGGCTGACGACTTTCGAATGGATCTGTTTGGCGATCAGCTCGGCGAAATGGGTCGAGGTAGCTTCGGCGTTCTTATAATACAAGCTCGTGATTTCGAGCGACGACTGGAAGGTGTTCTGAATCTTGAGCGAAAACCATTTGTCGAAGCTGGTATTAATGTAAAGCGCCGAGATCATGAACAAGGTCAAGGTCGGAATGATCGAAAACCCGATAAACGCCGTAACGAGCTTGGTCTTCAGACGCGATCCCAAAATGCGGCTTCGCCGTTCGAAGAAAGTCTTGGCCACGTTCTTGAAGATCAACCAAAGCAGGGCGACCAGGATGATGATGTTGAAGTTGATGAGCCCGAAAAAGAAGATCGAGTTGACGAAGGGAAGTGAGGCCGAGATTTTGCTGAGCCGGAATTCGACCGCCGTCAGCAGAAGAAAGACGATGGCCAGCCCCAGCATAATCATGCGTTCGCGCCGACGTTTCCGATTCTCCTTTAATTCCTGCATAGTTTGGCCCAGATTATCATAGATTTTAAGGCGAAACCGAACTATTCTACCCCGGTATGGCAGAAAAAATCACCCCCCGTTCAGAAGACTTTTCTCAGTGGTATCAGGACATTGTTTTGCAGGCCAAATTGGCCGACTACAGCCCGGTCAAAGGGTGCATGGTGATTCGGCCCAACGGGTATTCGATTTGGGAACGCATCCAACAGGAAATGAATCAACGGATTCAGGCGGCAGGGGTGCGGAACGCTTACTTTCCGATGTTCATTCCGGAAGCCTTCATCAAAAAAGAAGCCGATCACGTCGAAGGGTTCGCGCCTCAAGTCGCGGTCGTGACGTATGCGGGCGGAAAAGACCTCGAAGAAAAGCTCATCGTGCGGCCGACCTCCGAGACGATCATCAATTCGATGTTCGCGAAATGGGTGCAAAGCTACCGCGATCTGCCGCTGTTGATCAATCAATGGGCGAACGTCGTCCGTTGGGAAATGCGCACGCGTCTTTTTCTGCGCACGACCGAGTTCCTTTGGCAAGAGGGGCACACCTGCCATGCGTCGCTCGAAGACGCCGAAGATTTCACCCAAAGAATGCTGAAGATGTATCACGAGTTCTCGGAGAGCGTGCTCGCGATGCCGGTGATTCCCGGCATGAAATCCGAAGCCGAAAAATTCGCCGGCGCTTTGCGCACCTACTGCATTGAAGCGATGATGCAGGATGGGAAGGCGCTTCAGGCTGGGACGTCCCACAACCTCGATCAAAATTTCGCGAAAGCTTTCGATACCCAGTTCCTCGATAAAGACGGCAAACAAAAATACGTTCATCAAACGAGCTGGGGGGTTTCGACCCGTCTGATCGGCGGCATGATCATGACCCACTCGGACGACAAGGGCTTGGTGCTGCCGCCGAAGGTCGCGCACACGCACGTGGTGATCGTTCCGATCGTACCGAAGGCCAATCTGGCCGAAGCGGTTTACGGAGCGGCCGACAAACTGGCGAACGAGATTCGCGCGAACGCCGAAGTGAAAAAACTTCCGTATTCGGTCGGTGTGTCGGTCGACAAAGATGACACCAAACAGGCGGGATGGAAGTTTTACGAATACGAGATGATCGGCATTCCGGTCCGCATCGAAATCGGCCCGCGCGATCTTGAAAAAGGCCAGGCGGTCTTCACCCGTCGCGACAAGGGCCAGAAGGAATTCATTCCGCTGGCGGAGTTGCCTACGAAGATCGGCAAAGAACTTGAAGCGATGCAAACCGAGTTGCTCGAAAAGGCTCGCGCCCATCGCGATCAGAATCTGCACGAAGTGTCGGATTACGAGACCTTTAAAAAACAGCTCGAAGAAAAGGGCGGCTTCTACAAAGTGCCTTGGGGGCTCGATCGCGAAGCCGAAGAGCAGATCAAGGCCGAAACGAAGGCGACCCTTCGTTGTATTTTGCTCGACGACGGGTTCAAGCCGATTGCGGCCAATCGACCTTGTTTTAAAACCGGCAAAAAAGAGGGCACTGTGATGGCGATCTTTGCCCGCGCTTACTAAGATGAGTACCGGAGTCGGAACCGATCTGGCGGTCGCGCTCGATTATTCGGACGTAGCCAAAGCCGAAAAACTGATGGACGAGCTGAAAGACCTTCCGCTCATTTACAAGGTGGGTCTGGAGCTGTTCATGAGCTCGGGCCCCGCTTGGGTCAAGGGGCTTTGCGACCAGGGATTTCGCGTTTTTCTCGATCTGAAGTTTCACGATATCCCGAATACCGTCGGAGCCGCCGTTCTACAAGGCGCTTTGCTTGGCGTGGAGTTCATGACCCTTCATCTTTGCAACGGAAAACGCGTGCTCGACGAAGTCGAGATCCGATTGAAGGAAGCCGAAGTGGCCGGAACCCTGTCGAAGCGGCCGAAGATTCTGGGCGTGAGCGTGCTGACTTCGTTCAAAGAAGAAGACTGGATCGCGAACGTCTCTCATGTGGCGAAGCTGGGGTCGATTCGCACGATCCCCGATTCCGTCATGCACTTTTCGAATTTGGCCCACGACCACCCCGCGATCGGCGGCATGGTTTGTTCTTCGCACGAAGTCGAGGCGATTCGGGGTAAGTATCCGAAGCTGTTTTTGATGGTTCCGGGGATCCGCCCGAAGGGATCGAGCCTGAACGATCAAAGCCGGGTGATGACCCCGTCTGAGGCGATGAGCGCCGGAGCATCGGCGATCGTGGTAGGGCGGCCCATTACTCAGGCTTCGAACCCGCGCGAAGTCGCTGAAAAAATCTTAAAGGACATTTCATGAGTACCGGCACGGAAGTTTTGATAAAGAACCCGCACAGCATCCTCGCTGCTTTAAAATCGCGCCCCAAGGAAGTGCTAGAGCTGGTTTTGCCGCATTCATCGCATGACGGCGTTTGGGATGCGATCGAGGGCTTGGCGCGCAAGCACTCGGTGCGCGTGAGCGAAAGTTTTTCGGAGCACTCGGAAGGGCGTCGTGATTTCAGGCGCGATCCGCGCGGCGGCCCAAAACAGAACCCCAAGCAAAACCACAAACAAAAACAGTTTGTGGGCCGGGAAAGTTCCCACGGAGCCAAGATTCGCCCGAAGACGATGACCCCGATCGAACGCATGCTCGACGGAATCGATCAAGACACACGGGGCGTGTGGCTTGCATTAGATTGTTTGCAGGATCCGCAGAATTTGGGCGCGATTTTTCGTGCGGCAAGTTTTTTCGGAATCCGGGGCATCATCATGACGACCGAGCGTTCGGCGCCGATGACGTCGACCGTGTACGACATCTCGGCGGGCGGGGTCGAGGCCGTTCCTTACGTGGGGGTGGCTAACCTTCAACGCGCGTTCGAAAAGGCGAAAGATGCGGGCCTTTGGATTCTCGGTACCTCCGAACATGCGAAATCACCGATTCAGGACGTCGAAAAAGACCGCCCTTGGCTGGTGATCGTGGGGAACGAAGAAAAAGGCATGCGCCGTCTGACCGAAGAGGCCTGCGACGTGGTTTGCACCGTTCCGAATCGGAACGGCGATCAAGGCGTGACGTCGCTGAACGTCTCGGTGGCGACGGGGATCTTGCTGAATCATCTGACATGAGCGGAAACGATTTACCGATCACGCCCTTCGTTCGAATCGCGCTTTCGGAACTCGATTTTTCATTCGTTCGCAGCTCGGGGCCAGGTGGCCAGAACGTCAATAAGGTCAATAGCAAGGCACTCCTTCGATGGAACGTGCGGACGAGCGAGAGCATCTCGGAAGAGGTCCGTCAGCGCTTGATTTCAAAATTGAAACTGACCGCCGAAGGCGAGTTGCTCTTGGCGAGTGACGAGTACCGCGATCAACCTCGAAACCGCGAAGCCTGCCTTGAAAAGTTCCGCTCCTTGCTGGCTCAAGCGCTGGCGATTCCGAAAAAACGCAAGAAGACCAAAATGAGCCGCTCGCGGGTTCTGAAAAATCAAGAGAGCAAAAAGCGGCACTCCGAAAAAAAGAAAATGCGGAAGCTGCGTTTTTAAATCGGCAACCCGAAACACCGTTTCGCGTTGGCTGAAGTGATCTGAGCGAGCTCATCGAAGCTTAAGCCCTTCACTTCGGCAAGCTTCATCGCCGTATGCTTGACCATGACGGGCTCGCATTTTTTTCCGCGAAGCGGAACGGGCGCCAAAAACGGCGAATCGGTTTCGACGAGCAGGCGATCCATCGGAAAGCCCTTGACCATCTGACGAAGCCCTTCCGAGTTTTTGAAGGTGAAGATTCCCGAAAGCGAAATGAAAAAGCCCAGATCCATGCAGGCGCGCGCGAAGCCTTCAGTTCCTGAAAAGCAGTGAATCACGCCGGGCGAAGCGCCTGCGGGCAAGGCCTTCGCATAGCGGGTCAGGATCGGAAGCAGATCCTCTTCGCCGTCGCGCGAATGGATGACGATCGGTTTTTTCGCGTCGAGCGCGAGCTCCATCTGTGACCAGCACTCCTGCTGCTGCTTTTTGCGGTCGGAATGCTCGTAGTAATAATCGAGCCCGATCTCGCCCACGGCCACGCACTTCGGATGATCGAGGAAGGGTCGCATGAACTTCAAAACCTCGTCATTGACGAGCGAGGCCTCGTGGGGATGCACCCCGATTGAGTGGAATACGTTCGGAAAGCTTTCCGAGATTTTTTGCACTTCCCCGAAGTTAGCGTGTTCGGTAGCAATCGTGATCAGGTAATCGACTCCGCCGACTTTCGCATCGCGAACGAGATCGGCCGCGGTTTTGCCGCCGTCGTATTCGTAATTGAGATGGCAATGCGTATCAATCAAAAAGCTCACGTCAAATCCTCTGCTCGAATCAGTGTTTCAGCGTGCGGTCGATGATCTGAATCCAGATGTTCGTCGGCAAGCCGCCTTCGATTTTCTTTCCGTTCATAAAGAAGGTCGGCGTGGATTGAATCTTCATCGCAGCCCCCAGTTCGACGTCGCGCTTGATCTTTTCGGCGGTGCTCGGAAGCGTCATGCACGATTTCAGCTTGGCCATGTCGATCCCCGGAATGCCGGAGAGCAAGTCCGCGATCTTGCCCGCAGCGAATTTTTCTTGGTTTTCGAAAAGCGTTTCGTAAGTTTCGAGAAATTTGCCTTGCTCGGTCGCGCAGATGGCGACTGAAGCGGCTTCGCAGGCGAACTCGTGCATGCGGCGATGAATGGCCGGGTTACAGGCCTGATCGAGCGGAAAGTTTACGAAAACGAATTTGACCTGTTTTGAGTAACGCTTGAAAAGCGGATGGATCGCGTTTGCGCCCATCTTGCAGGCGGGGCATTCGTAGTCGCTGAACTTCACCACCGTGATCGGCGCGTTCGGATCGCCGACGACCGGAGCGTCGGACGGAATGGCCACCGGAGTGACCGGAGTGCTGAGCACGCTATCGACGAGATCATTGATGTCTTCTTGCTTCATCTGGGATTGCGGGTTCAGGCCCTTCGAAAAAAGAAATGCCATGACGAGCGCGATCGCGCCCGTGCCGGCGATGCGAGCGAGGGTCAGGCCACCCGGCGCATGTTCGTCATCCTTAGGAAGGTTCAACGCCAGCACCAAAAGAACGACGTTGATCAGGTCGACCGTCAGGCAAAGAATGCAGAGCTTGCCGATTTGAGTCACCATGATCGCCAGATAAACCGCCGAAAACAAAACGGCGATTCCGGTAAAGGCGACCAGTACCTTGCGGATATTTTTTCGGAAGGCGTTGCTGAATCCGTAAAGCGAAAGAATGAGGATGACGAGATAACCCGCGATGGCGAACCCCGACAGTGGGAAGCCGCCGAAAATTTCGGAGTACGGGCTCATTTCGATCGCCGTACAGTCGAAGGTTTTTCCGATGTTGCAGAAGGAGTGCATGCCGCTCATGCCGGTTCGGGTCAGGTAAAATAAGCGTGTTTGCCAGATCGCGAGCCCGGCGCCCAAAAGACTGATGACGTTGATGAAAGGCAGAAGGTTTTTACGTACGGTGGTCGTCATGTCGATTTCTCCATCCCTTAGTGAATTTTTCCCGCTCTGAAAATCAGATACTCGGCGAACGCCAAGATCAGCATTCCGCTGAAGATTTTGATCCGGTTCATCCAGTTTCCTGCGCGGGGAAGTTTCTTTAAGCTTCCGGCAAAGGCCGCGATCAACAATAAAATCGTCCCGAGCCCGAGCGCGAAGAACAGCATCAGGCCTAACCCGAAGATCACCGACTGCGTTTGCGCGATGAAGGCCAGGATCGCCGTCAAGACCGGGGTCGTACAGGGGGCCGCGATGAACCCCGAAGTCGCGCCCAGAAAAAATGCTCCGGCGATGGTCGCTTCTTTTTCGGTATTTTGTTTGGGTTCGTGTTTCAGGCCGATGCTGCGTTTGAGTCGCTCGATGAAAGCTTGCGCATCGAAGGGAAGCACGTCGAGCATGTTCAGCGCCGCAATGCTCATGATGATGCCTAAGCCGACGTACCAGCCTGCGGTATTGGTGAAGGTGCCAAAAACTTGACCGGTGATTCCGGCCAGGACGCCTAAAAAGGCATAAATGATCGCCATGCCCAAGACGTAGGCGATTCCGCGGATCACGACCGCACGCGTGTCGCGTTCTTCGTGTTTGTTTTGAAGACCGCCGACGACGCCGACCGTGATCGGGATCATCGGATAGATACACGGAGTGAGGCTGGAGAGAATGCCGCCGACATAGGCGAGGGCCAGCGCGATGAAAGCACCTCCGAACGAGCCGCTGTGGAGACTATGGCTGAGCAAATTTTCGAGACTGCCCAGAAGTTGATTCATGCTACGATTTTAGCATGCTTCTTCGAACAATGCCTAGTGTTATGTGCGTCTGGATCGGACTCTGGGTGAGTCCGTGCTTTGCCGGGAGCGCCCAGACACCGGCTTCCGTGTTGACCGTCCAGTATGCAGCCGAGCCAACGCAATACGATCCGCTGTTGATGGAAGACGGAACGGCGCTGAGGCTTGCGGCGAACACCATCGGAACTTTGTACGAATACGACGGCGCGGGGAACCTGAGCAAGGCACTGGTTTCGCAGATGTCGTTGAGTCGCGATCGGCGGTATTACCGATTTATTTTCAAGAAGGACCTGAAATGGTCCGACGGAAAACCGTTTTCAGCCGAGCAATTCATCTTGGCGCTTCATCGTCTGAAAGACGAACCGGTGCGGGCGGCGCTTTCGGATCTTTTTCCGGAGTTCGACTGGGCCAAGACTCGCGCGGTGGATTCGCGGACGGCCGACGTACAACTTAAAACGCCCGACGGACAGTTTTTGAACTGGCTGACGCTCCCGCCTTTCGCTCCGATTCGCCAGGACATGATCGATGCCTATCATCGCAAGCCCGATCCGGTCGTGCCGACGCTCGCGGCCTATCGAGTTGCGGATTATCGTCGCGAAGACTCGCTGACGCTGAAGAAAAACGATCAGTATTTCGCGAGCGACCGGGTCGCGATCGATACCGTGAAGGTGCGCTTCATTCCGGACGAAGCGTCGTTGCTTCCGCTGCTCAAGAGCGGGGGAGTGGATCTGCTTTGCACGGTTCCTGCCCTGCAGTTTTCGAAAATCCGCCAGATTGCCAAGGTTGCCGAGGTCCCGGTCGAGGCGGTGACGTATCTGGCCTTCAACGTGCGAAAGCCTCCGTTCAACGACAAAAAAAACCGCCAGGCGTTTCGCAATGCTTTGATTTCAAAGAAGGCCGAATTGGCGAAAATTTTAAAGACCGGCGAAATTCCGGCCCATACGTTTTTGCCGTCGATTCTGATTCCGGGCGGGGCGCTCCCGATGCCACGCCGATTCCGGCAAAGAGTGCCTCAAAATACGAGTTCAGTACGCAAAGCGACAGCGGATCGAGAAACCAGACGATGTTCGAATACGTTCAGAGCGTGGTCAAGAGCGAGCTGGGCTGGAAGATGAAACTCGACCTGCTGGACTGGAAAGCGCATTACGCCCAACTCAAGACCGGGCCTGACGAAGTTTTTCGTTTCGGCTGGCAAAACCCCGTCAGCGATCCGTACCTGACCTATCAGGTGCTTCAGGGAAAGAGCGTGAATAATTTTACGGGATGGTCGAACGGCGAATACGACGCTTTAGTGGATCAGATCCGCCAAGAAAGTCGGGCGGTGAAAAAAGGCAAGTTGATCGAGAAGATCGAGGCAATTTTATGGGATGAAGCACCGGTGGTTCCGTTGTTGCACCAAGTGCTTCGATTTGCGTATTCCAAACGAGTAGTAGGCTTCCGTGCGAACTCGTTTGGAGTGATTCTTTTTCGCGAACTCCGTCTCGCTCAAAAACAGAAATGATTCGAAATCAGGCGTAAACCTTTTCGCGATGCTCGGTTTGTTCCTGGCAGGCGACGCAAAGAGTGGAAAACGGGCGCGCCTCCAGGCGGCGCTTTTCGATTGCCTCTTCGCAAGATTCGCATTCGCCGAAAGTTCCGTCCTGGATTTTCGTCAATGCGGTGTTGATTTTCGAGATCATCATGCGTTCGCGGTTGCGAAGCTCGAAGGTCAGACTTTGGCTGATTTCACTGGCGGCCAGATCGGCTTCGTCCGGCAGATCGTCGGTCGAAACGTTCAGGTCGTTTTTGATGCTTTCCTTCGTGTTGTTCAAAAGGCGTTCGCGTTCTGCGAGTAAGATTCTTTTGAACTTGCTGATGGTTTGTACGTCCATTTTGATTCCCCCTGTAAAAAGACGATGACAACCCCATCCCATGTTCCGGCGCGATACAGCTATTGGGATCCCAACCCAATTGCGCGGGCTCTTCCTTAAGCTTTGTCGAGGTTCGTACCGCTTTCCTCGACAAAATTTAGACGGTTTTTTAGTGTTTATAAGCTTCTCTAAGCACGTTCAATAGGAATATGGTAAAGATTTTATTGTACGGAGCATAAAAGTCGGATATTCAAAATAGGCAGTTCCGTTCTTTTTTGAAAGAAAAACGGCTGAAAATGAAGGAATCTGTTGGGCATGTCTGTGAAACCGAAATCTTCTTCTTCGACGGCAATCATTCTTTTAGCGGCGGGCTTGGGCAAGCGAATGGCTTCGTCTCTTCCGAAAGTTCTGGTTCCGGTGTGTGGAAAGCCCATGTTGTTTCACATTCTCGATCGGGTCGCGTCCGAGCTTCCGGGTGCCCGGGTTGCGATCGTGGTGGGGTACCAAAAAGAAAAAGTCATTGAAGCGACGAAGGCTCAGAACTTCGATTTAGAGATCGACTTCGTCGAGCAATCCGAACAAAAAGGCACCGGGCACGCGGTCAAATGCGCGATGGTCTCGGATTGGGGAAAGAAGACCGTCGCGGCGAAGTCGAACGTTTTGGTATTGCCCGGCGATTTGCCGTTGATGACAAACGAACTGATCCGCGAAATGGCCGAGCCCTTAAAGCGCGGCTCGGCGATGCGGCTGCTGACGGCCATCCTGCCCGATCCGTTCGGCTACGGTCGGATCGTTCGTAAAGGCAAAAAAGGCGGAGTCCTTCGGATCGTCGAAGAAAAAGACGCGACCCTGCGTGAAAAAATGATTCAAGAGGTCGGTCTGTCGATCTACACCTTTCAAGCGCAGTTTTTAGCCTCGGGCGTGGAGTCACTGAAGCCGAACAACGCTCAAAAAGAATACTATTTAACCGACTTGGTAGCGTTGGCCGTTCAGAAAAAGCGCGCGATCGAAACCCAAGTTTGGGAAAACGCCGAAGACGTTCGCGGCGTCAACAATCCTTACGAGCTTTCACTGGCGGGAGCAATTCTGAATTCGCGGATTGTCCGGCACCATGCGGTGAATGGCGTGCGATTCCTTTCGCTTTCGAGCTGCCGGGTCGACCCCGGCGTGAAGATCGCGGCGGACGTGACCGTATATCCCGGCGTGATTCTCGAAGGCGAAACCGAAATCGGCGCAGGGACCGTACTTGGCGCGAACGTGTTTTTAAAGAACGTAAAGATCGGCGAACGTTGCGAAATCAAGGCCGGAACCTACGCCGAAGACTCGATCGTCTCGGACGAGGTGAAGCTCGGCCCTTACGCGCACTTGCGACCGGGAACTGAAATTTCAAGCCAAGCCAAAATCGGCAACTTCGTTGAATTGAAAAAAGCCAAAATCGGCGTTAAAACTGCGATTTCGCATTTAAGCTACGTCGGCGACGCCGAGGTCGGCGACCGGGTGAACATCGGCTGCGGCTTCGTCACCTGCAATTACGACGGCAAGGAAAAGCATCAAACGGTGATCGAGGACGACGTGTTCGTCGGCTCGGACTGCCAAGCGGTGGCCCCGGTGCGGCTGAAAAAAGGTTCTTACATCGCGTCCGGCTCGACCATTACCGACGAAGTCGAAGAAGACGCATTGGCGATCGCCCGCTCGCGGCAAGTGAATAAGGCGGGGTACGCGAAAAAGCTGAAAGGGCGCCAATGAAACATTTCTTCCAGAGCCGGCAACAGGCCATGGCCTTCGCTTTCGCGCTCGTCATTTCGGTCGCGTTCGCGCTCCAGTTTCTTCCGTTCGTGACGCCCGTTACTTTGGCCGTGATCTTCGCGTTTGCGATCGAGCCCAAACTCAGTCGTTATTCGACGCTCCATCGCGTCCGTAAAAAATGGCAGACTTTGGGGATCTTGGCGACGCTTTTGATTGCCGTGGTTTTTCCCGTTTGTTTTATTTTTTATCGCGTCGTCGATCGCATTTCGAACATGGCAAAGCACGGAATTCAGAACACCGAGTTGTTTCAATCGGTGATTCATCTCAAGGATGCCGTGATCGACAAGATCTCGATCGTGTATCCCGGCATCGAAGACACGTTCGGCTCGGGGAACGACACGATCGCCCAGGCGAGCCAGGCCGCCGTGAAGTTTTCGGCCCAGATGATCGCGGGGCTTCCGAATTTCGTGATTGCCTTGCTCGTCTTCCTGGCCGCGCTTTACATCTTCATTGTGTTTTCGAAGCAGATCAAACGCTTCGCCGTGCATTCGAAGGTCCTGGCGCCTCACAAACTCAACGCGACGATCGAAATCAGTCAGCAAATCTGCTTTACGACCTTATTTTCGTCGATCGTGATCGGCGCGATTCAGGCGAGCGTCGTCAGTCTGGGCGGCTTCATTTTCGGTTATCATGAGTTCTTCTTGATTTTTATTTTCACTTTCTTCGTGTCGTTCATTCCGGTGATTGGCGCGGGCCCGGTGGCGTTCGTGCTCGCGCTGAACAGCTTTATCGTGGGCGACACCGGGAAGGGAATCGGGCTGGCGATCGTAGGATTGGTCGCGGGCATCGTCGACAACCTGATTAAACCTTACATCTTGAGTTCGGCGTCGGCCGATGAGGATATTCATCCGTTGATCGCGATTTTGGTCCTGGTCGGAGCGATTTCGTTTTACGGCTTCGTCGGGCTGTTGCTCGGGCCGGTCTTGCTCCGTTTTTTCACGAAACTCGTTCCTGCGCTTCTCGAGATTGAAGTTCAGCACGATTCCGGTGCGTCCAAATGACGGATCGCGAATTGGATTTTGATTTCGACTTTTCTTTCGAGGCGACTCGGGAAACTCCTGTCGACGAGCCGTCTGAACCTGAAATCCCGGCCTTCGTGCAGCGACTCAATGATCCACAACGCGAAGCGGTCTTGACGACCGAAGGCCCGTTGTTGGTGTTGGCCGGGGCAGGATCGGGCAAGACCCGCATGCTCACGAGCCGGATCGCGAATCTGATTTCCGCGCGTCATGTTCGCCCCTGGCAGATCTTGGCCGTGACGTTTACGAACAAGGCCGCAGGCGAGATGCGCGACCGCGTGTATTCCTTATTGCAAGAGGTGGGGATCGGCCATCAAGAAATCCAAGGTCCGCTCGATATCGGGACGTTTCACGCGATTTGCGCCCGCATCTTGCGCCGCGAGGCCGATCGTCTGCTTTTTACGAAGCCCTTCGTGATTTTCGACGACAGCGATCAGTTGTCGCTGCTGAAATCGATCGTCAAACAGATGGGGATCGACGATAAGGTTTACCCCGCGAAAAGTTTTCAGTACGCGATCAATCGCCTGAAATGCGACGCGCTCGAAGCAGGCGATCCCGGCGCCTTGACCGGTCGGGGGATCGACCGGAAGCTTCCCGAGGTTTACGAGCGTTACCAGAAGGCGATGATCGAGAACAACGCGCTCGATTTCGGCGAAATGATCACCTTGACGTATCGCTTGCTACGCGACCACGCGGACGTGCGCGAAAAATATCAGCGCCGCTACCGCTACATCCACGTCGATGAGTATCAGGATACGAATCGCGCGCAGTATTTGCTGCTGTCGCAATTGGCGAGCCCGGCCTTGGGCAGCCATGGGAATTTGTGCGTTGTCGGCGACGAAGATCAGTCGATTTACGGCTGGCGCGGGGCCGACATCCGCAACATCCTCGATTTCGAACGCGATTATCCCGGCGCTCATGTCGTCAAGCTCGAACAGAATTACCGCTCGACCCAGACGATCGTCGAAGCGGCTTCCGAACTCATCGCGAACAACACGCAACGCAAGAATAAAACCCTTTTCAGCGAAGAGGAAGTCGGAGTCCCGATCGTGCGCATCCAGTGCTCGGACGATCGCGCCGAGGCCGAGATCGTGGTCAAAGAGATCCGTCGGCTGCTGCAAGAAAACCCCGATTACGCGTTGAACGATCTGGCCATCATCTACCGGACCCATGCGCAGTCGCGTTTGTTTGAAGAATTTTTACGTCAGGCGAAGCTGCCGTACAAGGTGGTGGGGGGATTGCGCTTCTTTGACCGCAAAGAAATCAAAGACGTGATGGCGTATCTGAGGCTCGTGTACAACACCTCGGATTCGATCAGCTTCAAGCGCATCATCAACGTTCCCGCCCGGGGAATCGGCAAGACCACGCTCGAAAAACTCGACGCAGGCTGGGTGCAAAGCGGCGGCGGTTCGCTTTGGGATTTCTTTTCGCAAGAGATGCGCTCTCCCGCGATCTTTTCAGGAAAGACGCTGAAAAAGCTCCAGGACTTTCATCGCATGGTCGAAGGTTGGATCGACAGCCAACCCACGATGCTAGCCAGCGAGTTGTACCACCGGATTCTCGACGATTCCCGTTACGTTGAAGAGCTGAAACTCGAAGGCACGGACGAGGCGCTCGACCGCATCGAGAACTTGGAAGAATTCAACTCGGTTGTGCTCGAATTCGAAGAGCGCGAATTGAACGGTCTTTCGGACGAAGAGGTCGCGCGCCGGAAGCCGCTCCTTTTAGGACGGTTTTTGGAGCAAATGACCCTTGCCGAATCGCCCGATACGGACGGCATGGCAACCAGCCTGCAGTTGATGACCTTCCACGGTTGCAAGGGCCTGGAGTTTCCGGTCGTGTTCATGGTCGGTGTCGAAGAAGGATTGTTCCCGTCGGTTCGCGGCGACGAAGACGACGACCTGGAGATCGAAGAAGAGCGCAGGCTTTGCTATGTCGGGATGACCCGAGCCCGCGAACGGCTGTACATGAGCCATGCGAGCTTTCGCAGGGTCTGGGGCGATCTGCTTTATCAGTATCCGGCCCGGTTTTTCAAAGAAATCCCGGACCGGTACGTCGAAATCAGAGACTTCGCAAAGGACGCAGGTCGTTTTTAAAGCGCCGGCGACGCTGCCGCAGAATGACCCGACGTTTTTCGGTTTTTCGGGCCAGTTTTTGCGAAAGCACATGAAAGACCTTGTTCATGGCTTCGTAGAAATTCTTCGCGGTTTTATGGAGCCAGATGCTTCTGAATTTTCGGCCTCCGTTGACCCGAATGTCCACCCGGTACGAATCCGCTCCTGCCTGAACGGGAGAATTATCCATGCTGGCGGTGACGGTGGCCTGGGCGTTCTTCAATTCGGGATATTTTTGCTTCAAGTGATCGAAATGCTCTTTCATCGCGGTTTCGATGAATTCGGATTGTAGGCCGTTTTTGAATACGAGTTTCATGTTGGGTTCCTCCGTAATCTTCTTCAAGACTACGGCGAAAGCACTGATATGAAAAATATATAAATTAAATAAAATAAATAGGAAAAAATTATGAACCGAACTTCATCGAACAAAGAATCGGCCCGGTGGCTCCGGTTCCCGGCGTATACGGAACGAATTCAGCCTGACTCGTCTGAGTATTGAAGTGAATGGCGAAGCCACCAATAATCTGGCCCGGAGCCGAGAAGATTAAATATAACGGAAAATCAGGGCTTCGGATCACCTGCGCTTCGTTCACGTAAACGGGCGCCAGGGTCGTGTTCGACCCGTTTTGCAAATAGCTCAGCGTCAGTCGATAAGTGCCGTTCGTGTTCGGGGCGGCTTCGATGATCGTGTCGGTATTTTGATAATAGGTCAGAATTCCTTTTCCGAGCGCGTAGGGCACCATACATTGGATGATGCTGGCTTCGGGCGCGGGCGAATTCGAGCCGAGAATCGGCGGCGTCGGAGTGCTCGACGGAGCGGCTGAAGGTTGCGAAGTCGGCAATTGCACGATTTTTCCGGCCAAAGGGCCAGAGACCGCTTCGATGGCGCTCGCGATCCGGTTCAGATCCGTGACGGCCTGAGGGTCGTCGCCGGGATTGCTGAACGATCCGAAGTCGTTCGTCCAGTAGTAGGGGCAGCGTTCGTGACCGGTTCCGGCCCGGGCGATCCCCATGTGATGAAAGTGCGGGTTCAGTAGATTCGAAAGGTGCATCGGCGAAAATGCCCATTGGCGGAAAGTGACAACGGGGTCGCCGCTTCCGCATGCGATGTTTTCGCCGGCGTAGGTGTAGTGAGTGTAGCCTTCGTCTTCCATGCGCTGAAACGGAGTTTCGTGATCGAGCGGTCCGTAGTGGTTCAGAAAATCCTGTTGTGCCATCCACTCGCTGTGTTTTTTGGCGGCGTTCTGAAGGTAAACATGGATTTGAAGCTGAGGAAGATTCAGCTGCGCCCGGAACTGATTGATCATCTGATAGAGATGATTTTCTTCCGAACTCAGATAAACGATCGTCGTATTTTTAGCGTCTTGCGCGGAGGCATTCAGCATCCAGCCTAAACCGAGCAAGGCAATCATCAGCGTTTTCATCGGAGACCCCTCTCACAATGATGCGGAACATAAAATGACGCAGCACCGTTGTCAATCAAATCATTCGTTGGCGAAGTTGCCGCAGCTTTTGAAAAAGGAGAGGAAAAAAATTTGACGGTCATTGCGATGCCTTAGATACTCATGACATGCGATTTCAACACCTTTATCCGCTTGCTTTGGTCGGAATTGTCGTCACTTTGATGGGGTGCGGGCAAGTGCCTCCCGGGTATTTTGACCGATTTAAAACCTCGGATGATTCCAGCGGATTACCGCAAATGGAAACCAGTGCCGCGAATCTGCAGGGCAGTTGGGCTTCCGAATGTTGGGCCGATCCGGCAACTCCGGGGACGCGGTTTAAAGAAACTTGGGTGATTTACGGAGGCGGCATGACGGCTTACCGGCACGTCTACGCCGACGACGGTTGCCTGGCCGAACTTTATTCGCTGACGTTTTCGGGCTCCTATGCCTTGGGCACGAACGTGCTGGCGGAACGCTGGAGTTACGTTCTGGTCACCCCGATTCAGTCGGTCGCGGTCGAAGCGTTCAATCGAAACCGCTTCTGCGGAAAATCCAACTGGTCGCTCCAGCCGACTCAATTTTCGAGCGTCACGACTTGCGGATATCCCGCGCTTCGGACGGTTTCGATGAAGCTTTACGGAAAAGCGGGCGGCGATCACAAGATGGTCGTGACCGACGGAAACCTCACGATCCAATACCGACGTTAAGTGGGTTTCGGTGAGCTATTTTTCGACGGGGAATCCCGCGCCTTCCCAATTCGGAAAGCCGCCGCGATCGACACAGGCCAGATTCGAAAGGCCTAGGGATTGAAGCGTGCCGTAAGCGGTGGCGGCGCGGCCTCCCGCACGGCAATAAATGTAAACGGTTTGATATTTTTTCAGCTCTTCGGCATGCTCCATCACCTGATCGAAAGGGATATTTGCCGCCCCGGGGACGTGTCCTTCCGAGAACTCTTGCTCGGTGCGAACGTCTAAGACGAGTTCGTCTGATTTCAGGTTTTTCAGGGTTTCATTGAGGTCCGACATCGAAAGCGTTTTCATGCTTTCAGGGTAGCATTTTTGCGCCGCGCATGACTATTCTAAAGTGCATGACTGAAGTGAACGAAACCCTGATTCAGAAGGTCGCTGAATTGGCGCGCCTCGAACTGAGTGCGGACGAAACCGCCGAATATGCGAAGTCGATCGGCGAGATTTTGAAGCACATCGATCAGTTGAATCAAGTCCCGGTCGAAGGGGTCGAGCCGATGATTTACGGCATCGACGGATCGCTCAGGCTGCGTCCCGACGAAGTCGTTCCGTTTCCGCCCGGACGTGACGGAGAACCGAAAATTTTAGAAAGCGCTCCCGAAGTCGTGCACGGCGGCTTTAAGGTTCCGCAGATTCTTGGGTAAGGGAATGAAAACGATTCGCGAAATTCACGATGCCTTCGATGCCGGAACGACGAGTCCGCTCGCGCTCACGAAAAAATACCTTGAGGCCATTGCTCAAAGCCGTCATAACGCGTTCATCACCCGATGCGAAGCGCGCGCGCTCGAACAGGCCACTCGGTTGACGGAAGAATTAAAATCCAAACACGGCGGAAAGGTGCCACGCGCGGCTCAGCCCTTGTTCGGAATTCCGCTTGCGATCAAAGACGTGCTCACGATCGACGGGGTTCGCACTACTTGTGCGTCCAAGATGCTTGAGAATTACATCCCGCCTTACACCGCGACGGCGGTGAAACGGCTTGAGGGTGCCGGTGCCATCACGCTCGGAAAATTGAACATGGACGAATTCGCCATGGGCAGCTCGAACGAAAACTCGGCCTTCGGGCCGGTGTTGCATCCGACCCATCCCGATCGCGTGCCGGGTGGGTCAAGCGGCGGATCCGGAACCGCCGTCGCGGCCAGCCTTTGCGTCGCCGCCCTGGGAACCGACACGGGCGGATCGATCCGGCTTCCCGCTTCGTTTTGCGGAATCGTCGGAATGAAACCGACCTACGGGCGGATCTCGCGTTACGGGCAAATCGCGTTCGCATCCTCGCTCGATCAAATCGGGCCCATGACCCGATCGGTAGAAGACGCGGCACTGCTATGCGGGATCATGGCGGGCGCCGATTCTTTCGATTCGACGTCATCGACCGAACCTGTCGAAGACTGGGCGAAATCGTTGCGCGACTCCGTCGCTTCGGTGAAAGGTCTGCGGGTCGGGGTGCCGCGTGAGTATTTCATCGACGGCATCGAACCCGAAGTCAAAGCAGCGATCGAATCCATGGTCGAAAAATTGAAAGCCGAAGGCGCGCAAATCGTGCCCGTATCGCTTCCGCATACTCAATACGCGGTCGCTACGTATTACGTTGTCGCCGTGAGCGAAGCGTCCTCAAACTTATCGCGCTACGACGGCGTTCGTTTCGGCGTGCGCCCGAAAGAGGCGATGGAAGCCCGCTCGCTTTCGGAGTTCTATAAAAAAGTCCGCGCGAATTTCGGAGCCGAGGTCAAGCGGAGAATCATTCTGGGTACCTTCGCGCTTTCTTCGGGCTACTACGACGCTTATTACCGGCGCGCGGCCCAAGTGCGGCGCCTGATGCGGCAGGATTTCGAGAAAGCATTCGAAGCCGTGGACGTGATCGTTTCGCCCGTGAGCCCTTCGACGGCGTTCAAGCTGGGCGAAAAATCAAAAGATCCGCTTCGGATGTATTTGACCGATATTTTCACCATCCCGGCCTCGCTCGCGGGCTTGCCCGCGATGAGCGTTCCCGTTGCCGAAGACGCTCAAGGGCTTTCGATCGGAATGCAGGTGATCGCATCCCGGTTTCAAGAAAGCACTTTGTTTCGCGCGGGTGCGGCGATCGAACGGCTCGCTCAAGGCCAGAAGGGAGCGGCATCATGATCGATCCCTCGACCGAATTTGAAACCGTGATCGGCCTTGAGGTCCACGTTCAACTGGCGACGGAATCGAAAATCTTTTCCACCGCGCGCGCGCGCTTAGAGGCGGGGAAGTCCGTGGCCGACGAGGCGGTGAACGCGAACACGACTCCGGTCGATGCCGGGCATCCGGGTACCTTGCCCGCGCTGAACGGCAAGGCGGTCGAATATGCGATCAAAACGGGGCTCGCGACCGGTTGCCGGATCAACGAAAAAAGCGTCTTTTCGCGCAAACAGTATTTTTATCCCGATCTCCCGAAGGGGTATCAGATTTCGCAATACGATCGGCCGCTGTGCGAACACGGTTTTTTGGATCTCGAGCTAGGCGAAGACGGAGAGCGGACCAAGCGGGTGGGGATCACCCGCATTCACATGGAAGAAGACGCCGGAAAGAACGTCCACTTGGCGGGGTTCAGCCTCGTCAACCTGAACCGCGCCGGAACGCCGCTCGTTGAAGTCGTGAGCGAACCCGACATGAGGACCTCCGAAGAGGCGGGCGCTTATCTGCGCAAGCTCTATTCGATCGTTACGGCGCTCGGGGTTTGCGACGGCAACCTTCAAGAGGGTAACTTCCGTTGCGACGCGAACGTCTCGATTCGTCCGAAGGGCGCGACCGAGTTCGGCACGCGCGTCGAGATCAAAAACGTGAACTCGTTTCGGTTCGTCGAGAAGGCGATCGAATACGAAGCCGAGCGGCAGCGGCAAGTCTTGCTTTCGGGCGATCGCTTGGTGCAAGAGACCCGTCTTTACGATTCGCAAAAAAACCAGACGTTCTCGATGAGAACGAAAGAAGAGGCCGACGATTACCGTTACTTTCCTGATCCGGATCTTCCGCCGCTCGTGATCGACGCGGCCACGATCGAAAAAATGCGGCAAGAGCTTCCGGAATTACCCGATCAAAAGCGCGATCGTTTCATGAACGAATTCGGGCTGAACCGCTACGACGCAAGCCAGCTCACCGCCTCAAAAGCGATGGCAGAATTTTTCGAAGCCTCGGTGACGGCGGCAGGAGCGGCCCACGGAAAGGTCATCGCCAATCTTCTTGCGGGCGAGACCACGCGGCTATTGAACGAGGCAGGCGTTGACATTGGCGCTACTCCGTTTCAGCCTCGGCAGTTCGCCGATCTGGCTCGGCTGATTTCCGAAAAAACGATTTCGGCGACCGCGGCCAAACAGATCATCGGGATCATTCATTCGGCAGGCGCTTCGGGCGCGAACGTCGATGTGAACGAGATCGTCGAGCGCGAAGGAATGAAGCAAGTGAATGACCTTTCGGCGCTTGGGCCGGTCATTGACGGGATCATCGCTTCCAATCCGAAGCAGGCCGAAGAGTTTCGGGCCGGAAAAGAAAAACTTTTAGGCTTTTTCGTAGGTCAGGCCATGAAGGCGACGAAGGGGAAAGCCAATCCCGCCATGCTACAAGAATTGGTTTTGAAAAAACTTAAAGGAGAATGACATGAAAAAGGCGTTAAAAGTTCTAGGAGTCGTGATCGTGGTTTTGATCGTCGCGATCATGACGATCCCATTATTCGTAAACGTCGACAAGTTCCGCCCTCAGATCGTTCAGGCCGCGAATCAAAAAATGAACGGAAGCCTCGAACTGGGCAAGTTGAGTCTGTCATTGTGGGGGCGGGTGCACGTTTCGATCGACGGCATGACGATCAAGGACGCGCAAAAGAAAACGGTGGTGGCCGTGAAGGACGCGTCGGTCGACGTTCCGTTTACGTCGCTGTTGACGGGCGCGCCGCTCGTGACTCTGAATCTGAGCCAGCCCCAGATTTCGGTCGTCAAAGGCAAAGACGGCAAGATGAACGTGATGACGCTGATGAAAGAGACGAAACCTCAAGCGGCTGAAAAATCGGCGACGAACCCGACGACCCAAGGCAAAGTCGAACTTCCGTCGATGGTCGTGAACGCTCATTTCGGCGTGTCGATCGACAATGCGAAGGTTGTTTATCGCGATGAGGCGACCGGTCTGAGCAATACGCTCGACAACCTGAATCTTCGAGTGAAGGATTTCTCGCTTTCGCGCAAAACGAACCTTGAGCTTTGGGCCGATCTGAAAACGCAGATGGACGATCTGAAGGTCGAAGGGCCGCTGAAACTGATCGCCGACCTTACGCCGGAAGTCAGCGGAGGCGAATTCAAGAGCGCGACTCTGAACGCGAATTTTACCGCGGACGATCTGGTGATCCAAAAAGGAAAACTTTTCAGCAAAGCAAAAGGAATTCCCGCCAATTTCAAATTCAACGGCACCTTGACGCAAGATTCATTGAGCTTGAAACAGGCGGCGCTTCATTTTCATAATGCCGAGATCGTCGTCAGCGGCGCTTATCAACAAGCCAAGGGCGCCGACATCCATTTCGACGCAAAACCGATCGACCTGAAGCCGTGGTCCGAATTGGTGCCGATGCTGAAGGAATACGAACTGGAAGGAAAAATCGCGTTGAACGGCGATGTGAAGGGCAAGCCCGAAGCGCTCAGTTACGATGCGAAATTGAACGTACAAAACCTCGCCATGAAAGGGCCGTATTTGAAAGCAAAACCCGTCGTGAACGCCGAAATCCAGGTGGCGACCGACCAGATTCAGCGCTTGTGGGCGCAATTGAAGGGCCCCGGCAACGAGCTCACCCTCGACGGAAAAATCGTTTCGTTCCAAAAACCGCGCGTGACCTTCGCGCTGAAGTCGAACGGGATGGACCTCGACCAGTGGATCGAATTCCCGAAATCCGACGCATCCAAGGGCAAGGCTTCCGCTTCGGGCGCGAAAGGTTCGAAGGCGAGTGCCGCTTCGGGCGATTACGATGCGATGTTAGATCCGCTTCGGAAAAACGAAATCGCGAAAGCGACGACGGTCGACGGTTCGGTGTCGATCGCTTTCTTGAAAGCGATGAACGTCCGCATCGACGACATCACGATGAAGCTTCAGATGAAAAACCTGGTCGCGGCGTTGAGCGGCCTGCACATGAAGATGTACGACGGAACGGTCAGCGGCGGATTCACGGCCGACCTGAAGCCGAAGCAGCCTCAGTATACGATGAACCTGAACGTCTCGGGCATCGACATGCAAAAAGCGGTCGAATCGCAGTTCGCATCGTTTAAGAACACCCTGACGGGCAAGCTTAGCATGGGCGCGAAAGGCGGCGGGGCGAGCTTCAACCCGGACGTGCTGAAGAGAAAATTGCAGCTGAAGGGAAACTTCAAAATCACCGACGCTCAGTTCAAGAGTATGGATATCGCGAAGATGGCCAACGAGGCCATTGCGGGATCGATTACGAAGATCGCGAGCAAAGTTCCGGCGCTTCAAGGCAAAAAACTTGAGGTTTCGGGCAACGCCGATTCGAAGTACGACGTGGTTTCGAGTTCGTTCACCGTGAGTAACGGCGAGCTGGAGGCTCCGAATTTCGTCGCGAAGGCCGCCAAAAAGCGCGGCATCGACATCAAGGGCGCGACGAAAATGGGCCTGATCGACCAATCGCTCGATGCGAAATGGGAGCTCGTCGATACTCAAGAGGTCACGGGCGCTCACAACGTTTCGGTACAGGTGATGGGGAAAACCATTCGCAACGTGCTGGCGAAAAGCGAAAAGGATCCGGTGGTCCTTCCGATTTCGGTCGGTTGTAAATGGAGCTCGCCTTGCGTGAATTACGGGCAAGTCCCCGAATATCTGGCCGGCGTGGCCGCAAGTCGCCTCGGAAAAGCGGCGACCGACACGGTGAAGTCGAAGGCTCAGGACGCGGTAAAAAATGCGATCGGCAACGGTCTGAAAAATCTGTTCGGGCGATAAGATGAATCGGGCATCGATTGATCTTGGCACGAACACCTGTTTACTGCTGATTCAGGACGAGAGGGACGGAACGGAAACCGTGTTGCACGACGAATCGACCGTGGTTCGTTTGGGGCAAGACGTCGATCGCACGGGCGAGTTGAACCCCGAGGCGATGAATCGCGCCTTCGATTGCCTGACCCGTTACGCGTCGGTCGTTCGCGTGCATGGGCTGGATCCTTCTCAGGTCGTCGCCGTCGCGACCGCCCAGGCGCGGGACGCGAAAAACGCGAAGCCGTTTTTCGATCGCATTCAAAACCAACTGGGATTTCGGTTTCGGGTGCTTTCGGGCGACGAAGAAGCGCGCGCGACCTTTTTAGGGGCGGCCTTGCCGGGCATGGACCCCTCGAAAATGATCGTCATGGACATCGGCGGCGGAAGCACCGAGATCGTTTCGTTGAGCGGCGGAAAAAGCCTGAACATCGGAGCCGTTCGGATGACCGAGCGTTATCTGAAGAGCGACCCCGTGACGGACGAAGAATTTTGGGCCTGCGAAAAGGCGGTCGATGAAGCTTTGGAAGCCATGCTGGATTTCGGGAAGAGCGTCTCCGGCACTCCCCAATTCGTCGCGGTGGCGGGTACTGCGGTGACGTTAGCGATGCTTCAGCGGGGCGATTCAGAGTACCGTCGCGAGGCGATCGACGGAATGACGCTGTCTCGGGGCGATGCCCATCGCTGGGTCGAAGAACTGAAGTGGCGTTCGGTCGAAGAGCGGAAAAAAATGCCGGGTATGGATGTGAAGCGCGCAGATGTGCTGCTTGCTGGAGCGTTGATTTTCTGGAGAGTGATGGAGCGGTTGAATTTCCCGACCGCAACGGTTTCGTCGCGTGGGATCCGTTACGGTGTTTTAAAGAAGCTAGGCGATTAGAAGCCGGTCTGCATAGCGAGATTTAAGAAGAATCCGATCACAAGAGCGAAAATGGTAATTTGCATAAAAAGGCCTCCATACCTTGCTTACTTATAGAAGGTATCGGTCGGTATTTTAAGTTTCTTAACTCAATTCTTCAATCAAAAAATGACGCGGCGCTCAACTTGCAATCAAATCCGTTTTAGAAATTGCTTTATCATTCGACGGATTCGATTTACAACGCGGTCATGAAAAGTGCATTTCTTCTCGTTGCCGGTATCCTTTCCCTCTCCGCTGCTCACGCAGATCCCGTCTCGTGGATGATTCAGCGAGCCCGACTCCATCAAGGGCCTTTGGCCATTCGGTTCGAGTCGATCGGTCCGGACGTCCAAGCCACCGGGAATTTCGATCAGCCGATCGATCATTTTTCAAAGAGCACGGCAACCTTCAAGCAGCGGTATTGGGTGGATTCCTCGCTGGCTCGCGGGGACGATGCTCCCGTCATTTATTATCTCTGCGGCGAGGGCCCTTGCGAAGGTGCGACCGGCACGCCGTTGGTCGATTCGATCGCAAAGAAATATCACGCGCATCGAGTGGCTCTTGAGCACCGTTATTACGGCTACAGCCAGCCTTTTAAAACACTCGAATCGAAAAACATGAAATACCTGTCGATGGATCAGGCACTCGAAGATTTGGCGACCTTTCAGCGTTACGCCATGGAGCAATTGGGCCTGAAAGGAAAATGGATCGTGGTCGGCGGATCCTACTCCGGCGAGCTTTCCGCGTTCTATCGCCTGAAACATCCCGAGCTCGTGGTGGGATCGCTCGCGTCTTCGGCGCCCGTGCTGGCCAAGGCTGACTTCGACGAATACGATCACTATGTCGCGAAAGTGGCGGGGCCTCAGTGTCTGGCCGGAATTCAGGCGACCGTCGCCGACGTCGAAAGCCGTTTGAACGATCCGCAGTCGACCGCTCAAGTGAAGGCGTTGTTCAAAGCCAGCGACGTTCGTGACGACGTCGATTTTCTTTACGTAATCGCTGACATGGCCGCGATCGCGATCCAGTACGGCTATCAGGATTCGTTCTGTAATTCCCTCGCTCAAGGAATGGCGGACGGAGACGTGACTTCAGCCTATGCCAAAGCCGGAAACCAGCTCTTCTCGATGTTCGGTCTGACGGCGGTTCAAGATTCGTTTCAAGGCGCCGAAAGCATCGATCCGGCCGACTACATGGGATGGGCGGGAATGCGTTCTTGGATGTATCAGTCGTGTACGGAATTCGGGTATTACCAGATCGCTTACGCGAAAAATCCGTCGGAGTCCTCGCGGTCGTCGAGGATCACCCAACAATACCACAACGACGTTTGTCAGCGGCTCTTCGGCCTGACCACGCCGGTCGATACCGATGCGACCAATTCGAAGTTCTACAATCATCTGTTCGATGCGGGTACGACGAACATCTATTTTACGAACGGCGGAAACGATCCGTGGTCGAACCTTTCGCTTTCAGAAACAAGCGCGGCCGCTTCGAATCCGGCGTTGAAGTTCTTCACGATTCCGGGAGCCTCCCATTGCGACGATCTCGGAAGCCGTTTTTCGACGGCGCTGCAACAGGCACGCAGCCAGTTCAGCGATCTCGTCAAACAGTGGCTTAGCGAATGATTTTGCGCAGGCTTTGAGCCAGCTGCGGATCTCGTTGCATCAGGCGCTTTAAAAGCGATTCGCGAAACGCCGGATCGGCGTATTTCAACAGATCGACGACCTGTTGAAGGCCGTTGATCTTCACGCCTTCTTCGGCGGGTCCGTTTTGGGTCGAAAGCGGTTCGCGGGGGTTCAGTGGTTCATTCATACGATCTTCCCTTCCTTTGAGCCGCGTTTGCCTGTTCGCGAGCCTGGTCTTTCCGGTGTTGCCGATCGAGTTCCTGAGCGGCCTTTCGGTAGTAATTTTGCAGACGATTGAGTTGTTCGTCGCCCACCTTTTTTTCATCGTCGATCTTTTGCTGGTACTGAGTGCGGATCTTTTCGGCTTCCTTGTCGCCGCGATCGCGCTCCTGTTCGATCAAAATTTTGTTTCGTTCGCGGATCAGCCCGAGCTTGTGTTCGAGAGCCTCGGCCTCGTCCGAAATCTTGACATCGTAATCCTTGCGCATTTGGTTGGTCTGCGTTTCATTCGCGTTGACGAGCTTCGCGATCCGATCGCGATGTTGATCTTCGCGATCTTTGACGTCGGCGTCTTGCTGACGTTCAAGCTGGGTCAGATAACTTCGATAACGAATTTCATCGGCGCTTCCCGCGCCGCCGGTAGAGCTGGCCATCCTGAGCCTCTTTTCCGGGGCAAACCCCTATCATCCATGATCTCAACCCCGAATGGGCTTCACAACAGGCAAAAAATGCCTATACTGGAATCATGGACGCGAAACACCACGAATTCGATTTGTTGGGTCAAAAAATTGTCGTTAAAGACCAGGCCGAAGCCGAGCTTGCCGTAATGGCGATGAAAATCGTGAACGAAAAGGTGGACGAAATTCGGGCCGGCAGCCCCATGATGGGTCCGCAACAGATCGCGGTCCTGGCGCTTCTTGAAATCGCAGGCAATCTGGTGAAGGATCGCAAGGCGATCGACGAATACCGAAGCGAGCTCGATCGCAAGTGCTCGTCGCTGATGACCGAGATGTCAAAAATCCACCCTTCGGTGAAATCCACCCTGGTAGTCTAAGCATGCCCGGCGTTTCGAAACTGAAACAAATTCTTCGAGAAGAAGCCCGAAACCGCATCGAATCCGTTTCTTTTTTCGAACTGATCGAAAAATCGGCGCGCCTGCGGGAGCATTTCTTTCGCTTCGTCGAATCCGTTTCTTTCGCCGACCGCTACGTGGTCGCCTTTTATCCCTTTCAAAGCGAACCTCAAATCAACATCGAAGACGAACGGCGGAACGAGCCTTACCGCGTGGCTTACGTCCGGATCGAAGACTGGCCGGCAAGAGTCATGAGCGCGCGCGAAGCCCGGCGCGATCAGCCCGGACAATGGGAAGAAATCGAGCCCGTTCAAGGAATCAAAATTTTTCAGCCGCATCTCACCCAGGCGTTTTGCCCGACCGACTCGATCGCTGCGATTCTGGTTCCGGGGCTCGCGTTTTCGGCAAACGGCGAGCGATTGGGAAGAGGCGCCGGTTTTTACGACCGCTTTCTGGTGCAAAATCCCGCGGCTTTGAGGATCGGCATCGGTTTTTCTGAGCAGGTCATGAATTCGATTCCTCACGAAACATTCGACCAGAAACTCGACATCGTTTTGACGGATCGCGAGGTTTTTGAAACGAATCGCTTCAGTGCCTGGAAAAAGCACGGTAAAGTTTTAGAGAGAGATTAGAAAGCGAGACCCATGCGGATCTTATTCTTTGGAGATGTGTTCGGAAAACCCGGCCGCCAAGCCGTGAAGCTCGCGATCATGAAATTAAGCGCCGAGTATTCGCCGGACTTCATCGTCGTCAACGGCGAGAACGTCGCTCACGGAAAAGGCATTACCCCGAAAACCGCCGAAGAGTTTTTCGAGATGGGCGTGGACGTGATCACGACCGGAAATCACGCCTGGGACCAGCAGGACTGCGTCAGTTACTACAATCAATGCGACCGCCTGCTCAGGCCGTTGAATTATCCGGAATCCGATCTGACTCCGGTTCCGGGCAAGGGGATCGCGGTCGTGCAGTCGCGAGTCCGACCGAAGCTGAAGCTTGCAGTCGTATTGCTGATGGGACGGGTCTTCATGGACCCGCTGGAATGCCCCTTTCACCGGGGCCATCGCGAAATCAAAAAATTGCGTGAACAGGGAATTCACAACATCCTCGTCGATTTTCACGGTGAAGCCAGCTCTGAAAAGCAAGCTTTTGCTTACTTCATCGACGGCCAGGTCAGCGCGGTTTTGGGCACGCATTCGCACGTGCAGACGGCCGACGAACGGATTTTGCCGAACGGAACGGCGGCGATCACCGACGTCGGCATGAGCGGCTGCTTCGATTCGGTGATCGGAACGAAGAAAGAAATCGCGATCCGGAAATTTTTGACCAAAATGCCGGCCAGATTCGAACCGGCCGAAGGGCCGGGCGGTTACGGCGCGGTTTTGGTCGAGGTGGATGAATCCACGGGTAAGGCGACGAACATTCTTCGATTCCGCGAAGAAGTGATTAAATGGGGGGTCTCGTTATGAAGCCGGCGCATCTCGCCTACGGTCAATTCGTGAGCTGGGTTCAGGGCGACATGAAAAAAGACCGCGTTTTGGTCAATCGAAAGGTGTTCAGCGTGGTGCTGTGGTGCCTGATCCTGCCCATCCTGATTTCGATGATCCTTTACGGATTGCGGAAATATCAGATTTTCGAACTGAAATATGCCGATACGGTGATGTTTTTACCGCCGTTTGCTTTCGCGCTGTACGCGCTCTGGCCGACCCTTCGTGATTTGCCCCGGGTCTTTAAAAAGGGGGGGTTGGGTGCGATGCTCGAAGAAAGCCGCCGCGAGGTCGAGTGGCGCGAAAAGGTGGCCGACCGGCTTCAGCACGACCTGAAGCTGACCCCGAAGGAATGGATTGCGGTTTCGTTTCACCTCAAAAGCGACATCGAGCGGATGGTCGAGCAAAACCGCTACATGACGATTTTGACCGCGGTCGTTTTATTCTTTATGTTTCAATTTCTGGATCTTGGCGGCGGCGGCGACATGATTTATCAGGCCGGCCCGACCGGTTTGGTTCGCGCCTGGGTCGATCAGTTCTCGCAATGGAGCATTCAGGTCATCTCGTTGATCCTGTTTTCGGCGCTTTTTTATCTTTCAGGGCTTCAGTTTCAGCGTTATTTGACTCGCTATTGGGTTTGCGTGCAGCGGATTCTTTTGGATTCGAATCAGCAGGATTCGCAAGAGTCGGTCTGATCTGTGTTCTTTTGGGTGTTCTTTTGAGCGTCCTTTTTACGACCGCAGCTTCCGCTTTTACCGCATCCGCCGCTCGCGCAGTTTCCGTCGCATTTCGAGGTCGATTCGAAGGTCCATTCACGCGGGATGTCGTTGATGGTCCGGATCGCTTCGAACACGTCGTTGAAGCGTTGGACCCCCAAAGTCTCGCCCGTGGTATGCCGGACGACGTACGCGGTGAAGGTTCCCGGGGCATCGCTGTTCTCGCTGATGCCGGCCATGAGCTCTTCGTCGAGCAAAAAGCCGCTTCGGTAGTTTTCGGCGGTAAACTTCGTCATGGAAAGCAGGATAGAATACGCCCTTTGAAATGTCAAAACCGGCGAAGAATCCGGTGTGAAAACGCCAGTTTGCTGGCACTTGCCCGTCCCGTTCTTTCCCGATAAAATAAGAGTATGGAAAAACGCATGAATCGCCAAAGACTGTCGTCGCAAGAAGGTTTTACGCTGATCGAGATGATGATCGTGGGAGTGATTCTCGCGGTCCTGATGCTCGCCTTCAGCAGCTATATGTATCAGCAGGCGAAGCAGACTAAGAATCAGGAATCCAAACAGACCTACACGCAGCTAAAAACCGACGTGCTGGACGCGTCTTCGCAGGCCGAGAGCATTTCGCAATCGGAGAATCTCCAGTTCCAGGATCTCGGCTCTCCTTAAAACTGAACTTCTTTCGACTGAAACGGATTGATTGAAAAGAACTTCGTCTGATCGGTGAAGATTCCGCATGGGGTGCTGGTCAATTTCGTGCAACGGAAGCGAAGGACCGGATGTTCTCCCGTCACGAGCGGCTCGATTGCGACCGGGCCGACGGCGATGCCGCCGATGCTGCCGACGACGAAGCTGATGAACGAGCGATCCACGCCGTGGGAGCCTAAGCCCACGTCGCTGATTTGCTGAGTGATGTGGTTGGCATGGCAATTCAACGGATAAGCGGCGAAAGCAAAGAGCAATGCAAGTGCGGTTTTCATTAATGGACCTCCGTGGTTTTTTGTAATGGAAAAAGAGTGATGGACATTTCGTAAACTTTTTGGTTGTGGCTCGATTCGAGAAAAATGCTCATTTCTTGCTGGAATTTTTGAATTTTTCGCTTCGCTTCAGGCAGCTTCGCCGGATCGACCGTCATGGTGATCGCCGAATGGTTTCGCAGGTCGATGGGATCGGTTTCGAGCGAGTGGATCGACTTTTCGAGAATCTGTTTTTGCCGTTTCTTCAAAGCCGGCGTCGTCATGCTTTTGTTTTGAGTTTCGATTCGTCGCTTCGTCATGACAAGCGTGCCGTTACTTTCTTTCAACAATCCCAATTCCAAAAGGCGGCTCAACGCTTCTGCGACCACGTTCTCGTTCAGTTGCAGTTGCTTCGCAATCCAGCGAGGCGAGGGTTCGAAATCGTCGACGCAGGTCAGGGCCATGATCGCATAGTGATACCAGTCGGAAATCACCTTGAAGGTTTCGGCCGAGAGTTCGTGATTCTCGGATTTCATCTGATCGTCGATTTTTCTTTTCAGCGCCTTGCTGAAGCGGCGGTGGCCCATCCGCATTTTGGTAATCGAAAGCGAATGCAAAAATTCTTCTTTGGATTCGGACGGAAGATGAAGTTTGATGAAAATCCGATTGGCCATTTTTTCGGAAAGCATCCGCTTTCCGTTCATGATTTGCGAAACCGTGCTGGAGTTCATTCCCAAAAAATTCGAAAACGCGCGAAGGCTGTATTTCGAATTTCTCGAGCATTTCTCGGCGAAAGCATCGAGCAATACTTTTCGATAGAACGGCAGCTTTTCCATTTCGACTCTTTTAAAAAAGAATTGCGCAAACGGCAATGTGAAAACAGTTCAAAGTGCGGCACTCCGTAATTTGAAATTAATGCAACGGGTTAGCATCGAAGCCGGATCTTCAGTTCGGCGCCAGGTTGGCTGTCTTTTCGCGGGGAAAGCGAGACTTCGCCGCCGTAAGCTTGCGCGATTTTTCGCATGATCACCGAACCCATTCCGATTGAAATACGATCGGTCCTCACCGGCTTTTCCCGTCTTGTCTTTCGCTTGATGCCGAAATTCGCATATTCTTCAGGCGAAGCGCCCGGCCCGTCGTCGACGATCCGGATGATCCAGTGGTTTTCTTCCTTTTCGACGAAGACGTCGACGTGAGTACGGGCGAACGAAAACGCGTTTTCAAGCCCGTTCCGAAGCAATCGGGTGAGCAGGATTTTTTCGCCTAAAATCGGAGCATGCGACGGGCCTTGGAATTCGATTTTCATCTCGCGAAGCAGATCGCAAAGATCGATCTTCTGAAGAGACGCTTTGTAATGCGGGTCACTGACCCCCGAGATGAACAGCAGGTCCTCGACTAGGCGGCTGAAATACAACGTTTCGCTCGTCGCGGATTCCAGAAAATCGTCGATTTGTTCGGACGACATCCGATCACGGCGATCGGACAACGTTTCGACAATTCCGCGAAGACTCGCGACCGGTGTTTTCAGATCGTGTGCCAATTCTTGCAAAATTTGTGTGCGAATCGTCTCGGCTTGGCGCAATTGTTCGACCAATTTTTCGATCTCGTCGGCCATCTCGTTGAAGCGGTTGGCGATCCCTCCGCGAATGCCGATGGTAATGCGGGATTTCAGGTTTCCGGATTTGATTTCGTCGATGACTCGTGCGGCTTCTCTCGCCGCTTTTCGGATTAAGATGACCACGGTTGCGAATGAAAAGAAAAACCCCAAAAGGAGAAAGACCAACAGGATGATCGAATTGACCGTTTCGGGCAACATCGAAAAGATCATCGGATGTCGGCGCTGAATCCGATACGCTTTATCCTGTAGGGTTCCTGCTTGATCGAGCAGCTCCCGGCTGCGGGGGCGGTAATCCGCCTGAAGGACCGTATCGGAATCGAGCTTCAGAAACGTGATTTCGCGTCGAACGCCACCGATCGGACCGTCGCACTCAGAGGCGGCGAAAGCTTCGGGGGGCGGCGGCAGCTCTTTCGCGCGTGGCGAGCGCTTCCATAAAACCGATTCGTTTCGGCTCCAGAGGACAGTGTGGATCGAAAAGAACTGCGGATTACGCTCGAAAAAGAAGCGAAGCGCTTCAACGGGCGAAAGTTTTAATTCCGATTCGATCCGAAGCACCAGCCGGCAGGCGCGTCGGTTCTCCGAGATCAACATCCGGTCTTTTTGAATCGAAACGAATCTTCGGCTGACGGCTAGGCCGGCGACGAGCACGGCGAGGTAAATCAGCGTCGAGACGCCGGCGTATTGATACAGCAACGGGAACTTAGCTCGCGGTTTCAAGGCGGTAACCGGCTCCGTAAACCGAGGTGATTTGAATGTGTGTGATCCCCTGATCCTTGAGGAGTTTGCGGATTTGCGAGATATGTGCGTCGATGGTGCGGTCAAAAACCTCGGATTCGCGGTCCAAATAACGCAACAGCGTTTCCCGCGAAACAATTTTTCGGGCATTGCTGATCAAATAAAAGAGAATGTCCATTTTGACGTGATTGAGGGAGAACGAGCGGGAACCGAAGAAGATTTTCTTTTCATTCCGTTGAACAGTGACTCCTTCGAAAGCGGCCTGATCGGGCGAGGATTCGTTGACGACTTCGCCGACCGAGGTTCCGTGAGCGAGAATGCGAATTCTTGCCAGCAACTCTTTCGTGCTGAACGGCTTTTTCACGTAATCGTTCGCTCCGGCAGTCAGTCCCGTCACTACCGCGTCTTCCGAGCTTTGCGCGGTCAGAATCAGAATGGGTAAACGAACCGAATTGAGCCGCAAATTCCTGCAAAATTCGATTCCGTTTCCGTCCGGGAGTTGTAGGTCGAGAACCATGACGTCAAAAGTTTCGCGGTTGAGACGATCTTGAGCTTGAGCGATTTCTTGCGCCCAAGAAGAGCGATAACCGTCGGATTCCAGGTTGAAGAGCAAACTTTTGGCGAGAACCGGGTCATCTTCCACCAGCAGGATTTTAGATGCCATGAATATTCCGTCTCCTTTAATACTTTTTTAAATATTTTGAACTAAACTATTCGGAGGTGGCAAGTTCAGAAAGGAATTCTGCGATGAAAAACCAATTTCGTTTAATCGCCGGCATTTTTGCGGTGGCGCTGATGGGCTGGGTCGGGAACGGCTGTTCGGTCGGCTCCTCGGCCGTCGATGGCGGCGTCACGAGCGGCAGCGGTTCAACCAATGGAGGTTCGACGACCGGCGGTTCGAGCACCGGTTCGGGGAATGCTTGCACACTGATGGACGACACCACGGCGACCGCGACCGTGAACGCTTACGGATGCGCGCTCCGTACGATCGATGCCACATCCTGTGAAAGCGCGCGGACAGCGCAAGGTTTGAGCGGCTTTTGGCTGAAATTTTCGTGTAACGTGACTTTGACTAAATCCGGATCGGGACCGAGCGCGACGGTGACGCTCGAAAGCAACGGTTATCCCGATTATCAATCCGAATATTTCGATTCCGGCGATGCCTGTTATGAGTCGTTTACGGCGAGCGGTCGCCATGCGAATCCGAATCTGATCGAGGACCATGATTATGTTATGACGGTTCCGTACGCTCCGACGACGTTATCTTCGCCGGTGGCGATGCCGCTCGGGGTAGTGGGCATGGCGGTCAACGGTGTCGTCATCTATAGTAACGTCGCCGCACCAGGCGACGATATTTTCGATGAAGCTTCGACCTTCGACAGCTGCGAAGGCCACCCCGATCAAGTAGGCGCCTATCATTATCACGTCGAGCCGCCCGCAATTTCGAACGGAGACGACAATTTTATCGGCGTCATGCGTGACGGATTTCCGATTTACGGGCGTTATGATTCGGGCAGCGTGACTCCGTCGTTGGATTCGGCCGGAGGACACACCGGCACGACCCCCGATTCGGGCGGTAGCTCGGTGTATCACTATCACGTGAATCTTCAGACCGACGCTGACGATCCGGGCGTTTCCGAATATTTCATTACTTCGGGCTATTACAACGGAACCGCAGGAACCTGTACGGGATGTCATTGATCGTATGAAGTGGAGACGCGCTTTCTTGATCCTCGTTGGGGGTGGTCTTGCCGTCGGGTTGCTCTTGTACGGTGTGGCGACTCACGTAAGGTATCGTCGGGATGCACGCTTCGAGAGTTTCTTGCATCTTCGACAGCTTGCGTTTTACTGGGACGGAAAGAAGGCCGGAATCGAGCTGCACTGGTATTCGAACGGGCAACTCTGGACGGAGCGGCGCTATTCGAACGGGCTTGAGGACGGAGTGACTCGTGCCTGGTTTCCTTCCGGCCATGTGAAATATCTGAAGCACTTCAGTCGCGGGCTTGCACACGGAGAATTTTGGGCGTGGTACGACAACGGACAGGTGGCGCTGTATGCGCTTTACGATCACGACCGTGAAGTGACTTACAAGGCATGGACCTGGAATGGAACCCCGTTTTACAATTACGTATGGAAAAACGGTGAGAAGGTGGGATTACAAGGAGATGACTTTTGCAAACCGAGAAAATTGTCCAAAATCTGATTCTTCCGATCATGTTCGCTTTCGTGGCCGTGGGATGCACGCCGAGCAACACCCCCTTTGAACGGGCGATCGATCAGTCTCGTAAAATGAACGTCGATCACGTCGAAGCAGCCGGTCAGGGATTGCCGTTTTTTTCATCCGAAACCCTGAACCCGATCTGGCAGGTGACTCCGGAGACGAAGCGCGTCCGAATGCCCGCATTTTCGTTAATCGATCAGAATGGAAAGCCCAGAACGGAATCCCTTTTTAACGGAAAGATCTCGTTCGTCGCGTTCGCTTTCACCTCGTGCTCCGGGTTTTGCGAGCCGATGCTCCGCAATCTGAATCGGGCCGCGAAACAGGTTTCCCGGCAAAAAAACGCGCAATTTGTGGTGATCTCGGTTGACCCCGAAAATGACACCCCGGACGTCCTTCGCGCTTTCGCCCGGAAAATCAACACCGATTCGCGCTGGATTTATCTGACGGGCGATTCGAAGACGATTCAGGCGCTGGCGCGAGACACATTTGCGAGCCCCTTAAAAAAGAAAAAGGACCCGAACGATATCGTTCATTCCGATCACTTTTACGTGATCGACGGAAACCGTTATTTGCGCGGGATTTTAAACGGCATCCACCGAAACCTTTCCGACCAAGTCGCCACGGTCCTCGGAAAATCCTAAGTCATTTCCAAGGAATCGCCTTCACGTCTTTTCCGAGCGCAGTTTTATCCGAGACGTAGGCGATCGAGTTCGGATGCTCGCTCACGTATTGAACGACCTGTTTTTCCGAATCGAATTCGACCGGCGGTACCGACTGCCCCGAAAAAATCATTTGTTGCCAATAATTCCGGACGGCCGTGACCGGCTTCAACAGGATGACGTCGGAAAACTCCCGGCGCGTCTTCGATTCCGAGTCGAGATCGACCGGCACGATGGCATCGCCGGATTTCCAGAACGTGATTTTTCTTAAAAAAGCATCCGCCAAAAATTTCCGGCTTACTTGTTGAGTCGGATTTTTTATGTGAACGATGATGCGGATGGCGGCCCAGCCCTCCGACGGGGCCAGAGCGATTCCGAGGAGAGCGATGATTGCGAAAAATTTGAATTTCATGCTCCTCCTAAAAATTCACCGTGGTTTTGAGTAAAACCGCCTGCCATTCGTCGGCAAGCGACGAGAGCGGTTGTCCGCCGTTTAATGCCGTATCCAGCCCGGCCGTTCCTTCCATCATGTGGCCTTCGAGCTTGAGCAGCCAGCGGCGGTTCAGGTCGTACCGAAAATAAATCGCCAAATCTCCCAACCGCCGCTCGTGAGCGCCGCGGTTCAAAATGTCGGGAGCATACATCGAATAGTAAAGCCCCGGCGCGAATCGGTCCGTCAGCTGGTAATTCGCCATCACGTAAAACTGCTCGCTTGTCTGGGCCGCACTTGGCAGCAGGGACGAATCGGAATTCAATTTGACGTATTCCCTCGCGTATTCGGTCGCCAGCGTCAGCCGACGGAACGCATATTCAACCGATGCGATCCACTGAATCGCGGGTAAGTGGGCGGTCAGCGGAGTGCCGGCCACGAAGACGTTGAAATCGCCGGTCAGACGCTGGACGGTGATCGCCGTTCGGAGCCCGTCCACCGGAGTTTCCCAAAGAAGACGCGTACCGACCAGATAAGGAATGTTGATTTGGGTGATGACCGTCGTCGTGGAAGTAATCGGCGGAAGGTCGACGTTGATCGATCCTGCATAGACGTGATAGTCGAGCGAACCGGCCGAGCCCAAGTCTCCGAACCCATAAATTTGTACCCCGTTCTGAGCCAAAAGATAATTGCGGCTTTGTGCGGGATAGATGGATTGCGGGAGTAGGATCGGAACTCGCGCCGAATCGATGTCGCTTTGTTCGTTGTACAGCCCGAACGGAATTTTGATCCGGCCGACCTTGAACTTGAGCCAATTGCTGGACTGATAATCCGCATAAAACCAGTCGAATTTGACGTCGAAGTTTTCGTTAGGCCCCAGTTTTCTCGAAAAAAGCTGAGCCCCTACGTCGATATTGTCGCCCAGCGATTGCGTGGCGTTCAATCCGATTTCCGTAAAATCGAAGGTTCCGCCCTGAGAGTCGGCCAAGAAATTGTTTTCGGTGGTTTTCAGGAATCCTTGGCTGATGAAACCGTGCCACACCGGAGCCTCGGCGGACTGTGCATGCGCGGGAATCGGATTCGTGGCGAAGACCGTCAAAAGCAAAATCAGGATCAAAGTCATTTCATTCCCCCAAATAAAAGAAAAACGTCGCGCCTTTACCCGGCTCGGAGCGCGCCCAGATATTTCCATGATGCCGATGGACGATCCGCTGGACGGTTGCAAGGCCGATGCCGGTCCCTTCGAATTCGCTGTCGGAGTGAAGGCGCTGAAACGCGTTGAACAATTTTTCCGAATAATTCATGTCAAAACCCGCTCCGTTGTCGCGGACGAAAAAGACGGCTCTTCCGTTTTCTTCGGTTTTGCCGAATTCGATTTTTGGATTGGGGGTTTTACCCGTAAACTTCCAGGCATTTCCGATCAGGTTCGCCAGCACTACCCTTAAAAGCCGCGGGTCTCCGCAGGCCATCACGCCCCTTTCGATCGTGGCTTCGACTTTGCGCTCCGGGTCTCCCTGTCGAAGCGTTTGCAGGATGTCTTGCGCTATGCTCGAAAGGTCGACGGTCTCGATGGTCATCTCGCCGCGCGTGACTCGCGACAGATTCAAAAGCCCATCGATCAGATCCCGCATCTTCTTGCTTGCGATCGAGATGTGATTGACCATCGTGCGGGCATCCGCAGGCAAAATCGACGAGTAGTCTTCCAAAAGGGCGCGGCTGAAGCCGGTTGCTGCGCGCAATGGTGCGCGTAAATCATGCGCCACCGAATAGCTGAACGATTCCAATTCCTGGTTGGTGGCTTTCAGCGCGGCCATCAAGGTTTGAATCTGTTTGGCCATTCGGTTAGCGGTCTCGGCGACTTCTCCCAGTTCGTCATGCCGAAGGACGGGAACGGGCGAATCGAAATCGCCTTCGCTGAAACGCATCAGGCCCGCCGTCAACGAATCCAGCGCCCGCAGCATGCTTCGGACGATTCCGGTCGAAAGGCCGATGATCAGAAGCAAGCACGAGATGCTGATCCACAGCTGAAGACGTTCCGCAGTCTTTTGGGCTTGATCGACCGAAGTGAATGCTTCAGTCAATTTGCTTTCGTCAAAAAGAGTGGCCTCTTGAAGCATCGTTCGGACTTGTGCGTATTTCGTCTGCATTGCGTTCAGCGCATCGGCGATCGACGTACCGGTTTCTTCACGCATGAGACGAAGCGAAATGCTGCGAGCGGTATCGTACATATCCGAAAGCGCGCTCGCGAGAGGAGTGATTCGGGCCGGATTTTCGGGATAAAGAACCCCAGCCGATCTTTCGAGTTCGTTCAGAAGATTCCGGTTCATTTGATCGATCGAATCGAAGGCTTCGGAATCGTTCGCCGAAACGGCATCTTGCAGGCTTCGCATGATGCGCTCGAACTGGGATTCCAGATGAGGACCGAGCTTGATCAGCGGAATATAATAATCATGAATCGTCTTGAGTTGCTTTTCCACGCGATTCGCAATCAGGACGTTCGCGGTGACGAGCACGAGGAATCCCAGCGCGATAGCGCCGACCAACATCGACAGCTTGGTCCGGAAGTTAAAGCTCATCCGTCGGTTAAAGTTTCGCAAGCCCCGGCTTCTGTCAAGAATCGGCGGCTGAATCCGCCGTTAAATAAATGTTAAGCAAAAATTTCGTTTCGCGCGTTCGCTGGCCGACCCTTTGCATGGATGGGGTCGACGGCTGCGAGTCGAAAGCATGAAAAAAAAGTTAAGAATCCTGATCATCGAAGATTCCGAAGCGGATGCGGAAATCCTGCTTCGCCAAATCGGACGTTCCGGTTACGAGCCGATCAGCGCTCGCGTCGAAACGAAAGAAGCCATGCAGGCGGCGCTGTCTTCGCGCGAATGGGACATCATCATTGCGGATTATTCGTTGCCGCGATTCGGCGCGGAAGGCGCGTTGGAAACGCTGAAAGAAAGCGGATTGGATCTTCCGTTCATTCTCGTTTCCGGAACGGTCGGCGAAGAAAAGGCCGTTCGGATGATGAAGGCCGGCGCCGACGATTATCTTTTGAAGGATCATCTTGAGCGTCTTTGCCCCGCGATCGAGCGTGAAATCGGGGAATTTTTGAACCGTCAGGAACGGCGAAAAGCCGAAGAAGAACTTCGACGCAACCGCAATCAGCTTGCCGTTTTGTCCGAGGCAAGCGGAATCCTCGGCTCGTCGTTGGATTACACGACGACGATCAACCGCGCGATTCAGGCTGCGATTCCGAAAATTTGCGATCTGTGCTTAGTCCACCTCATCAAAGAAGGCGGAGCGTTTCGGCGGTTGGCGGCGGCTCATTCCGATCCGAGGCAGGCCGTAAATTACGGCGAATGGCTGGATCAACAGGGCTATTCCAAAGCGCTTCGCACGGGCGAGGTGGAGATCATCTCTGAAATCCGTGATTCCGAGCTATTGAAAATCGGGATTCAATCGAGCCTCAGTGTTCCGCTCGTCGCCCGAAACCGGACCTTGGGTTCGCTGACTTTGATGATGGCCGAATCGGGAAGACGCCTCGGCTCGTCGGATCTTTGGGTCGCGCAGGAATTCGCGAGCCGAACCGCTTCCGCGATCGACAACGCTTTGCTGTACGACGAAGCCCAGCGTGCGATCAACGTTCGCGACGAATTTTTGATGATCGCGTCGCACGAGCTGAAAACCCCGATCACGTCGTTAAAGATGCAGCTTCAGCTGACCCGCCGGGGAATCCATCCCGAAAGCGGCGCGGTTCCACCCGCTGATCAGCTTTTCAAGACGATCGATACGTCTCTGACTCAGGTCGATCGGTTGACGAAGCTGATCGAAGACATGCTCGATGCCTCCCGTATGCAAAGCGGAAAACTGAGCTTCGAGCTGGGCCCGGTGAATCTGGGCGAGGTGATCGAAGAGGTGCTCGGGCGTTTTTCGACCGAGTTGTCATCGGCAAAATGCCAAGTCGTGATCGAAACTCAACCGGACATCGTGGGCTATTGGGATAAAACCCGAATCGAACAGGTTTTCATCAATTTGATTTCGAACGCAATCAAATATGCGCCCGGATCGAGTTTGAGCGTGATCGCTTCACGCGATGCCGATCAGGCGAAGGTCATCGTTCGGGACACTGGGCCAGGCATTGCGAAAGAGAAGCAGAAAAACGTTTTTGAACGGTTCGGACGGGGAACCTTGGACCACAACATCGTGGGTCTGGGACTCGGGCTTTATATCTGCCGGCAGATCGTCGAGGCGCACGGAGGTACGATCGGAGTTTACAGCAGCGAAGGCGAGGGTTCCGCATTCGTCATCGAGCTTCCTTTGGCGGTGGACGAATCGCATGTTACGAGAGGAATTTCCTTCAATGAAAAAGCTGATCTTGATCGTTGAAGACGATCTCGACATCCTCGATTCCGCGAAGCTGTTTCTTGAGATGGAGGGCTTCGAGGTCGCCAGCGCCCACAACGGCCAAGAGGCGATGGATTTTTTGAGGCAGAGCCCGGTCCGGCCCTCGCTGATTCTTTTGGATTTAATGATGCCGATCAAAGACGGCTTCGATTTTCGAAACGAGCAGTTGGAGTCCCCGTTCGCGTCGATCCCGGTCGTGGTCATGACGGCCGAAGGGCGCTGGAGCGAGCGGAAAGACCAGTTGAAGGCGGTGGCGACCGTCAAAAAGCCTTTCGATCTCGATCGGCTGATCGAGGTCGTACGGCAGGTTTCGTGATTTTATGTTAAGCTAAGGAACAATGAGTAAAGTTCCGCTGCTCACTCTCGCTTTTTGGGTCATCAAAATCTTAGCCACCACCTTGGGGGAAACTGCCGGCGACGCCGTATCCATGTCGATGAACTTAGGATACCTCGTGGCGACCGGCATCTTTGCCACGATTTTTTTGGTTGCGGTGATCTGCCAAATCAAATCCCCTCGTTACCATCCTTTCATTTATTGGTTTACGATCATCGCGACGACCACCGTCGGAACGACCTTGGCGGATTTTGCGGATCGCTCGCTAGGAATCGGCTATGCCGGTGGTTCGTCACTCCTGCTTCTGCTTTTACTCGGTTCTCTGGCCATCTGGCGTTGGGCGCTCGGTTCCGTTTCCGTGACGACGATCACCACTCCGAAGATTGAAGTTTTTTATTGGATCACGATCCTGTTTTCTCAAACTCTCGGAACCGCGCTTGGCGATTGGACGGCCGATACCGAAGGTTTCGGCTATCTCGGCGGGATCGGAATCTTCGTGGTTCTGTTGGCAATCGTAGCGCTTCTTTATTGGAAGACAAAAATTTCCAGGATTTTTTTGTTTTGGTCGGCGTTTATCCTGACTCGACCTTTAGGCGCAGTCGTCGGGGATTTTCTCGATAAGCCGACGAGCTCCGGCGGATTGGCGTTGAGTCGTTATTCGGCTTCCGTCGTACTGTTGGTGTTGATCGTGATCTTCGTTTTTTTCTTCGGGCGTCGCGCGAGCAAAACGAATCATTGATGATTGAAAAGAATCAATTTGCAGCTGTAATGAACAGACTTTCATTGTATTCCGCCATTTTTTAGATTAAAACCTGCGATCATGAAAACAGGGCATTACTTGGTTTTAGGGTTCTTGTTGGCATTGTTCCAATGGCGAGCGGCATGGGCTTTGTCGGTAGTGAGTGACGTAGATGATACCATCAAGATCAGTCATGTGAATTCTCCAATCGATGCAATCGCACGTCTTCCTTCTGAACATTCTTTTACAGGTATATCCGACGTATACCAAGGATATGTAGAGTCGGGGGCGGTCGACCATTTTTATTATCTGAGTGGAACTGCGGCTTTGTTGAGACATCATGTTACGGAAGTTCTTCAAAAGAACGATTTCCCAATGGGACCATTGATTCTTCGCGGCTTGAGAGATTCATTTGATGTCGAAAGCTATAAACTCGCAGCGCTTGGTAAGCTGTTTTCCGAAACAACGGACTCGTTTATTTTGATCGGTGATGACACCCAAAAGGATCCGGTAGTATATGCCGCGATTCAGGCGGAGTATCCCGCTCGTGTAGCGAGAATTTACATTCATCGGATTACCGGAAAAATATTTCCGCCAGAAACGGAGGCCATGTCTGGCCTAACTCGTTTCTCGACTGCGTTGGATTTGGCCACTGATGGTTTCAAAGACGGCTTTTTAACGCTTGAAAGTGTTCGTGCAACCGCTCAAGCCATTCTGAACGAGCGACACACGAGGAGGATTTTGCCGCGATATCAGATTTGTGAACCGCCCGAAGAGGTCGGTTCGGTTTCCGACACAGAAGTTGCGAATTTGGTTCTTTCCGCGCAATCCAAAGTTCGCTCGATTTGTAAAAAAATGGATTTAGCTGAATCAAGCTAAACCCGTTTTCTGTACGCAGTAAAATGGTGGAGGTGAACGGATTCGAACCGATGACCCCCTGCTTGCAAAGCAGGTGCTCTACCAACTGAGCTACACCCCCCAAAAAGGATCACTTGATTGCGTGAGACAGGTATAGCGAATCTTGAAATCAAACGCAAGACGGATTTTTGAGAATGCGGGAGCAAAGTGAAACCGCCGGTCTGGGGTCAACTCGGCTCCAACGCCGGCGGGGGAATCGCCCTCGGTCTGAAAATCAACGTTCTTTCGCTCAATTAGGGAAACCACCCCCATGGCACGTCGATTGCTGAATGGACGGGCAATGAAAGAGGGGGTTCTCATGAAAGCATTCGCAGTCGTCTTATTCTCAGGTCTGTTCTCGGTCTTGGCCTTGCACGGGCAAGCGCTGGCCGATCAATCCGCGCAGGTCACTTTGACCGCTCAGGATTCTTCCAAAATCATCCAAATCACGGATCAAACCTTTGAGCCGATCTACTCGGAAGTGCCGTACGACGCCACCTGTTCTCAGCAAGTCGTCGATCATACCGAAACCCGCTGCGAAACCACGAGCGATACCGTTTGCAGCGGCGGCGGAGAGGTCTGCTCGACCACGAACGATTCGGTCTGCAACAGCAAGGGGTGCACGACGGTTCCGCGTCGCAGTTGCCGGTCCACGCCTCAATCCTGCACGAGCGTTCCCCGCAGGTCTTGCAGCGATTACAACGTTTATCGCACCGAATACTACTCCTGCACGAAGTACCGGACCGAAGTCACCGGCCACAAGCTCGTCAAAACGTTTAACCACCAAATCGAAGTGTCGCTCGCTCAACCCGAAGCGATCGGCGCGGCTTCGCTGCAAATCGAAGTCGACGTTTCGCAAGATACGGTTCGCGCGAAACTTTCGAGTTCGTACGCGCAAGGGCTTTTAAACTACCAAGTCTCGAACGTCTCCGAGTCCGACGGCGGGTCTGTCTTGAATAGCTCGAAAAAAATCGTGATCAGCAGCGGGCTTTCGGCTGAAATTTTGAAAGAAATCGCCTCGTCTTCGCTTCAAAACCTGGCGCTGGGCCATAATGCGATTCGCTTTGAGCTGCCGGGCGTGGCCGATCTGGCGCAGAATTTAAAAATCGCGATCAAGCTCGTCCGAAATCGCGCGATCTTCGGCGATAAGACTCTCTATAACAGCAGCGTCGCTTCGTCGAAATTGGGTCTGACGACCGCCGGAGCGGATGTGAAGGCACTCATTCCCTTCCAAAAGCTCGGGATTAAATCGATCAACTCGCTTCGCTACGACCTTGCGGTTTCGGTGTCGCTCGATGACGGGAATGTTTTAAATATTGCGGATTTTTCGGATCTTTTTGCGAAAAAGCTGAGCGCAAGTTTCGTGAAGATCAAGGCTTCGTTCTAAGGGGGTTGTAAAGGGCCTCGTCGATGAAGAATCGGCGGGGCCTTTTTATTTTTTAGAGACGTGGATGCCGTAATTCTTCAACTTGCTGTGCAGGTAAGAGCGATCCATCCCGAGTTCGGTCGCCATTTTCGAGACGTTTCCTTCAGCATTTTTATACTCGACCGCCAGAAGCTTTTGCTCGAACTCTTCGACGGCCTTGTAAAAGTTTTTCGTCGTCGCCTGGAACTCGGCCGACGAAGCGCCCGACGTCGTTTTCGAGCCCGAAGCTTGAAATTTTGGGGGAAGGTCCAGCGGCGAAATTTCGGTATTTTCGCACATACTATAGAGATAAAGTACCAAGTTCCCCAGCTCGCGAATGTTGCCCGGAAAAGGATACCGCCGAATCACCTCAAGCGTCTCCGGCAAAAAAACGAGTTTCGGTAGTCCGTTTCGGTGAATCTCGGCAAAGTGTTCAAGAAGCAGCGGGATGTCGTCCGTTCTCTCTCGCAGCGGCGGGATTTGAATCTGAAGCACGTTCAGGCGCTGATACAAATCGTCTTTGAATTTTCCCTGGGCAACCATGTCTTCCAAATTTTGATTGGTTGCGCAGATCACGCGAAAATCAAGGCTGATCGGTTTGGACGATCCGATGCGAAGCACTTCCTTTTCTTGAATCACGCGTAAAAGTTTGTTTTGAATTTCGAGGGGCATGTTCCCCAGCTCGTCGAAGTAGATGCAGCCCCCGTTTGCCTCTTCGAACAGGCCGCGGGTCGTTTTTTCGGCACCGGTAAACGCGCCTTTTTCGTAGCCGAAGAGCACGCTTTCGGCGACCGAGCTTTGGATCGTTCCCGAGTCGACGGCGACGAACGGCTCCAGCGTTCCGTCGTCGTGGATTTTGCGAAGATTGCGGGCGATCACTTCTTTTCCGGTTCCCGTTTCCCCGGTCACGAGCATCGGGGCAGGGCTGAGGCGCGCACGTTCGATTTGTTTTTTGATTTTTTCGATGGCGGCGCTTTTTCCGACCAAGGTATTGGTCTGGGTGTGAGTCTTCTTCACTTCGAACTGAGTTTGCTGATTTTGGGTTTTCAGGTTTTTATGTTCGAGCGCCTTGGCGAAGACGTGTTTCAATTCGTCCGCTCCGGCATCTTTCGGAACGTAATCGTAAGCACCGAGCTTCATCGCGTTGCGGACGTAATCGAAGCCGGTCTTGCCGCTGAAGAAAATGATTTCGACGTCGCTTTGAATCTCTAAAATTTTCGGAATCGTCTCGATTCCTTCTTGGTCATGGCGCATTTCCATGTCGAGAAGCACGAGGTCCATGTGGTTTTTCTTCAGGATGACGAGCGCCTCGTCGCCGTTGTAAGCGCTTTTGATGTCGTAGTCTTTGCCGAGCACCGATTTGATGGCCATGTGAATCGTCTTGTCGTCATCGCAGATCAAGACTTTGGGGAGCGTATTTTTTACGATCATTGTGGTGAGTTCCCTACAGTTTGCGTGAATAATCCGTTCGTCGGAATTCCAGATTTTATTTTAACGGCAAATCCTACTGAAATTAAATGACTATTTTCTGACTCTTGTCTTGAGTTTCTTGAGCGCGTGTCTGGCTTCGAATTTGCTTGGTGAGGCGCCGAAGGGAGAAACTGATGTTGGAATTGAACCGGTTAAAAGAGAGTTATTGTTTGGGGCGGCTGTTGTGGATGAAAGGCGCTTCCGCTCCGGTTGCGATCGATGGCATTCGCGAGATGCTCAAATTTTGCGAGATCGACGATTCGAAATTATTGTCGCTTTCGATGCGGCAGTTCGTGAATCTCGTCGCCTTCGAAAGGAAATCGCCCGGCGCCTGCCGGAATTTTTGGATGAACGATCACACGCTGATTCTCGGCGAATTCGAAACAGAAGAGGGCGATCATTGGCGACAATTTGTAGAAGCTTTGCGCGAATATCCCAAGTTGAAATTCGCATACGGAATTCGAATCATCCTGGCGTCGTCGAACGACTTCTCGCGTGAGCGAGAAGAAGAATTGAATGCGTTGAATCCGACGTTGATTCGCATTTCGGACTCAGGTCGCGAATCGCCGGAGTCGAACGAGCGGATTCATCGGCTGCTTCGAACGGCTTCGCTCGCAACGCATAAGCCGATTTGGCAGATGAGCGAAAAAGCGGCGGTGATGATCGAGATGATGATGGAAGAAAGCGAAGATGCGGAGCTTTTGGATTGGTTAATTTGGGGAGTGCGGCGCTCGAAAGGAAAGGTTTTGCGATTTTCGGATTTTTTCTCGTCGCATACGCTGAAATGGCTCTCGCGAATCAAGACATAACTTATTGAAATTTATTGAAAAATTGAAACATCAAAATAACTGCAATTTCTTATTGCCAAAAAACCAATTTGGCAGTAGCTATAATTTTCTGTCGGCACTCAACGACGAATCATTAAAAAACCAAGGTCAAAATGATCCCAAGGGGTCTTGTTGTCCTCGGTTTTTCGATTTTTTCGATGACTGCTGATGAATTTGTTCTTTGAAAACCGAATAGTAAGACAGCCACGATGAGATTTTTGGCTTAGGGTTCTGGAGACATTGGAGACGATGGTTTTGGATTTTTAGGTTGAAGAGTTGAATCGTGGTAGTGACGA